>MAAB01028992.1_pt1 | contig 28919 bp, 22 predicted proteins | sample 1115991 | NCBI WGS metagenome assembly MAAB01 (sample SAMN04961124, study PRJNA320927) | seawater metagenome | isolation source: sample BD02T18 sea water enriched with oil for 18 days | place: USA:Gulf of Mexico | collected 2013-07-27
TTGATTAAGTAGTGGCGCCAGACCTGAATCAATAAAAGTATCAGATAAGTAATGACAAAAACTATCTGCTAATGCTGCACTATTGATAGTACAGTAGCGATCTAAACGATATCGTTCACCTTGATGTAAATAAATATCATTGATACTTGCGCCAGTATAGAAAAGCTTCTCATCGAACACCATACCTTTTAGGTGTAAAACGCCAAAGACTTCTTTGCGTTTCACCGCAACACCATAGATATTAACCGTATTGGGATACTCTTGTGCTAATTTTAAATAAAGTGCACGGTTCCCTAAGCTTGCTTTTTCGCCAATTAAGCCGCGTTGACCACGGTTAAAATCAACAAAGATATTAATCTCTATCGTTGGAACGTTAGCTTTAGCTTGGTATAAGGCATGGAGGATCTCCCTACCCGCCTCATCATCTTGTAAATATAAGGCTGTAATAAAAATACGCTGGCGTGCGCACTCAATAAGGGACAACAACTGCTGCTTATATTCTTTAGGCGTGGTAAGGAATTCAATATCACCACTATCGACAATTATTTCTTGCACTGTGCTCTATCTAAAAAAAATTAATTCACGACAGTATATCAATAATAAACCGAAGAAATATAGAGTTTTTCTTCGGTTAACTACTGCTATTTTCCCATTAAGATGCTGACAGCACCTAAACATGCCTAAATTTTAACCGCCAACTCTGCAGCTTGACGTATTGCTCGTTTAGCATCAAGCTCTACGGCAACATTGGCACCACCAATAAGATGAACAGGTAGGCCACCATCAAGTAATTTTTGTTGCAAATCTCGATTCGACTCTTGCCCTGCGCAGATAATAATATTATCGACTTCAAGTAATTGCTCTTCACCATCAACGTCAATCACTAAGCCTTTCTCAGTAATGGCTTTATAACTTGCGCCAGCCACCATAGTAACGCCTTGTTTAACTAAATTAGCTCTATGCACCCAGCCAGACGTTTTACCTAAGCCTTTACCCACTTTAGTCGTTTTACGTTGGATCAAGGTGATTTTCCTTGCCGGATTATGTTTAGGTATATCTTGTTTACTTAGCAGCGCGCCGTTTTGTTGGTACTGTTTATCAACCCCCCAGTTTTTAAGCCAAGCTGCTGGATCATTAGTCAATGATTTTTCTGATAAATAAGTCGCCACATCAAAACCAATACCACCAGCACCAATAATGGCAACCTTGTTGCCTACTTCAATTTTATCTCGAAGTACTTGTAAATAGGTAAGCACTTTATTACTAGTGTAACCTTCCTCTAAACCTTTAATATCGAGCTTTCTTGGTTTAATACCTGTTGCTAATATCACCTCATCAAAGCCCGCAGCCAGCAATTTTTCGGCACTTTGCTCAACGTTAAGATGCACCTTGATATCATGTAAACTTAATTGTTTATTAAAGTAGCGTAAGGTCTCAAAGAACTCTTCTTTACCTGGGACTTGTTTCGCTACATTAAACTGGCCACCTATCTCACTAATTTTATCAAATAGTTCAACATGATGTCCTCGCTCTGCAGCATAAACGCTGAAGGCTAAGCCTGCAGGTCCTGCGCCTATCACAGCTAGTTTTTTAACTTGTTTAGCTTTTTCTATAACTAGCTCGGTTTCATAACATGCCATCGGATTGACTAAACACGAAGCTCGCTTTTGCGCAAACACGTGGTCTAAGCACGCTTGATTACAGCCAATGCAGGTATTAATTTCATCGGCTTTATTCTCTGCTGCTTTATTAACAAAGTCGGCATCCGCCAGGAAAGGTCTCGCCATTGACACCATATCAGCTTGCCCAGTCGCTAACACTTCTTCAGCAACTTCAGGCGTATTAATTCTGTTAGTGGTGATCAGTGGTATAGACACTTCTTTTTTCATTTTTTCAGTAACCCAAGTAAATGCAGCTCTAGGTACTGAGGTAACTATGGTAGGCACACGTGCTTCATGCCAACCAATACCAGTATTAATTAGTGTGGCGCCGGCTTTCTCTACCGCTTTTGCCATAGTGACAACTTCTTCCCAACTATTACCACCTTCAACTAAATCCAACATAGATAAACGAAAGATAATAATAAAGTTTTCGCCTACTTTGGCGCGTACTGCTTTAATCGTTTCAATAGCTAGCCGCATTCTATTTTCAATACTACCGCCCCACTCATCGTTACGTTTATTGGTTCTTACACAAGCAAACTGGTTAATTAAATACCCTTCAGAGCCCATAATTTCCACACCATCATAGCCAGCTTTAGCTGCTAACTTGGCTGAATAAGCATAATCTTTAATGGTCGATTTAATTTGACAAACTGACATAGCTTTAGGTGTGAAAGGAGAAATAGGTGATTTAATTTTACTCGGTGCCACGCCAAAAGGATGATATGCATATCGACCCGTGTGTAATAATTGTAAACAGATTTTAGTCGGGTACTGATGAACGGCGTCTGTTACTTGTTTGTGTTTATTTGCTTGCCAAAAATGACTTAACTCACTGCCAAACGGTGCAATTCTGCCACGTAGATTAGGACTCACACCACCGGTAACGATCAAGCCAACACCGCCTTTCGCTCTTGCTTGATAGAATGCGGCTAATTTAGCAAAACCTCCACGCTCTTCTTCTAAGCCAGTGTGCATGGATCCCATAAGGACACGGTTAGCTAATTGGGTAAAGCCAAGGTCTAATGGCGCTAATAAATGTGGGTAGGCAGTTGTTGTCATAATTATGCTCTGCTATTGGTCGTACCAGTTGTTATAGTGTCATTAATTTACTGACATTTAGACAAAAACACAAGTTATGATAAAATCGCCTCGTTAACATTTCAGTTAACCTGCAGATAACTAAGTAACTATCTCTGCTTACTAGCAAGAATTACCATAACAATAGAATAAAACTTTATGCCCAATAAAAAACAGTTAGTTGACCTTGTTGTCACTGCACTCTCGAAACAGCTTCAACAAGCTATTGATGCTGCAAACGAAGCACATGCCGCTGCGGTTGATGATCAAAGTGTTGCTGAAACACAATATGATACGCTAGCGATAGAGGCTAGCTATTTGGCTGAGGGGCAGTCTAAGCGAGTGATTGAGTTCCAGCACGCTATTGATGCCTATAAAGCACTTGAATTAATTGAACTCAATAGCGAGAGTTATATCGCTTTAGGTGCCCTAGTACAATTATCCACTGATGCAGACACTAACCATTGGTTCTTTATAGGGCCTGCTGCCGGAGGGTTTCGCTGTCAGCTAGCTCAGAAAAATATCACGGTGATAACACCGAAGTCACCTATGGGAATGGCGTTAATGGGTAAACAACTAGATGATGATGTAGAAGTAATGCTAGGTAGCAATAAACTAGAAGATTATATCGTTACGCTAAAATAAACTAAAAAAGTATTATTTACTCAAACAATGTTTAGTTTTCTCGAGTTAACTTAACTCTATTTTAAAACCAATTTTCAAAGTCACTTGATAATGGCCGACAGCGCCATTAACTATATGACCTCGGGTTTCTATGACCTCAAACCAATCCATATTGTTGATTGATTTTTTACACTCTGCCAAGGCATTCTCTATAGCTTCTTCGATACTATTTTTAGATGAGCCAACCATTTCAATTTTTTTGTAAATGTGGTGTTCAGACATGATAATCGCCGCTAAATCGTATAAGATAAACCTTAGTTTAGCGTGTTTTTAATATATTGCTGAGAGGTGCTCGACGATAACCGTATAAAATTCACCTAGCGTGAACACCTTCAACGGAGGAATATTTCTGTAGCCTAACCTTGTAGTAAAGCTTTAATAGCGAGTAAATCTACCGTTTTAACATCAACCTTTAAATAAGCGACTGCCTCTGTATGCACTAACGTTGCTTCGATAACACCCGGCATACTGATTAATTTTTCAGCAATTTCATCAGCTTGTTCTTCACAGGTAATATTGGTGGCAAAGCTAAAACTTTTTGACTTTTTCAATGACTGCATGCCAAAGCTTAATCCCAACCAGATAACCGTTACTATTGTCATCACTAAGAAAATGGTTTGCTCGCCATACTTACTCGCTATAAAACCACCCAGTATACCACCAACAAAAGCACCTAAAAACTGGCTACTTGAATATATCCCCATAGCACTACCTTTAACGCCAGCGGGTGCTATACGCGATAAAATTGACGGCATGGTTGCTTCTAAATAGTTAAAGGCAGTGAAAAATAGTACAACTGACAGCACTAAGCTCCAGAAGCCACTTGGTAATAACCAGAGTAAAAATAAAGCTAACGCTAATAGTGTAATAGCGGCACTGAACATGGGTTTTTCTTTCTGCTTTTTAATGGCAAAAATCATAAACGGTACCATTAAGAAGAAAGAGCCTAACAAAGTAGGTAAATAAATTTGCCAATGATTTTCAAGGGATAAGCCACTGGCCACAAATTGTTTAGGTAAAGTAATAAAACAAGCCGTAAGTGTCATATGCAGAATGAAAACGCCCCAATTTAAACGGGTTAACTGAGGATGACGAATCAAACGAGTAATTTGCTCAGGCAAGGCAACGCTATCGCCACGAGGCGCTTTATTCACTGAGTTTGGCACCATAAATTGAATCATCGCCATAGCTAAAATGGTCAATAATCCTGTGAACCAAAATAAGCCACTTAAACCAAAGGCATCCGCAACTATTGGCCCTAAAATCATAGCAAAGGTAAATGATAAACCGATAAACATACCAATGGTTGCCATAACTTTAGGTCGCTGTTCTTCTCGACTTAAATCAGCGGCTAAAGCAAGTATTGCACTAGCGATAGCGCCCATACCTTGAATTGCTCGTCCGAGCACGACACCATAAATAGTTTCAGACATTGCCGCGACAATGCTACCAATAAGAAAGACCACTAAGCCGGCAAGAATTACCGGTTTCCTACCATATTTATCCGAAAGAATTCCCATAGGTATTTGCAATAAAGCTTGCGTTAACCCGTATGCACCAATGGCTAATCCTAACCAAATTGGACTATAACCCGTTAGCTGTTCACCATAAATGGCGAATACGGGTAAGATCATGAACAAGCCTAACATGCGCACGCCAAAGACACTGGCTAAGGAAAAGGCGGCTTTTTTCTCAATACGGTTTAAACCTGAAACACTCATAACGTTGCTAAAACCTAAAAATAAATGAAGAAATCGGAAAAAATTGCGAGTAGTTTACCATGCTAAGAAGCACAACAAAATCCCCACAATGAAAACAAGGTGTTAAGCACAATACCCAAGCTACCTCAAGATGCTGGATTCAGCTGGAATTATAAACATTTTTAGGCAAAGCATTGATTGAAGAGAATGGTTATTCCCTTGTCGAAATTAATAACAACGCCTGTAAGCCTTTTAATTCTCGCTAAGTGGTCAATTAATTAATGTACTTGGTATTACCATTTTTCCCTTTCCTAGAGTGCCAATATAACACTGTAAAAATAAACAGTTTAATTTGATATTCTGCCCTAGATTAGTTTTTATACTGTAAATTATATGACATAATCGTCGGTTCTATTTTATCGCTATTTGAGTTAAAAACGCATGAAGAATATTGAAGTCAGAGGGGCTCGCACACACAACCTCAAAGACATTAGTTTAACAATACCTCGAGATAAACTCGTGGTCATTACCGGCCTTTCTGGTTCAGGAAAATCTTCTCTTGCCTTTGATACACTCTACGCTGAGGGACAACGTCGCTATGTAGAATCTCTTTCCGCTTATGCTCGTCAATTTTTATCCTTAATGGAAAAGCCTGATGTTGATCATATTGATGGTTTATCGCCCGCTATTTCCATCGAGCAAAAGTCAACGTCTCACAACCCGCGCTCAACCGTAGGTACAATCACTGAAATATACGATTACTTACGTTTACTTTATGCCAGAGTTGGCGAGCCTCGTTGTCCAGAGCATGGTCAAGCGCTAGCAGCACAAACAGTTTCGCAAATGGTTGATAAAGTTTTAGCCCTTGAAGAAGGCACTAAAGTGATGTTACTTGCGCCTATTATACAAGACCGTAAAGGCGAGCATGTAAAACTACTTGATAACTTAGCTGCCCAAGGTTTTATTCGTGCACGTATTGATGGGGAAGTTTGTGACTTATCCGATCCACCACCGTTAGAGTTGCATAAAAAGCACACCATAGAAGTTGTCGTTGATCGGATAAAAGTACGTGACGATATTCAATTACGACTTTCAGAGTCTTTTGAAACGACCTTAACGTTAACAGCCGGTACTGCCAAAGTTGCTTTCATGGACGAACCGAACCGTGAAGAACTAATTTTCTCGGCTAACTTTGCCTGCCCACACTGTGGTTACAGCATGCAAGAACTAGAGCCGCGTTTATTCTCTTTTAATAACCCAGCAGGCGCTTGTCAAACGTGTGATGGCTTAGGTATTGAACAATACTTTGATAGCACTCGCGTGATTGCCAACGCAGAATTAAGTCTCGCTGGTGGTGCCGTACGTGGTTGGGACAAACGTAATTTTTATTACTTTCAAATGCTGCAAGCCCTTGCCGAGCATTATAAATTTCAAGTTGATAAACCGTTTAATAAATTATCAGCTAAAGCCCAAAAAGTTGTGCTTTATGGCAGTGATGAACAAGAGATTGAATTTAAATATATGAACGACCGTGGTGATGTTGTGGTGCGTAAGCATCCCTTTGAAGGCATCATCAATAATATGCAACGCCGTTATAAAGAAACCGAGTCAAATGCGGTACGTGAAGAGCTGGGCAAATACCTTAATTCACAACATTGTCCGGATTGTAATGGTAGCCGATTACGCCTAGAAGCTCGCAATGTCTTTATCGAGGATACGCCACTCACTGTCGTGGCTGATTTTTCCATTAGTGATGCGCTCAAATTCTTCCAAGGTTTAACCCTCACTGGCCAGAAAGGCCAAGTTGCCGAAAAAATATTAAAAGAAGTAAACGAACGTTTAGGATTTTTAGTGAACGTTGGCCTTAATTATCTCAACTTATCACGTGGTGCAAATACCCTATCTGGCGGTGAAGCACAGCGAATACGTCTTGCTAGTCAAATTGGTGCAGGTCTAGTTGGTGTTATGTATGTATTAGATGAGCCATCTATTGGCCTTCACCAACGTGATAATGAACGCTTACTTGGCACCTTGTTACACCTCCGTGATTTAGGCAATACCGTTATTGTGGTTGAGCATGATGAAGATGCTATTCGCGCGGCAGATTTTGTCGTTGATATTGGCCCAGGCGCCGGCGTACATGGTGGTGAAATTATCGCGCAAGGTACCGTAGATGACATACTCAATTGTAAAGAATCTTTAACGGGTAAATACCTTTCTGGCGTAGAAAGCATTGAAATACCTAAGCATCGTCATGCCTTTGATAAAAAGAATGTCGTTAAGCTCAAGGGCGCTACCGGTAATAATTTAAAAAATGTCGACTTAGTTATTCCTACGGGTTTAATGACCTGTATAACTGGCGTATCTGGCTCAGGAAAATCGACACTTATCAACGATACGTTATATAAACTAGCGCATATTGAACTCAATGGTGCAACGGTTGATGAACCCGCGCCTTACAAAAGCATTCATGGTTTAGAGCTGTTAGATAAAGTTATCGAGATTGATCAAAGCCCAATAGGTAGAACGCCACGCTCAAACCCCGCAACTTACACGGGCATATTTACGGCCGTGCGCGATATATTCTCTGCAACACAAGAGTCTCGCTCGCGAGGGTATAAAGCCGGACGCTTTAGCTTTAATGTTAAAGGCGGACGTTGTGAAGCCTGTCAAGGTGACGGCATGATCAAAGTAGAAATGCATTTTTTACCTGATGTATATGTACCTTGTGATGTGTGTAAAAGTAAACGTTATAACCGCGAAACGTTAGAAGTTTTATACAAGGGTAAAAATATTCATCAAGTATTAGACTTGACCATTGAAGATGCTTTTGACTTTTTCAAAGCTATTCCTGCCATTAATCGCAAGCTGCAGACCTTGCTCGATGTTGGTTTAGGCTATATCAAACTAGGACAGTCAGCAATCACCCTCTCGGGCGGTGAAGCACAACGAGTTAAGTTGTCAAAAGAGTTATCAAAAAGAGATACTGGCAAAACTTTGTATATTTTAGATGAGCCAACCACAGGTTTGCATTTCCACGATATTAAACAGTTATTAAACGTTATTCATCGCTTGCGTGATCATGGCAATACTATTGTGGTGATTGAGCATAACTTAGATGTTGTCAAAACGGCTGATTGGGTTATCGACTTAGGTCCTGAAGGCGGCGCTGGTGGTGGTGAAATTTTAGTAACAGGCACACCTGAACAAGTTGCCAAGCATAAAACCTCGCATACAGCACGATTTTTAAAACCTCTGCTAGCGTCGAAATAAAGCCTAACGTTAATAACAGTAACGTCCTTATCATTAACATATAAGGCATAACGCAAAAACTATTACGTTATGCCTCTATTCTTTTAATAGGAATTTTATGCACATCAATAATAGTGAACGACTAAAGTTTAGATTAATGGACATCGATGATGCCCAAGCATTATGGGAGATAGATCAAGACCCAACAGTGATGAAGTTTCTTAATGGCGGTAACCCCACCAGCATAGAGCAAGTAAATAATGTATTTATTCCACGAATGAGCAAATACCGAAACAGCGAATTAGGCTGGGGAATTTGGCAAGTATCAAACAAAGTAACTGATGAATATTTAGGTTGGGTATTAATTCGCCCAATGTCATTTTTTACTGAGTCGCCCAATACTAAGGATTTAGAGTTAGGTTGGCGATTTTTCCAAACCACTTGGGGAAAAGGCTACGCTACAGAAGCCGCAATAGCCATTAAAGATGCCGTAGTTGCCAATACCGATGTTACCCATGTTTCTGCACTTGCCGTAGCCGACAATCTAGCTTCTGTTGGCGTGATGAAAAAAATGGGCATGAACTTTGTCAGAGCTTATTTACATAAAGATCCAATCGGCGATTTTGATGCAGTACATTATCAAATGTCAGTGAGAAATAAGTAAGTACCCTCCATCTTGAGCTCAGGTTAAGTGAGTCTATTAAACTAAAAGTGACTTATACAGAGTAGTAATACCGATTGGTATAAAATATTACTACTCTTCAATCTCATCTGCTTCATACGTTAAAATATCGCCCGGCTGACAATCTAGCACTTCACACAATTTATTTAGCGTATCAAAACGAACAGCACGCGCTTTATCATTTTTTAAGATTGATAAATTCTGCGCCGTAATCCCTACCCTTTCTGCCAACGTTTTTAATTTCATTTTACGTTTTGCTAGCATAATATCTAACGTGATAATTACAGTCATAATGACACCCTATTCATGATTAAAGCGGATAACTTGCAACATGATATCCGAGCAAATAAATAACAAACTCATAGGAAAAACTCATATATCAAAAACGAGCGAGTTTTGTCCTGATAACCCCATACTGCGACTAGCAAATGTAAAAAACTGTAGCTAAGATTACCACTAACATAATGAAAAAAAGCAAGATATAGCATGAGATAGTCGCAGTATTAACGCTATATTTTCTTCGACCTTAGATGCATCACAATAGCAAATTGTCGACACACGCATCTAAAATACGATAATAAGTCATTAGCCTAATTTTATTTTTAAAGTATTTAAAACTTTTTCACTAAAAACAAAACAAACGCATTAGAGTTTATTTTAATCGATAAACGATAAATAACAACTTAATAACAATAACTAGTAAGTAGTGTACTACATAGTATCTGCTTAGGTATTAGCCTAAGGTCTAATAGGTTAATTTTGTCGACAGTTTTAATGTATGTATATCCGAGTTATCTACAAGGCCAATATAATGAAACACATTGAACAACAAGAATTAGCAATCAATTCACCCGAGAGTTACTGGAAAGAGCAGTCTGAGCTAGTTGCTTGGTACAAAAAACCTCAAACGATATTGTCGACAAACACTGATTCTTGGCATGATTGGTTTGCCGATGGCGAATTGAACTCTTGTTATCTTGCGTTAGATTATCATGTTGAACAAGGCCGTGGTGCTCAAACTGCGCTGATATATGACTCGCCAGTTACCGGACAGAAACAAAAATTTAGTTATCTTGAACTGACCAGTCTAGTGGCAAAATTTGCTGATGTACTCAGGTCACAGGATGTTACTAAAGGCGATCGTGTATTAATTTATATGCCAATGATCCCACAAGCCGCTATAGCAATGCTGGCATGTGCTCGACTAGGTGCAATTCATTCAGTCGTTTTTGGTGGTTTTGCTGCCAATGAACTTGCAGTACGTATCAATGATGCTGAGCCAAAAGTTATTGTAGGCGCCAGCTGCGGTGTTGAAATAGCAAAAGTTATTCCTTATAAGCCATTAATTGATCAAGCTATCGAAATAGCTACGCATAAACCAAAACATTGTATCATTTACCGAAGAGAAGAAGTTCAAGCACAGCTGGTACCAAACAGAGATCTTGACTGGCAGGAACAAATGGACGTTGCTGTTGAAATTCCTCCCGTCCCAGTTAAAAGCACTGACCCACTCTATATTTTGTATACATCAGGTACCACTGGCAAACCAAAAGGTGTAGTAAGAGATAATGGCGGTCATGCTGTCGCAATGCTTTATAGCATGAAAAACATCTATGGCATGCAGAAAGGAGATACCTTCTGGGCTGCCTCAGACGTTGGTTGGGTTGTTGGTCATTCTTACATTATTTATGGCACTTTAATGGCCGGTTGCACCACTATAGTTTATGAAGGAAAGCCGATTAGAACCCCTGATGCAGGTGCTTTTTGGCGTGTATGTGCTGAATACAAAGTTAATGCTTTATTTTCAGCGCCTACCGCTTTTCGTGCTATCGGAAAAGAAGATCCTGAAGGGGACTTACTAAAAGATTACGATCTCTCATCATTGAAACGTTTGTTCCTAGCAGGCGAACGCTTAGACCCGGCAACTTATCATTGGCTTAAAGAGAAAACACAATTACCAGTAATCGATCATTGGTGGCAAACGGAAACTGGCTGGGCAATTGCCAGCACGCCATTAGATGATGGCTCAGGCAATTTAGTCCCAACAAAAGCTGGCTCTGCTGGTTTTCCAATTGCAGGCTTTGATGTACAAATTCTTGATGGCGATGGTCAGCAAGTCCCTGCAGGACAACAAGGTAGTGTCGCAATAAAGCTACCACTTCCTCCTGGCTGTTTAGCCACTATATATCGTGATTCAGAGCGTTTAGTATCAGGATATTTGTCAAATCATCCTGGCTATTATACGTCAGGAGACGGTGGTTATATTGATGAAGAAGGTTATCTTTTCATCATGGGTCGCATTGATGATGTTATCAATGTTGCTGGGCATCGTTTATCAACAGGTGAAATGGAAGAAGTTTTATCCGGTCATCCCGCGGTAGCAGAATGTGCTGTTGTCGGCATTCACGATGCATTAAAAGGGCAAGTACCTCTTGGGCTAGTCGTGATAAAAAATGGTATTACCACCAGTGATGAAGATCTCATTAGCGAATTAAAACAAAGCATTCGTAATGATATTGGTGCAATAGCATCATTGAAAAAACTACTTATCATTGATAGATTGCCAAAAACTCGTTCTGGCAAAATTTTACGTAAAACTCTTAGACAAATGATTGATGGCCAAGAAATTGAAATACCTTCAACCATAGAAGATAGCCAAGTAATAACCGAGCTTTCAGGTGCCCTAGTAGGTATCAACAAGGACTAATAAATAGTTACTGAACGTTATACCGTTCCGTATAAGCAAGTACTCACGTAGTGATAATTCCTTTATCCGGAATGGTATTAAATACTTTTTAATTACAGTGCAAAAAAAAACTTACATAGTCACGCTATGTAAGTTCCTTGCAATAATTAGTAAGAAGCGTTGATTTAGTCTTTCGTTTTATGGCTGTTATAAGGCCAAACATCTTTTGCACCTTCCTGTTTACTAGCAGGTGTTTTTGCAGGTGTACTCTGCTTAGTTTTCGATTCGCTTTTATTATCTGCATTGTTTAACGAGGCTGATAGCTCTTCAAGCTCACTCATGTTTGAAGCCGTCTGTTTAGGTTGAGCTGTATTAATAGCCGTTTTACTCGAGCCTTGAACCGCTTGGTTAATTTCGGCCATTTCACTTGCCGTTAATTCTCGCCATTGTCCGGGTGTTAAATTCCCCAACTCAACTTTCATAATACGTGAGCGTTTTAATTTTAAAACCTCATAATCGAGATATTCACACATACGACGAATTTGACGATTAAGACCTTGCGTAAGGATAATAGTAAACTCAAAACGGCTTTTAACTTGCACGATACAAGGTTTGGTAATGGTCCCTAAAATAGGTACGCCACGAGACATTCTCTCGATGAAGCGTTCACTAATAGGTTTATCAACGGTAACAATATATTCTTTGTCGTGCGCATTTTCCGCGCGTAAAATTTTATTAACAATATCGCCATCACTGGTGAGGAATATCAAACCTTCTGATGGTTTATCTAAGCGACCAATTGGAAATATACGTTTTTTATGACCAATCGCATCAATGATATTACCACGCACATGTTTTTCAGTGGTACAGGTGATACCAATAGGTTTGTTATAGGCAATATAGATACGATCTGACTTGTCATCACTAATTGGCGCAATATCATACCCGTCTACTTTAACTACATCACCCGCTAACACCTTAGTACCAAGCTCTGGCACTTTATCATTGATAGTTACACGGTTGGCTTCTATCATTTTATCGGCACTACGGCGCGAACAGAAGCCAGAGTCACTAATGTATTTATTTAAACGTTTTGGGGGAGTCGTGGTGGTCAATTTAGTCGCTGCTCATTTAGTTTTAGTACATTCTCGTTACTCGGTATTATACTTAAAACCAACACTAATGTATTAATCATATTTAAATCACTATGTTAATTTTTGCACACCGAGGCGCTAGCGGAGTGGAACCAGAAAACACCCTACGCTCCATTCGTACAGCATTAGCTGCTGAAGTAGATGGTATTGAAATAGATATTCATGAAGTTGACGGTAAATTATTTGTTATTCATGACCGGTGGTTACATAGAACCACATCAGGTCATGGGCAAATTTTTAACTATGATTATCAGTATTTACGCAGTTTAGATGCTGGTAGCGGTGAAGTTATTCCGACCTTAGATGAAGTATTAAAGCTAATAGCCGGAAAATGCACTATCAATATTGAATTAAAAGCCGTGAAAAACTTAACACTATTATTTTCCTGTATCGATGACGCTATAAATACCACGGCACTATTGAGTAACGATGTTTTATTTTCATCTTTTAATCACAGGTTATTACATGCCATTCACCAACAGCGAAGTGATTTTGCTATCGGCGCTCTTACCGCATGTTACCCGTTAGACTATGCAAAATTTGCCGAACAACTCAATGCTTATTCGGTTCACCTTGATGTCGATTTTATTAGTGAGCATTTTGTCGCTGATGCTCACAAACGAGGCTTAAAAGTATTTGTATATACGGTCGATGAATTAGAAGATATCAATGCAATGAAACATTTAGGTGTCGATGGTATATTTTCTAATTACCCAACAAAAGCCAAAAGCCATATTGCCCATTTAAACGGTATTACCAAATAAATTAATTAAAGGTTCAACTTCATTGCCACATAAGCAATGAGAGTAAATTTTCAAGAACAAGGCATTTGATTGAGCAATAGTGGCTATTGGAATTAAAAGCAACGATGTTATTGGATATTTAGACCGTTTAAATGTGTCGGATACCCATCTACACTTAGAAAAAATAACGGGCAGCTAACTGCCATTGCCTTTCGATTAAGTCAACGGGCTGCGCAGTATAATATCGAGCAGGCCTGTGGCTATCAATAAGGGTAAACTCCGCTGATAAAAACCATGGTTTACTCAAACGATAACTATGATTTAATGTCAGAGCTTGACCCTGTTCATTATTATTATCGCCCCAAGTATCATCATTATCTGTCACCGAAAAATCTTCAATTCTCAAAGTACTTTTATGCTTTTTATTAGCAACGACGGCTTGCCAATTATAATGTAGCGCGACAAAAGCACTGGCATAGTCATTGTTGACTACATCCACCTGACTTTCGCTTTGCATCAAGGTATCACCTGATAAATACTGTGCTGTTAATGATAAGTTTTTACTAAAACGCCAACGTGCGCCTACGTGATAAAAGCGTGTCCGCCAGCCATACTGACCATCAATAACTTTATAGGGTGTTGCTCTGTTATCATAGTAACCCGCAGATATTTCACCCTTTCCTCTTAATTTCCATTCTCCTCGTGCGTGGAATCCTACACGGTGGTCTAATTCGAAAAAAGGATCAGATTTATCTGCTTGTCCTGCTAATGCCTGCCCGTCAGCACGAGCTGGAAACCATGGAAAAGCACGTTGCTCTGTCCAAAGGGTTTGTCTGTTACTTATTGTCCAGCCATGCCAAGCCAATAAAGCCCCGGCGGGATCATTATTGATAAAGGCTGTCGCTGAAAGAGATAAATCATACTTATTATTGTTCATTCGCCCTAAACGAGTCACTTTAAACTCAGAGCCTAATACTCGAATTTCTTCGCCAAGCCAGGTATTTATTGTTGATGAATCTAAGGTGTCTTTACTTGCCCAGGCATAGGCATTATTTTCAAGGGATATTTCTGGATAGAAGATACCCACTTTAGTTTGAAAGCGATAACCAGAACTAGTGGGTAATGAGCGATATTTTAGATAGGCTTCAGTAACCCCTAAAACAGTGCTTTCTCCATCACTGGTAGCTTTAGGATAAGCATTAACTACGCCATGGGCACTAAGACCATTTTCCCAAGATATCGATAAATCTGCGCCAATTTGCGCCACTGAAAAATGTAGACCATCACCTAATCCAAGCTTACCTTGTCCGCTAGTGAGATAACCTTTATCTAAAGAGTCAATTTGGCTAACTCTAAAATCTACAATACCATGAGCAGTATATTCAGCCGCTAGCGCCATGTGTAAGGGAAAATAAAACAACAAAACCAAAAACTGGCAAAGCGTTATGCCTGTTTTAATCACACCTTTTCCTTAACTTCTTGAATACTTAACAGTGCTAACAGCCATGGAGTCAGCTCAACTGCCGATTTTGGTTTGCTGATATAATAACCCTGCGCAAGTTCACAGCCATGAGCGGCTAACCAATTTAACGCAAATTCATCTTCTATTCCCTCGGCAACCACATGCAGTCCCATATTATGAGCGAGTTCAATAGTGGAGCGCACTATAATTTGATCATCTTCATCATGTTCAAGATGTTGAATAAATGATTTATCTATTTTTAATTCATGTACGGGCAATTGTTTCAATTGTGCTAATGATGAATAACCCGTGCCGTAATCATCGATAGATATTTTCATACCGTAATCTTTAAATTCTGCCAATAATTTAATTGCCGCCTTAGGGTCTTCCACTACCGAGCTTTCAGTCACCTCCAGCGTAATTTTTTCTGCAGGTACCTTCGCCGTCATAATTGACTGACAGATAAAGTGATGAAAATCGTTCTCTTTTAAATTTTCTGCAGAAATATTTATCGCTATATTCAAATCAATGCCCTGTTCTTGCCAAGCATTATATTGAGCCAATGCGGTAACAAATACCCAACGCGTTAACGCCTTAATTTGACCTGTTTGCTCTGCAATATGAATAAAATTATCTGGAGGTACCATGCCTAATGTAGGGTGCTGCCAACGAACTAATGCTTCGGCATGCGTTACCATTTTAGTTTTTAAACACATTTTAGGTTGAAAGTGTAATTCCAATTCTCCAGCTGGAATAGCTTGTTTTAAATCGTTAATCAAACTTAAACGTTCAACCGTATTCACATCAAGATCAGGATGATAAATTTGTACTAACTTACCCTTCTCTCTCGTACTATTTAGCGCCGTATCTGCCATTTGTAATAATGATTTATCATCAACAGCATGCTCAGGATACGCTGCAACACCAATCCTAACTTGCAGCTGTAAGCTAATGCCCTGATAATCAAATATTGGTTCAAGCTCAGCTCTTAGTTGATAAATAGCTTCATCTACCTTCAAATATTCTACCAATAAAATAAATTCGTCTGCTCCTAGATGTGCCAACGCTTTAAAACTATTCATTTGACAAAGATGATGTAAACGACTTGCAAGTTCTTTAATAACTTCATCACCTACATCATGACCCAATGTATCGTTAACATCTTTCAAACGACTAAGATTTAAATGTAAAACTAGAAAGTTTTGCTGCTGCTCTATGAGTTTCTTTAGTGTTTTATTGAGTTTGTTTCGGTTGGGTAAATCTGTTAATGGATCATGTTCTGCACTATGAGTGATAGCTTCTTCACGCTGTAATACTGCGGCTTGCATTTGATTAAATTCGTCCGCAAGTTGTCCTATTTCATTGTTATCTTTAAGCGTGATCTTTTGCTGATAATCTCCGCTGGCGATTACTTTAGCTTGAGCAACCAAGCGTTTAATAGGGTTACTAATAGAGCCGGCAATAAAATAAGCGCTAGTAAGTGACAACAATAATGTTAACGCTGCTAGGAATAGAAATTTCCACCACTGTTCTTGCAACAAAGCAACAAAGTTAGCCCGTAAGCCATGCATGGCAACACCGAATTCTTGATCATCAAATTCGGTAATTAATGAATGAGTAGCGATATATTGATCGGGGGTTTTATTTTCAATAACCTGCACGGCCAACTCAAGTAACTTATCGTAACTTTCATTACTCTTAGCAATTGAAATTAACTGCCATCTACCTTCATTTTTGATAATAAAATCGGTATTTAAACCGGTAATATTTTTAAATTCATCCGCTAATCGCTCATCTATTTCAAAACCAAAAGCGATCCACCCTAACGTTTTAGCACCCACAGTAACTGGCGATAAACTCATTTGATAAAGTGCATCATCAATCATATATAAATGCGCTGCTTGACCAGTTTCAAGCCATTCGATAAAACGAAAAGCACTATTTCGTTCAGTACCCTGTCGAATTTTATCCTTGCCGTTAACGAAATATCGCTGTAATTGTCCATTGATAATCCCTTCTGAAGAGATTGTCATGGCCAAGTCTGCATCAATGCGTTTTCTATGATTATTTAACGCAAATAATAAACTGCGAGTATCCTCATTAAAGACTTCTTTTAAGCCATAATCTTTCGCTACCGTTTCAGCAAAAGTGGATAAATAAGTCAGCCTGCGATCAAATAACTCTGTAAAAATGGTTTTTGCTGTCGTTAAACGGTTATTAATTTCTGCCGCTTCTTGATTTTTGTTCTCGCTATATAAGGTCCAAAAAGCAATGGCTTGAACCATTAATAACAATATGACAAATAATAAAAATATTTTATTTTGTAAACTCTTCATTCATTAACTTCTTATATTTTTTATAACTAATAATCTGAAAGAAAATCAAAATCATCATCACTTTTTTGGACAGGAATATCATCCATATTTTTCTGTAAGGTAAAAGTGATGATGTCACCCATTGAAAGGTCCTTTTCTATAATCATACGATTATTTTCTGATCGCATTTGAGGGTGCCATACCACAATTCGATACTTTCCTAATGCTTTCAGGGTAAAACTAGCCAACCCTTGTTCATCCGTTTTAGCAAAATATGGCGTATCAACAACTAAAAGGTAACCACTCATCCAATCGTGAATATTACAGCCCATGGCAATTTCCGCAGCATGATCGAATTGCGCTGTGGAATCAGTTTTACCTGCGCGAATTTTAAAAGAGAATTTGTTTTCACTATCGGCTGAGTAGATATGATGAGTAATATCATCATTATTTACAAAGTTGACCTTAGCGGTACTTTGACTAACGCTTATATAGGGAATAAAGGATTTACTATGCTGACTAATTTCAACCGTTTTACTCTGTTGTGGTAAAACTTGACCCATTAACGGCTCAATATACACCACCATATTTTCCAAAGGGTTGTTATTTACATTCTTAACGTGTATTTGGACACAAGTTGCATTTTCTTTTGAACAAGCTTCCACCGACCAAGCGGCCAACGAGATAAAAAACAATGAAGAAATATAGACACAATAATGTAAAAGCGCAGAGCGCAAAAGAAAAGGATGGCTCACCATCTACTCCTATCAAATTTTACTTGAGCGTGCAGTGTATACCAGTTTTGTCTTGGTGGAAAATCGTTGTATTAATGCTTGCTAATATTTCCTAAACATCATATATCTTGATGTAATTCAAGGGTCGCGCACTTTTTACGCATATTTGTTCGCAAACTCAGCGAAAAAAAGTCATGCTCAAACCAATGTGATTATTAATCTGATTTCGTCATAAGTACTGCATTGCAATACTCATTACTTGGCGCTCTTACGCACTCTCATTCATCAACACTTGCTGTCCATTTTGAACTAAACGGCGCAATGGATTTACACCAAATTGATAACAAAGCTCTGCCGGTTGATTAATATCCCATAAAGCAATATCAGCATCATATCCAACAGCCAACTGCCCTTTGCTTTCACTTAATCCTAAGGCCTTAGCGCCATAACAGGTGATACCTGCCAATGCCTCAGACGGTGTTAATCTAAACAAGGTACAGGCCATATTAAGCATTAAGTGAATATTATGAATAGGTGAAGTACCAGGATTTGCATCCGTGGCTACTGCCATAGGTACTTGATGTTTACGAAGTAGTTCTATTGGTGGTAATTGAGTTTCACGAAGGAAGTAAAAAGCACCCGGTAATAATACTGCCGTCATGCCCGATTTTTTCATCGCTTTAATACCCGCTTCATCTAGAAACTCAATATGATCAGAAGACAAAGCATTATAGTTGGCCGCCAATTCCGAAGCACCTAAGTTAGATAATTGCTCTGCATGTACTTTTATAGGTAAGTTATATGATTGTGCCGCATCAAAAACGCGTTTAGTTTGTTCAAGGCTAAAACCTATTCCTTCACAAAATACGTCAACGGCATCAGCTAAGTTTTCACTAACAACTTGTGGCAACATTTCTGCGCAAACAATATCAAGGTAACCTTCAGCGTTATCCTTGTATTCTATCGGTAAAGCATGAGCACCAAGAAAAGTACGTTTAATCGTAACAGGCAGTTCATCTGCTAATAAGCCCGCTACTTTTAGCATTTTGATTTCGTTTAACGTATCTAAACCATAACCTGACTTAATTTCAACCGTAGTAACACCTTGCTGATGTAAGGCGGTTAAACGCGGTAAAGCGCTGGCAAGCAATTCTTGCTCGCTTGCTTTTCGCGTCGCTGTAACTGTTGAGACGATACCGCCGCCAGCATTAGCAATTTCTTGATAGCTTTTACCTTGTAAGCGCATTTCAAATTCATTAGCACGGTTACCGCCATAGACCAAATGCGTATGACAATCGATTAAACCAGGGGTTATCCATTGCCCTTTGCCATCAATAACTTCAACATCATCAGCTTTTACTGAAAAGTGCTTGGGCAAGTCGCTTTCTTTACCTAGCCAAGCAATTTTACCCTTACTGATTGCTAATGCTGCTTGAGTTATTTCACCATAACTTTCACTGCCATCAGTCATAGTTGCTAGGTTTACATTGATATAAAGGGTTTGCCAGTGCTTAAAGAGTGTCATATCGCGACCTTATGGAGAAAGTGATGGATTATACGAAAGAAAAAATAACCAGCTAGCCTCAGATATAAAGGAGACTAACAAAGAAACTCACCTGATATAAAATTCTACCTTGTAATTACCTCGATCGCAACTTGTATATACAACTCTTGCCTTTTCATTAAATATGTGAGATCGTATAAATAAGTTCAAACAAAGCCAAAACCAATCATGACTATCAATGCTAGTAACAGCTCAACAAAAAAAGATAAGCCTGCTAAGTATACTATTATCAAACAATATATTTGTGAACATATTGAGTCAGGTGAGTGGCCACAAAATGCAAAAGTGCCTTCTGAAAACGAACTCACTCAGCAATTTGACGTAAGCCGCATGACGGCAAGACGTGCCCTACAAGAGTTAACTGAGCAGGGTATTTTAGTACGCTCTCAAGGTGCAGGAACTTTTGTCGCCACGTTTAAGTCACAATCATCACTGCTAGAAATTCGCAACATTAGTGATGAGATTAGTGATCGTGGTCATCAACATAAAGCCAAGCAATTAGTATTAAGATCTATTGCCGTTACTGACGAGATAGCCATTTTACTTAACTTAAAAAATAACGAAGATGTTTTTTATTCTGAGATATTACATTATGAAAATGATGATGCGATTCAATTAGAACAACGTTTTGTCAATATCAGTTTAGTTCCTGATTATTTACTGCAAAATTTTACGATAATCACCCCACATGAATATCTTTCATCGGTTGCGCCCTTAACTGAAGCAACCCACGAAATAGAAGCGATTCTCGCAAGTGACGAAATTTGCCAACAATTAGACATACAACCAACTACACCTTGTTTACAAGTTAAACGCCGTACTTGGTCGAAACAAGGTGTCGTTAGTGTCGCTATTTTGACATCACCTGGTGATAAGTACCGTTTAGGCAGCCACCTTAAATTTTAAGCATGTTTGCTTACTTGATATTTGTATTATCGAGTAAGTAATACCGCGAATATTATTTTTACAACTATAGTTTACATACTCTTTTTTATTGAACTGATACGTCTTTAAATACTGAGTATTTGTACCATGAGGAAAAACGATGACAACTAACATAGACCCACGCTTAGATACTTCACGCGTAATTCGCGCTGACCGCGGTACTGAAATAACCGCAAAAAGTTGGTTAACTGAAGCAGCTAAACGTATGTTAATGAACAACTTAGATCCTGAAGTTGCTGAACATCCACAATCGTTAGTGGTATATGGCGGCATAGGCCGTGCAGCACGTAACTGGGAATGTTACGACAAAATTATTGAAGTGTTAAACCGCCTTGAAAATGATGAAACCTTAATGGTGCAATCAGGTAAACCTGTTGGCGTGTTCAAAACTCACGAAAACGCACCGCGCGTATTAATTGCTAACTCAAATCTAGTACCTAGCTGGGCTAATTGGGAGCATTTTAACGAGTTAGATAAAAAAGGCCTGATGATGTACGGCCAAATGACTGCAGGCTCTTGGATTTACATTGGCTCACAAGGTATTGTTCAAGGCACTTACGAAACATTTGTTGCCATGGCAAACCAACACTTTGGTGGCAGTGCTAAAGGAAAATGGGTACTTACCGGTGGTTTAGGCGGCATGGGTGGTGCTCAACCACTAGCGGCAACCATGGCTGGTTTCTCAGCATTAGTGGTTGAATGTGATGAGACACGTATCGATTTCCGTATCAATACCCGTTATGTTGACAAAAAAGCAAAAACGTTAGACGAAGCATTAGCCATCATCTTTGAAGCAAATAAAAAAGGAGAAGCGATTTCGGTAGGCCTTTTAGGTAATGCTGCTGACGTATTTCCTGAGCTAGTAAAACGCGGCATTACTCCAGATGTGGTCACTGACCAAACGTCTGCACATGATCCATTAAATGGTTACTTGCCACAAGGCTGGACCATGGCACACGCTGCTGAAATGCGTTTAAAAGATGAAGCTGCTGTGGTTAAAGCCGCTAAGCAATCAATGGCAGTACAAGTACAAGCCATGCTTGATTTACAAGCGGCAGGCTCTGCGACTACCGACTACGGTAATAACATTCGCCAAATGGCCTTTGAAGAAGGTGTTAAGAATGCCTTTGATTTCCCTGGTTTTGTACCTGCTTATGTTCGACCATTATTCTGTGAAGGTATTGGCCCGTTCCGCTGGGTTGCCCTATCTGGCGATCCAGAAGATATCTACAAAACAGATGCCAAAGTAAAAGAGCTTATTCCAGATAATCCACAGCTACATAATTGGTTAGATATGGCACGTGAACGTATTGCTTTCCAAGGTTTACCTGCACGTATTTGTTGGGTTGGTTTGAAAGACAGAGCACGTTTAGCGTTGGCATTTAACGAAATGGTTAAAACGGGTGAGCTTTCTGCGCCAGTAGTTATCGGTCGTGATCATTTAGATTCAGGCTCAGTTGCTTCACCAAACCGTGAAACTGAAAGCATGTTAGATGGCTCTGATGCCGTATCAGATTGGCCATTACTTAACGCTTTATTATCAACTTCGGGTGGCGCCACATGGGTTAGCATACACCACGGTGGTGGCGTTGGAATGGGCTTTAGCCAACACTCTGGTGTGGTTATTGTTGCAGACGGCACTGATGATGCAGCTAAACGTATTGGTCGTGTATTATGGAATGATCCTGCAACAGGTGTTATGCGCCATGCTGACGCTGGTTACGATATCGCAGTAGATTGTGCCAAGAAACAGGGGCTCGACTTGCCTATGATTGATGGTGCCAACGGAAAATAACAGCTACATTTATCCATATTACCTAGCCTTTATAACTGTCATCCTCGAAGTATCTGATCGGGGATCTAGTTTATAACCTTGTGGATTCCCGATCAGACAACTCGGGAATGACGAGTTCAAGAATTAGGTGAATAAAGATCTATTATATTGAGAAAAAATTATGAACCACATTACAGAATTAAAGATTATCCCAGGGCAGTTAACGCTAGCTCAATTACGCGACGTAAACCGTTTTGACGGTATTATATACAGCTTAGATGAAAGTGCTTTTTCTGAGATTAACAAAAGTGCTGACGCAGTACAGCAAGTGATTAAAGATAATCGCGTTGTTTACGGTATCAACACAGGTTTTGGCTTATTAGCCAGTACACGTATCAAAACTGAAGAGTTAGAATTACTTCAACGCTCCATCGTACTTTCTCACTCAGCAGGTTTTGGTGAGTACATGGAAGATTCGACTGTGCGTTTGATGATGGTACTTAAAATAAACTCACTTTCACGTGGTTTTTCAGGTATTCGTTTACAAGTTATTCAAGCATTAATTACCTTATTAAATGCTGAAGTATACCCGTGTATACCAAAAAAAGGTTCTGTCGGTGCTTCAGGTGATTTAGCACCGTTGTCCCACATGGTTTTACCTTTATTAGGTGAAGGCGAAATGTCTTACCAAGATCAAGTAATTCCAGCATCTGAAGGTTTAAAGATTGCAGGACTTGAGCCAGTAACGCTAGCAGCAAAAGAAGGTTTAGCTTTATTAAACGGTACGCAAGCGTCAACGGCTTTTTCTTTAGAAGGTTTATTTCATGCTGAAGATTTATACGCTGCAGGCACGGTAATCGGTTCGATTTCTGTAGAAGCCGCTATGGGCTCTCGTGCACCATTTGATCATCGCGTACATTTTGTACGTGGTCAAAAAGGTCAAATTGATGCGGCACGTGCTTATCGTGAAGTATTAACTGACAGCTCAGAAATAGCTGAAGCACACGTTGATTGTGAAAAAGTGCAAGACCCTTATTCACTTCGTTGTCAGCCACAAGTAATGGGCGCTTGTTTAACACAAATTCGTCAAGCGGCAGAAGTATTGCACGTGGAAGCGAATGGCGTAACAGATAACCCGTTAGTTTTCGCTAACGAAGGTGACTTTATCTCTGCCGGTAACTTCCATGCTGAGCCTGTTGCTATGGCCGCTGATAATTTAGCCTTGGCTATTGCTGAGATTGGTTCATTATCTGAGCGTCGCATGGCGTTATTAATTGACTCAAGTTTAAGTAAATTACCACCATTTTTAGTCGATAACGGCGGTGTTAACTCTGGCTTTATGATCGCGCAAGTTACTTCTGCGGCATTAGCCTCAGAGAATAAGTCACTAGCTCATCCAGCTTCAGTTGATAGTTTACCAACTTCTGCTAACCAAGAAGATCACGTATCTATGGCATGTTTTGCTGGTCGTCGTTTAGCAGACATGAGCGAAAACACTAATGGTGTTCTTGCCGTTGAGTATTTAGCCGCAGTGCAAGGTTTAGACTTTAGAGCCCCACTTAAGGGATCGCCTCTTATTGAAAAAGCAAAAGCTAAGCTACGTGAAACAGTTTCTTTCTACGATAAAGACAGATACTTTGCACCTGATATTGTTGAAGCATCAGAGATCATTTCTGATGGTGAGCTGAATCAATATATGCCAGAAGGTTTATTACCTAGCTTTTAAGATGTTCAATCAACAATTAGGTTATTGAGCAGTAGAATTGAGAAACTAAAAAAGGTAGCTAATTGACTACCTTTTTTATTGCGCTAAATAACAGGAAGGGATGGACTAACCTTGATACCGTTATAAGTGATAAACGCGAGTGATTGCTTATATTTAATAACTACAATGCTGCTCTAATACCTTCTGCTGTTTTTAACCTTCTTACTTCGTCAAACAGTACATCTGCTTCCAGATAATGACTCTTTAAATATTTCAGCCACTGCTTGATGCGATTACAGTAATACTTGCTCTTATCACCATGAGTTTCAAATTCGGTATAAGCTGATAATAAAGCCAGTACATCTAACCACGGCATAATATTGCTTTCTTGTTTAATGACCTGCCCTAAATTTGGAATAATTAACGCACCACGGCCAACCATAAGATCTTTACAGCCAGAGGCTGCTCGACATGTCTTTGCATCCTCTAAATTCCAAATATCACCATTGGCAATAATTGGAATAGAGGTTTTTTGTTTAATTTTACCTATCCAGTGCCAATGCGCTGGGGGTTTATAACCTTCTAATTTAGTACGAGCATGCACGGTAAGTTCGTTCGCGCCTGCCGCTTCAACTGCTTGGGCATTTTCAATGGCAAGACTTTTATCTTCATACCCTAAACGAATTTTAGCACTAACAATGGTATCTGCTGGCACGGCGTCTTTAACAGCTTTTATTATTTGATAAAGGTTTTCAGGATCTTTTAATAAAATAGCACCACCACGACTTTTATTAACCGTTTTAGAGGGGCAACCAAAATTTATGTCGATACCACTTGAACCAAGCTCAATAACTTTAGCGGCATTTTCAGCCATATAGCTAGGGTATTGTCCCAATAACTGTACACGAACAGGTGTGCCCGCTTTAGTACGGCTACCGTAAACGTCAGCATCAATTAACTCCGGGCAGTAACGATGAAAAACACGATCTGGAAGAACTTGGTCAACCACACGAATAAACTCAGTGACGCAGAGGTCATAACTACCAACTTGCGTAAGTAAGTCACGCATTCTGTAATCCAGTACGCCTTCCATAGGCGCAAGTACAACACGCATTAGTTTGAAGAGTCCTTAGTAGAATTTAGTATTTTAGTGGTTTTATTTGCTCGAAAACGAGCGCTAACATTGATGAGTAAAAAATAGAAAGCTAAAGTCAAAGAAGCTACCGTTAGATGAATAAATAGTGTGCTGGGTTGTAAACTTTTTTGCCAAAAAAACATTGGTCCCGAATAAGTCACAGAACAAAGGTCCAAAATAGTGACATGGCCCCATACGGCAATAAACAATAGTTTAGCTTGATGACGAATTATAAATTTTTTCGGGAATAAATTCAAAAGTTGGCTCTTCAATAAATATCGGCGCTAGTATATCAAAAGCGCTGATGGCCTGTATAAGAATCACTTAAAAGAGTCATTTAAAATAGTCATTTAAAACAAAAGTCACTTGGATATAGGAAAATGGACTACTCACCTTGTTCAAGCCATGTGAGTAAATCATCATAAACAAATGCATAAGCTAACTCTGCCTGAGTTTTTTCGCTCGAGACTACCTTGGGATCACTCTCTGCCGATAGCTCGCTCTCATCAAACGTCGGCGATGGCAATTGTAAAGCACTTGCTGCCGCTTGGTAATATTGCTTTTTAGTTACCTGTGTTGAACTAACACCATTAAAAATACCACCGCAGATAGCACTTTGTAATAATGCCTGAATGAGACCAACGGCATCTTGCTGATGAATTAAGTTAACAATTGCTTGAGGGCTTTTGAGCAGTCGACCATTTAGCAAAAACTTGCCCGGATGACGCTTGGGTCCAACTAAGCCAGATAACCTGAGCACATAAGCTTTCTTATTGCCTACGTCATCATTTAACGCATTTAAGCGAGACTCATTGGAGCAATGGCTATTAAAGTTTAATACCGCTTGCTCAGCTTGATTTAATACCGAGACTTTATCAGCCGACATATCTAAAGTGCTGTCTTCCTTTACTTGCCCTGATAAGCCATTATATATCGCACTGCTGCTCAGTAAAACAATCTGTTCAACACAGTTACCCTCTTTAGCTGATTCAACTAGCTGTTGTATTTTATCCGCATAATCAACACGACCTTGTCTAAATTGTGGCGTAATAGCGATAACTAAACATTGCTGCTTAAAAATGGCATGCGTATTTACCAGCGCTTGCTCTGCTGGTAAGGATAATACTTCAGCTTCGATACCTTGGCTTTTCAGCTGTTCGGCATTGTCACTATTGCTGCGCGTCGCGAGTACTGCTACGCCCTGTTTTTTCAGCTGATAGGCTAATGCACTACCCAACCAACCACAGCCAATGATGCCTACAGAGGAGATTTCATTATTCTTCACTACTTTATTAGTCATTGCGTTACTCGTTTATACTCATTTTATATTTGTGATGTTACTGATTCTGCTCAAACATTTGGATCTGTTTAACAAGGGCTTTAGCTAAACCATTAGGCATAGGGATTGATAAATTATACTGGGATATTTTCCAACCTTGTTCGGTTTTTATTAACCCCCCTGAACCTCGACAAATACCATAACTTTCGCTAAATAATAACTCATCAAAAAAAGCTACCTGCCCTTGTTTAACTAAGCTGATATTTCGCTCAGTGGGAGTATAGAGCCAGCCTTTGCCTTTTGAAAAATATGGCACCACAAAAGCCTTAAATTCTTCTTTGCTCCAGCGTTCGCTAGCATCAGTTCCAAGAAAAATAGCATCTTGGCTAAGTAGGTCAAAATAAGGCTTTTCCTGGGCATCAGCAGCGGCTTGGTGAAAGCTATTTAATACCTTATCTATACTTTGCTCATCACTCGCGGCAGAGCAGGAAAAACTTAACAATCCAGACGTTAGCCCAAATATTACTGCAACGACTAACAGATTATATTTTCTCATTATTATCTCACTTTTAATGTTCGGGCTTAAATTAAGGTTTAGGGGCTAACACCGCATAACTACCGGTAAAGGTAGCCGCAATATCTTCACCACTATAAAGATGCACGGTTAAATTAATACGCGCATTTTTCCCTAGAGTTAATCGAGTAAAGTCACCCGAAACTGATTCAGCGAAAACTTTTGCACAACCAATTCCGGTTATCGGTGCATGATATTTGATATTCGCTTTAGCTAAAACAATATCGCCTTTCAATTGCAATTGCTGTAATTGCAAATACACCCAGCCCCAGCCTGATAAAGTGGCCAAGGTGTAAATACTGCCAGCAAACATAGTGTTATGTAAGTTTTTATTAAAACCCCCATCACAATGAGTAATAAGCTCTTTACCATCAAAATAACTAATTTTAATGTTCATCGCTTTACTAAGAGGAATAGTCTCATGCCAAACATCTTGCAGTGCTGTTGACGCTTGTTCTTGGTGAACGTGTGCATGAGCTAAGGCTTTACTCATCACAAAGTGTTTAATTTCATCAAACAATAGATGTGAAAAACCTTGTAAGCTATAACCAAGTTTCTGGTAAAACCCAACAGCATCTTCTCGCGCGTTCAACGTAATCTCAGTAATACCCAATTTTTGTGCTTGGTGTTCAAGCGCTTCAATTATTTGCTGACCGAGTCCCTGCCCTTGTGCTTCAGCACTTACCGCCATAAAACGAATTTGGCCAGAAAACTGGCTAGATTTTTCTAGTCGCCCAACAGCGATCACTTTATCATTTTCATCAAGAATCATACGATGTATGGATTCTTGCTCTAAGCTATCACGTTCACTACCTAAGGCTTGTCCCCATGGCTGACGTAATATTTTCCAGCGTAGTTGGTAATATTGTTCAAGCTCTAAAGCGGTTTTTGGTGACCTGCAGACATTCATTGGCTATCCTTACGCTTATTCGACATTATATATAGGAATTGGCTTATGCAGTTAGCGAAACACTTAGCCCAAGGGGGGTTAGTGTATTTAAGCCAACAACAAGATGCAATAACGGTGAGTGAAAATGACTCCTATCGTTGGATGGCATTTAGTGATGTAGTGCAAAGTGTTATGCACAAACGTAAACCTTGGCAATTAACCTTACCCCATCAGATAGCCCTGCTCTTACCACTACTCTTTTTTAAACCAACTCGCATCATTGAACTAGGCTTAGGTGGCGGAAACCTCACTCGGTTTTTACAACATTTATCATCAGATATAATGTTAACCACTGTTGAACACAGTCAAGATGTTATCGACATTTTTACTCAATACTTCAACCCTGAACAAGTTTATCTTGATATAACCTGTGCTGATGGCATGACTTGGTTAGCGCAGCAGAATGCTAGCGATATTGATTGGATTATTTGTGATGTTTACCAATCTCAAGAGTTTGGTTTTGATTGCATCGTAAATCAACTTGAGGTGTTAACAAATACATTAGATTCACAATCATGTTTATCCATTAACTTACCTGACATTAGTGATAGCGACATTAATTTATGCTTAACGATATTACAGCAGTTACAACCAAATCATCATATTACGTATTTTAACATTCCTAACTATCTTAATATTGTTATTCATCTAACACCTAAGCATTGGCCACTTCATCGGTTAATAAAACGTAATAAGCACAGTTACCTACCTTTGGTTACTATGCAGCGTTGGCGAAAATTTTGGCCTCATGGCCTACAGCTTAATTAACACTTGTCGCAACTTTAACTTCTGCAATGACTTCTTCACGTACACATCTTTAAGGCAGGTAATGTCTGCTTGT
>MAAB01038319.1_pt1 | contig 28882 bp, 26 predicted proteins | sample 1115991 | NCBI WGS metagenome assembly MAAB01 (sample SAMN04961124, study PRJNA320927) | seawater metagenome | isolation source: sample BD02T18 sea water enriched with oil for 18 days | place: USA:Gulf of Mexico | collected 2013-07-27
AACTGATTCGATAGCCTGCTGGGATGAATAGTGTGATTGAGGTACTGCAGATAACCGACTGCCATTTACTGGCTGACCCCGAAGAGAACTTAAAGGGTCACAACCCGGAGCGGCGTTTAGAGGCGGTTATTGCAGGGGCGAGAAATAAATTACAACAACAGCGTAAAAGTGGGGCGAAAGCGGATCATTTGCTGCTCACCGGAGATTTGGCTCAGCAGGCACAGTTGAGCGTGTATCAGCGGATCTTAAAGAAGACAGCAGAGCTGGCGACTAACACTCACTGGATACCGGGCAATCACGATAACAGTGCACTGATGGCAGAGTTTGTAGGAATGGATAACAAAGTCGTCATTGATGGTAATTGGGCGATAGTCTTATTGGATAGCACCGCTAATCCAGATGGTCGCGGCAGCGGTTCTCTCAGTGACCAGGAGTTGGCGCTGATTAGCACACTAAGTGACTTATCGGTTGAGCACATACTCTTAGTATTGCACCATCCACCGGTCGAGGTAGGCAGTGTATGGCAAGATCAGATAAAACTGGGAAATGCGCAGCAGTTTTGGCAGCGGGTCAATAAGCTGGATAAAGTCAGAGCTGTGTTGTTTGGCCACTTGCATCAAGAGCATCAGTTGCAGCACCGGGGCACAGTGCTCTATTGCTCTCCGGCAACAGCGCCACAATTTAAAAAATCGCAGCTGACGCCGATACTGGAAGACGATACCAAGCTGGCGGCGCCCGGATATCGATTATTGCAGTTAGAAGCTGATGGAAGTATCAAGACGAAAGTTTATCGAGTTGATTGTTAAAGATGAATTGTCTAAGGTGACTGCTGGAAAGACACTGCGTTTAATCGTTTTACTGGCCAGCTTAGGCTCTTTAGGCCACGGCTTAACGATAATAATAACTTGCAACTATCGCTGGGCTTAGGTAAGTTGCCATATAAAACACTGTAAGGATAACCAGTATGTCGTTGACTGTGATTTACATTCACGGTTTTAATAGCTCTCCGCAATCCATAAAAGCACAACAGCTGCAAGAGTATTTTGTCACTCAGGCACTGGCTGAAACTAAAAAATATCAGCTGCAAATTCCAGAGCTAAATCACCAGCCCGCCGTTGCCATAGCGCAACTGACTGAGTTAGTGGCGGCTTGCGATGGCGCTAACATCTTACTCATCGGCAGCTCTCTGGGCGGCTATTACAGTATTTGGCTGGCGCAACAATACCGCAACTGTCACGCAGTATTAATCAACCCCGCTGTCTATCCCTATATATTGTTGCAACAGCTGCTGGGAGAAAATGAAAATATTTATACTGGGCAAAAATATCAGCTATCTGCTCAGCACATAAAGCAGTTGCAAGCGCTCGAGGTGGACGCCATCCGCGATCCTAGTAAATTGTTGTTATTGTCTCAGATGGGGGATGAAACATTAGACTATAAAGAGGCGGTGGATAAACTTGCGGCCGTTGAGCAGAGAGTAACAGCGGGAGGCAGCCACAGCTTTGAAAATTTTATCAGTGTCATCCCCGCAGTGTTAGCCTTTGCCGAGGGAAAAGATGCCAAATACTTATAATAAACGGATTAATTTTATTAGGATCTTTAGTAAATGAGTAGTCAATATCAAGCGGATTCGATTGAAGTCCTCAGCGGTTTAGACCCGGTGCGACGACGTCCCGGGATGTACACTGAGACCGATAAACCCAATCATTTAGCGCAGGAAGTCATAGATAACTCTGTCGATGAAGCGCTGGCAGGGCATGCCAATCAAATTGATGTGGTGTTATCCAAAGATGGGTTTTTATCAGTGACGGATAATGGTCGCGGTATGCCGGTCGATATTCATCCGGAGGAAGGGGTCAGCGGCGTTGAGCTAATATTGACCCGATTGCACGCCGGGGCCAAATTTAGTGATGATAACTACAGTTTTTCCGGCGGTTTACACGGAGTGGGTGTGTCGGTAGTGAACGCGCTGTCTAAAAGCCTGGAAGTACAGATCAGACGCGATGCGCAAATTTACAATATAGGTTTTGCCGACGGTGAAAAAATATCTGAGCTGGAAGTTATCGGCAGCTGTGGTAAACGCAATACCGGTACTACGGTTAAGTTTCTCGCCGATAGTAAGTACTTCGATAGCAGTAAATATAATGTCACTAAGTTAAAACATAATTTGCGTGCAAAAGCGGTACTTTGTCCCGGGCTGAAAGTCACTTTTGTAGATCAAAGCGGCACTAGCAACGACCGGGAAACCTGGTATTACGAAGACGGTTTAAGTGCCTATTTGTCGGGTATGACCCAAGTCTTTGAAACGCTTCCACTAGAGCCATTTGTCGGTGGCTTAAAAGGCCAGGATGATGCGGTCGAATGGGCGGTGCAATGGCTACCTGAAGGTGGAGAACTCACCTGCGAAAGCTTTGTTAATTTAATTCCCACAGTTGTGGGGGGAACTCATGTCAATGGATTCAGAACCGGCCTGCTGGAGGCAATGCGCGAATTTTGTGAGTTCCGCTCACTGTTGCCACGGGGAGTGAAATTGACCGCCGAAGATATCTGGGAGCGCTGCAGCTATATTTTGTCGGCAAAAATGCGCGACCCCCAATTTGCCGGCCAGACCAAAGAGCGGCTGTCGTCGAGACAGATTGCTGCTTTTATCTCAGGGGCGGTTAAGGATGCGTTTTCACTGTGGCTCAATAAACATGTAGAGGATGGCGAGAAACTCGCTGAAGCAGTGATTGCCAATGCCCAGAAACGTTTGCGCACCAGTAAAAAGGTAGTGCGCAAGCGGGTGACTGCAGGACCAGCGCTGCCTGGCAAACTCGCCGATTGCTCTGGTACTGAAACCATGCGCTCAGAGTTGTTCTTAGTGGAGGGGGACTCTGCTGGTGGCTCGGCTAAACAGGCGCGAGATCGTCGCTTTCAGGCGATCATGGCCCTGCGCGGGAAAATTTTAAACTCCTGGGAAGTCGATTCTTCTCAAGTGCTTGCCTCCAATGAAATTCACGATATCTCAGTGGCTATCGGGGTCGAGCCAGGCAGCGACGACATCAGCGGCTTGCGCTATGGAAAGGTCTGCATATTAGCGGATGCCGACTCAGACGGCGCGCACATTGCGACGCTGATTTGTGCGCTGTTTTTGCGTCACTTCAAACCGCTGGTCAGTGCCGGGCATATCTATGTGGCTATGCCACCACTGTATCGCATTGATGCGGCGAAGGATGTCTTCTATGCACTGGATGATGCAGAGCGCGACGGGGTAATCGAGAGGATTAAAGCGGAGCGTAAAAATGTCAAAGTTAACGTGCAGCGCTTCAAGGGGTTGGGTGAGATGAACCCGATGCAGTTGCGCGAAACCACTATGGATCCGGATACTCGTCGACTGGTGCAATTGATGATAACTCCGGGGGATGACAGTCATGAAATGATGGATATGCTGCTATCGAAGAAGCGTGCCGCAGATCGTAAAGTTTGGCTGGAGAGCAACGGCGATCTAGCCAAGGCATAACCCAGAGTCCGGTTTCCTATCAATTATTATAGATAAGGTGTGTTGATTAAATATGTCTAGTTACACAACAGATGACAGCATAGAGTCATTGCCACTGCAAGATTTTACCGAGAAAGCGTACTTAGATTACTCTATGTACGTGATTCTTGATCGCGCGCTACCGCACGTTGGTGACGGTATGAAACCGGTGCAACGGCGTATCGTGTATGCGATGAGCGAGCTGGGTCTGAAACACACAGCCAAGCACAAAAAATCTGCCCGTACTGTCGGTGATGTATTAGGTAAGTATCACCCCCATGGCGACAGCGCCTGCTACGAGGCGATGGTGTTGATGGCGCAGCCCTTTAGTTATCGCTATCCGCTGATTGACGGTCAGGGTAACTGGGGGGCGCCGGACGACCCTAAGTCGTTCGCCGCGATGCGTTATACCGAGGCGCGACTGACGGCTTACTCGCAGGTTCTATTGCAGGAAGTGAGTCAGGGAACAGTGGACTGGGTGCCCAATTTTGATGGCACATTAAACGAACCTACAGTGCTGCCTGCGCGGCTGCCAAATATTTTACTCAATGGCGGTACCGGCATCGCGGTGGGAATGGCCACAGATATTCCGCCACATAACTTACGGGAAGTGACCTCGGCGTGTATCCACTTACTTGAGAATCCCAGGGCAACTCTTGAGGAGATTTGTGAGTTTGTCCCCGGTCCGGACATGCCCACAGATGCAGAAATTATCTCTTCCAAAGAGGAGTTGCGAAAACTCTACACTACCGGCAGGGGATCTGTGCGGATGCGGGCGCTGTGGAATAAAGAGCAGGGGGATGTGATTATTACCGCGCTGCCTCATCAAGTGTCAGGGGCGAAAATTCTCGAGCAAATAGCGGCGCAGATGAACCAGAAGAAGCTGCCAATGGTGGCGGATTTGCGCGATGAATCCGACCACGAAAACCCCACTCGACTAGTCATAGTACCACGCTCTAATCGCATTGATCTGGAGCAGTTGATGGCGCATTTATTTGCCTCTACTGATTTGGAACGCACCTACAGAGTCAATATGAACATGATAGGTGTGGATGGGCGTCCACAGGTAAAAGATCTGCGACAAATACTCACTGAGTGGCTGAGTTGGCGGACCAATGTAGTGCGAAAGCGGTTGCAGTATAGGCTCGACAAAGTTTTGGATCGTCTGCACATCCTCGATGGTCTGATGACCGCCTATTTGAATATCGATGAGATAATTGAGATTATCCGCTCTGAAGATGAACCAAAAGCGGTGATGATGCAGCGCTTTAATATTTCTGATATTCAGGCAAATGCCATCTTGGACATCAAGCTTCGTCACTTGGCTAAACTTGAAGAATTTAAGATCAAGGGCGAGCAAGATGAATTACAGAGCGAGCGACAGAAGTTGGAGCTAATCTTAGGCTCTGATCAGCGTATGCGCACTCTAATTAAGAAAGAACTAAAAGAAGATATGCAGACCTTTGGTGATGAGCGCCGCTCACCTATAGTTGCACGCACCGAAGCTAAGGCATTTTCTGAAAAGGATCTGTTGTCGGCGGAGCCTGTCACTGCAGTGATCTCCAAGCAGGGCTGGATCAGGGCGGCTAAAGGCCACGATATTGACGCGGTTGGCCTAAGTTATAAATCTGGTGACAGTTTTAAGCTCTCCTGTCAGGGGAGGATGAATCAACCGCTAATACTATTGGACTCCACGGGTCGCAGTTATACCATTGAAACGCATAATCTGCCTTCAGCCCGCGGTCAGGGAGAGCCGATAACCGGAAGGATTTCGATGCCCAAAGGTGCCACTATTGATGCGGCGGTAACCGGTGGTGAGCAAAGCCAAGTGTTGCTCTCCAGCGACGCCGGCTATGGGTTTCTGACTACTATTGCCGATTTGTCGAGCAAGACTAAAAATGGTAAAGCGGCCTTAAGTTTGTCAAAAAACGCCCAGTTACTCACATCGATTAATATCGATACCGCTGGGGATAAAATGTTGGCAGCAGTGACCAACGAGGGCCGGATGCTGGTGTTCGCAGTGGCGGATTTACCTGAATTGGCCAAGGGTAAAGGCAACAAGATTATCAATGTGGCCACAAGCCGAGCAGCGAATCGTGAAGAGCTGATGATTGCGCTGGTGGTATTCAGTCCGGGGGATACATTATTGGTTCACTCAGGCAAGCAGCACTTGAAGTTAAAACCTGCAGATCTTCAGCATTTCAGTGCCGAGCGCGGCCGCCGAGGTAATAAGTTGCCTAGAGGCTATCAGCGGGTTGAACGTATTGATGTTGAAGCGGGCAGGCAAGAGCCGGCCGAGCCAGAGCAGAAATAATACAGTCTCTGCTAAGTAATAAGTTAGATCAAATTCCCCTATATTAGATGTCTATCTCAGACAGATGTTATAGGGGAATTTTTTTGTCAGTCGTTTAGCGGCGTTAGTGCAGATATGTTAAGTCGGTTCAGTGGTTGTCAAGGCTACAGCTGCAGCCGGCTTGTTTATACCGTAATCAGTTGAAACTTTTTACCAAGTGCCTGGCCTGTTTTTCCAGTAATTCCTGGTAGCTGGGGCTCAGCGCTAAAATGAGAATTTTGTCTTCATCCTGGCGCTCGGTCTCTGCATCCTCCAGCAGGCTGTCTTTCAAGGTTTTTACCTCGCTTAGCGGCGTGTGGCTGATCAATTGATTAGAGACTGTAGTGCGGGTCAAAAAATGAGATTCCTCTCTCAGCAATTCAATTTTTTCTCTATTGCCGCGCACCAGGGATATTTGAATGTTCAACGTTGGCTGCATGCGCGTAATTTGCCGATGATTATAATATTTGTACAGCTGATTGAATAACTTAGCTGCGCACAGAGCCTGAATGCCGTGATTGTCATCCGGGTCTCTGTCATCGAACATTACTCTGATATCACCGTTGGCGAGTAATTCTACTACCCCGCCATATATATTAACCACAAGCTTGATCAGGCGACGATACTCGGTCAACAGTGTCTGGTGCTCTGCAATATCCTCTATCGGAGCGCGGCCACTACTGCAATCTATAAATAATAAGTAGGCGGCATCGCGGGCTTTTAAGCTCAATTCAGTCTGGTGTTCGAGAGAATACAGGTCTAACTGCTCCTCGTGGGGATGCGCTCTGAGCAATGGATTTGCAGAGCCCATGGCAGAGCCTTGAGTGGGTGCCGCTTGCTCTTCAATTAACTGGATAGATTCGCTGAGCTCGATTTCAGCAGTGGCCATACTGGCCGGTCCCTGGTATTTAAGCTCCACATCACTCTGGTTGCTAAAAGGTTTAAAATGTGGCATCCGTTGCTCAGCGTCAGGCTTTAGCAGTGAAACTAGTTGTTCATTTTCTTCGCTTTGCGGCGCGGCGAAAGCGGGTGCACTATCAGCTGGGGCAGGGTTTTGGGAGGCTACATCTAAATCAACAATGGCCAGTGATACCGGTTGGTCTGTGGCACTAAGTCGCAAATTACTGTCCGCTGTAGCGGTCTGGGTTTCGCTCTGAGTAGTCTCTGGGCTATGCGTTGCAACTTGTGCCAGCTCCATGCGAAAGCGGTGTTCTAGTAATGGCTTGTATTGAATGCTAAATTCGCGCAATATTTTTTTCGATAAGTAAGCGACAGCAACGAGTGTGAACATTGCGGTGAGTGTTGCCAATACTACAAAAATCCACAGTAATCGTTTAAAGAAGTTCTCGCTGGGGCTGCTGTTAATATATAAATTCAACTCTCCGATACGCAGCTGCTGGCTGAAAAGTGGGTTGTTTTGTGCGGGACCGTTACTGGTACCGGAGCGTGCCAATAGCTTGCCCTTTGCGTCTACTAAAGTAGCACCATGGATAAAATCGGCGCGGGCTATACTCCCTAGGTAAAAATTCATACTCAAGCTGTCTTTGGCTAAGATCATCGGTTTTAAAGTGACCAGGGCCTGGTTAGTCACTGTAGCAACTTGATTGTCAGTGTAGAGTTTTGCTTGGTTTTGCGCAAAAACATAGATAAATGCACCACTGGCAATGATGCAGGAGAATATTACCAGCGCTGTTAAAATCACTAATTTAATCGGTGAGGGCTCAAAAAATGTAGCTGTATTACGCGAATTTGAAATGTTATTTGCCATTATTTGTATTTATAATTAACTAGCAGAAGATATCTGCGTTAATAGGGTTATTAAGCGATTGAGGGCGTAGTATAATTACATTTAATTCCCTTTGCACCTTTGCTAAAAAGTCATCTTTTATTGAGTAGTTGTTGTTTAATAATAGAATGTTTGCTTTCTCACCTTCCTCAGGATCGAATTGAGCTATCCCAGTGGTTATCATAGGGATGTGCGCAGTTTTAATGAACGCAGCAAAAGGTCTGGCGAATACGCCATTAATTGAGTTTACAGTCTACAAAATTGAGAGCTGATAGGTTAACAATGAACATAGATCAATACATGCAGCAGTTAGGGGAGAGAGCCAAAACAGCCTCTCGTACCATTGCCAGTGCTGAGTCGGGCCAAAAAAATAATGCTCTGCAACAAATGGCGACCGCTTTAGATGAAAGCCGTGCGTCACTCATAGCAGCCAACGCGCAAGATATTGAAAATGGTCTTGGTAAAAACCTCTCCGCCCCGATGTTAGATCGTCTGTTATTAGATGATGCCGGCATAGATAAAATGATCAGTAGTTTGCAGCAGGTAGCGAGCTTGCCTGATCCCGTTGGCGGTATTAGTGATATGCGCTACTTAGATACCGGGATCCAGCTGGGTAAGATGCGGGTGCCGTTGGGAGTGATAGGCATTATCTATGAATCCAGGCCCAATGTGACCGTCGAAGCCGCTAGTTTGTGCCTTAAATCTGGTAATGCCACTATATTGCGCGGCGGCTCAGAGGCAATTCATTCAAATAGGGCAATTGCCGCTTGTATAGCCACTGGATTGAAGCGTGCCGGGCTACCCGCAGACACGGTACAAGTGATTGAAACTGTTGATCGCGAGGCTGTGGCCAAACTGATCACTATGTCAGGATATGTGGACGTGATTATCCCGCGCGGTGGCAAGGGGCTGATAGAGCGTATTAGTCGCGATGCAAAAGTTGCTGTTATCAAACATTTAGATGGCATTTGTCATGTTTACATCGATGATGAAGCAGATATAGAGAAGGCGATTGCTATTGCAGTAAATGCCAAAACTCGCCGTTATGGTGTTTGCAACGCCATGGAAACATTGCTGCTGCACAAAGATATTGTCGATGCCGTGTTGCCGCAACTGTGCCAGATTTACAGTGCTAAAGAGGTGGAATTGCGCGGCTGCGAACGCTGTGTAAACAAATTACCACAATCCATCCAAGCCACAGAAGCGGATTGGTCGACCGAGTATTTAGCCGGTATTTTATCTATTAAGGTTGTCGATGATATGCACAGCGCAATAGAGCACATTAATTATTACAGCTCTGCGCACACCGATGCGATAGTCACAGAAAACTACAGCAAGTCCAGAGCTTTCCTGCGTCAGGTCGATTCAAGTTCAGTAATGGTTAATGCATCAACGGCCTTCGCCGATGGCTTTGAATATGGTTTAGGAGCCGAGATTGGTATTTCCACAGACAAGCTTCACGTCAGGGGCCCTGTAGGACTGGAGGGGTTGACCTCGCAAAAGTATGTAGTATTGGGCGATGGGCAGATACGCCAGTAATTATGCATAGAGTTAAATATCGATACAGGGCTCGCAGTTAACATGTATGTATTTATGGGCGGTACATTTGATCCCATCCACTGCGGGCATCTGCAGGGGGCGAGACAAGTTAGTCAGTTGCTCAGTAGTGATAGTATCTACTTGCTTCCAGCCAAAGTACCTGTGCATAAAACGGCACCGCAAGTGAGTACCGCAGCGCGGATCGCTATGCTTGAGATTGCTATAGTCCCCTTTCCAGAGATTCATCTCGATCTGCGTGAAGTGCACTCTGCTACTGAGTCTTATACCATCGATACTTTAAAACAGTTGCGTGCAGACCTTGGCGAGCAACATCCGCTGATAATGGTGATAGGGATGGACTCTTTCACAACGTTGCCCGACTGGCGTGGTTATAAGCAATTTTTGAGCTTGTGTCATATCATTGTCTTGCAGCGGCCAAGCTATCAATTGGTCCAGAGTCCAGAACACCATTCACTCATGCAGCAGCGAATTGACAATAGCGATGAATTAAAGACTAGCAGCGCCGGAAAACTGTTGTTTTTTCAACAGCCACCGCTGAATATTTCAGCGAGCGAAATCCGTCTCCAGTTACAAAAAAGTTTAACCCCCGAGTTACTGCCCAGCGCAGTGGCTGATTATATAAAACAGCATCAGTTGTACAGCTCGATGCTAGCAGCAACTTAAAGTCGATCTGATTTTGAGTAAAATTTTAAATCAAGGTATAGAAAGAAATGCAAAACGAAAAAGTAATTGAGTTAGTAGTCGCCGCCCTGGAAGATCTTAAAGGCAAAGACATTGAAATTATCGATGTGCAAGGTAAATCCAGTGTTACTGACTTTATGGTGCTCTGCAGCGGAACTTCTAAGAAGCATGTGATGTCTATCGCTGGTAATTTGGAAGATCAGCTTAAACAGCAGGCGGTAATGCCAATCAGCACTGAAGGTCATCACGTAGGTGACTGGGCTATTGTTGATCTGTCGGATGTTGTTGTGCATATTTTAACCGCTGATGCCCGCGAGTTATACGATTTGGAAAAGCTGTGGCGTTTTGATATGAAACCTGAAGCTATCATTGAAGAGAGTGCTCAATAGATTTCTTAGAATGCGTCTAGTGAGGCTCAACAATGAAAATTAAGCTGTTAGCTGTAGGCGGTAAGATGCCCGCTTGGGTAACGACAGGCTTTAATGAGTACAACAAGCGGATGCCAGGGGAGATGAGTGTCGAGTTAATCGAGATTCCCCTTGGTCATCGCGGCAAAGGTGCGGATTTGGCCAGGGCCATCAAGCGAGAGGGTGATGCAATGTTAGCGCTGATCCCCGCGACTGATTGGGTCGTAGCGCTGGAGGTGACAGGTAAAACCTGGTCGACGGAACAGCTGGCTGGGCAGATGGAGAAATGGCAGATGAATGGCAGCAACCTCTGCTTGTTGATCGGCGGTCCCGATGGTCTGGATCCTAGGTGTAGTGCCAGATCAGACCAGAAGTGGTCGCTGTCGGCACTGACTCTTCCCCATCCAATGGTACGGATACTATTATCCGAGCAACTATATCGAGCCTGGACAGTGATTCAAGGCCACCCTTACCACAAATAGGTTTTATGTCCGGATACGCGCGTTTTAAAGATCATCCCCAAGAGAGAAGAACTTTCCAGTTTCGAGCCCTGATGGCCTTTGTGTTGGTTTTAATTGCCATGGGTGCGCTTGTGTCGCGGATGTATGTTTTGCAGGTAGTGGATAATGATCGCTACTCGGCTATCTCCGATAAAAACCGCATCCAGCTCAAGCCGGAAAAGCCGACACGTGGGCTGATTTTTGACCGCTCCGGAGTCCTGATCGCCGATAATAAGCCCAGTTACTCAGTTACTGTGCTTAAAGAGGAAATGGCCGGGGATCTGCAGCAGATTGTCGCCCAGGTCGGGGATATCATTGATCTGAGCGCCAGGGACTTAGAACGCTTTAACAAGCGCCTGGAAAGACGCAGGCGACCCTATGAATCTGTGATGCTCCGATCCCGGTTGACCCCACAAGAAATAGCCAAGCTGTCAGTGAACTACCACAGACTGCCAGGAATCCGGGTGGAGGCAGATTTGATTCGATTCTACCCTTACGGCGAAACATTAGTACATGCGATGGGTTATGTGGGGAGGATTAACGAGCGCGAGCTAAAGCGGGTCGACGAGAAAAATTACTCTGCAACCAACTATATAGGCAAACTGGGGATTGAAAAATTCTACGAGAGTGAGCTGCACGGTACTGTAGGTATGCGTAAAGTCGAAACTAATGCGCGCGGTCGGGTGATGCGGGTGTTGGAAAATATTGAACCTGTACCGGGTAAAGATCTGCAGTTGACTATAGATTTACCCCTGCAGCAAATCACCGAAAAATTACTTCAAAATGAAAAGGCTTCAGTGGTCGCCATAGACCCAAGGACAGGCGGCATCCTGGCGCTGGTTTCTACTCCAGGATATGATCCAAATTTATTTGTCACTGGTATCTCCAACAAAGCTTACAATGCATTGCGAGAGTCGCCGGATCTACCATTGTTTAATCGGGCTATTCGCGGCGGTTATCCACCGGGTTCCACCATTAAGCCTATTACCGCGCTGGCGGCTATTGATAGTGGTGCTGTTCCAGTGGATTACACTGTCTATGATCCGGGTTGGTACACTATTGCCGATGATAGGTATCAACGTAAGTATCGGGACTGGAAGCGCAGCGGTCACGGTAATGTAAATTTAAATCTGGCTCTGGCACAATCTTGCGATGTTTGGTTCTACGATGCGGGACACAAAACCGGGGTTGATAACATCTCTCACTACATGGATATGTTCGGTCTAGGTAAAGTCACCAGTTTGGATTTGCCCGAGGCAATAGCGGCGGTTTTACCGACAAAAAGTTGGAAGAAACGCCGTTATAAGCAATCCTGGTATCCCGGTGATTCCCTGAATTTGAGTATTGGTCAGGGCTACTTAGTGACTACTCCACTACAGCTGGCAACGACGGCAATGCTACTGGCAAATCGCGGTGTCTGGCGCCAACCTAAGTTGTTAATGGGCTTTCGTGAAGTTGGTAGTAAGGGAGAGGTGTTACTAACCCAGCCAGATACACAGGGGAGTAACCCCAAGCCAGATAATATACAACTAAAAGATCCGGCTCTTTGGGATGCAGTGATTGCGGGAATGACAGAAGTTATGCATGGCAAGCGTGGTACTGCACGTAAAGTGGGAGGCGATGCTCCCTACCTGATTGCAGGAAAAACGGGTACCGCGCAGGTAGTAGGTATCAAACAAGGCGAGCGCTACGATGCGAGTAAGCTTCTTAAAAAGCATCGAGATCACGCCTTATTCATCGCATTTGCACCTGTGGATGATCCAAAAATTGCGATTGCCGTAGTGGTTGAAAACGGCGGTAAGCTCGGCGGAGGTGGGTCAAGTACCGCCGCGCCACTTGCCAGGAAAATTCTCGATGCCTACTTACTAGGTGTGGATCCACAACAGCAATGGGGTGGTGAAATTCTATGAGTAAAGACTTTTCCCGCTCAATGCAAAATTCCAGTTCGCATTTACGGCGCAAGCCTGGCATCTGGAGTTATACCCATTTAGATGCGCCGCTGCTGATTTTAATATTGATGTTGTGTGCCTTTGGCCTATTTGTTTTATACAGTGCCTCAGCACAGGACTCAGGTTATGTAATGAAACAGGCTGTGCGCATGGGAGTAGGTTTGGTGGCCATGCTGGTGGTCGCACAAATCAGCCCTGGATTACTCGAACGCTGGGCACCTTGGGTGTACGCGGGCGGTGTGATTTTACTTGTTTGCGTGCTGTTGTTTGGTGTGGGTGCAAAAGGTGCGCAGCGCTGGCTGGCGCTGCCCGGGATTCGGATTCAGCCCTCGGAAATTATTAAAGTGGTACTGCCGCTGACAGTGGCATTTTGTCTGGCGGGAAGGCCCTTGCCGCCCACTTTGAAACAGTGTTGTATCGCGCTGCTGCTGATTGCCCTGCCGACATTGTTGATTATGAAACAGCCGGATTTAGGCACATCACTGGTGATTGCCTCCTCAGGTATTTTTGTGCTGTTGTTCTCTGGGATCCGCTGGCGCTATATTTTTCTGTCACTGGCTGCTGGTGCCGCATGTCTGCCGGTGCTGTGGATGACAATGAAAGAATATCAAAAGCAGCGCGTCATGACCTTTATGGACCCAGAGAGTGATCCCCTGGGGTCGGGGTGGAATATTATCCAATCGAAAACGGCTATAGGCTCAGGCGGCTTTTCCGGAAAAGGGTGGCTTGAGGGGACTCAATCCCAGCTCAATTTTCTACCTGAGTCGCACACTGATTTTATCATTGCAGTATTGGCTGAAGAGCAGGGGTTGTTGGGGGTGATGGCGCTGATCACTCTTTATTTGTTGATCATTGCCCGGGGATTGTGGATGGCGGCTCAGGTAAGCGATAGTTTTGGTCGATTGATATGCGGTAGTATTATCCTGACTTTTTTTGTATTTATTTTTGTCAATATTGGTATGGTAAGTGGCATTTTACCGGTGGTTGGCCTGCCGCTGCCGATGATGAGCTATGGGGGGACTTCAATAGTGACTTTGATGATGGGTTTCGGGGTTATTATGTCGGTACATACACATAGGAACGTGGTGATTTAGGGGTGCGCAAGCGCTGTCTTGGATCAAACAAAAAGCAGTATTGAGGTATAAATAGCTATTTGGGGGCTATAAGAAATATGAGCATTAAAAGAGTTTTAAACTGTTGCCTGCTGTTGATAGTGGTTTACTCTCAGGGAAGTTATGCAGCTGATTATTCGCAGCACCCGCTGGCACAAAAGTGGCTGCAGGAAATGTTGGACGAAGGCTTTACTAAAGAGTACTTAACTAAAGTTTTAGGCACTGCCAAGCGCAAAGATTCAATTCTTAAAGCGATGGCTAGGCCAGCGGAAGCGCGCAAGACCTGGGAGCAGTATCGCTCCGGGTTTATCCGCACTAAGGGGATTCAGAACGGTAATAAGTTTTGGAAAAAACACGCCCCGGCACTGGCCAGAGCAGAGCGTGAATTTGGTGTTCCGGCACAAATGATCGTCTCAATTATTGGAGTCGAGACTCGCTACGGTAAAGTAACTGGCAATTATAGAGTTATAGATGCGTTGTCGACCATAGCCTTTGATCACCCGCGCAGAGGAGAATACTTTCGCAATCAACTTAAAGAATTTCTACTGTTGTGTCGCGAGGAAAGACTGTCCTTTAGTGATATTAAAGGCTCCTACGCCGGGGCCATGGGGATAGGCCAATTCCTTCCCTCAAGTTTTAGGAAGTATGCGATTGACTACGATGGTGATGGGAAAAAAGACATCTGGAAAAATCCTGTTGATGCAATAGGCAGTGTTGCTAATTACTTTGCTGAACACGGCTGGTTAAAAGATCAACCTGTGGTTATTAGTGCTAAAGTGTCGCAAGAAATAGATAAAGAATGGTATAACAATGGCTTAGATCTTAAAGTGACTTTGCAGCAGTGGCGGAGTCGGTCTATAAGTGGTGCAGAACAGTTGCAACAGCAGCAGAAAGCCACTTTGATGAAATTGATCTATGACGATAAAGATCAGTATTGGTTTGGACTGCAGAACTTTTATGTCATCACAAGGTATAATCGCAGCCGCTTTTATGCGATGGCGGTCTTTCAGTTGAGTGAGCTGATAAAAGCTGAAAACAAGTTAAGTTAAAGGAATATATGAATAATTATAAATACTTCCGCAATCTGCTCGGTTTGCTGCTGGTAACAATGTTGGTTGCAGGTTGTGCCAATAAAGGTGCACAGAGCACCGCCAAAAAAACCAATGAAGGGCGCTACAAAGTCACAAAAGACTACGGTCCTGATACCAACGTAGATGTCTCACACGTGGTAGATGCTGTGCCAAAAGTAGAAACTCGTAGCCGCGGAGGTAACAAGAGTCAATATGAAGTATTTGGCAAAACATATTCAGTGATGAAGTCATCGCTGGGTTATAAAGCGCGTGGCGGGGCGTCATGGTACGGTAAAAAGTTTCACGGCTACCTGACTGCGAACGGCGATAAATATGATATGTATGGGATGAGTGCGGCGCACAGATCTCTGCCGTTACCGACCTATGTAAAAGTCACTAATTTGGCCAACAATAAACAAGTTATTGTCAGAGTCAATGATCGGGGGCCATTCCATCAGGGACGGGTAATCGATTTATCTTATGCCGCTGCATCAAAATTGGATATGTTAAACAGTGGTACCGCTCAGGTAGAAGTCGAAGCGATCAATCCCCTTACTTGGAAGTCGGGTAATGACTTAAATACCACTCAAGTTGCCAAGGGCAAAACAGCTCAGAGCAACGAGAACCAACAACTGGTTTTCAAACCGGCAAAATTGTCGGTAGTTGAGGGTAATACTGTAACAGCACCTGCCGAGCAGCCGATAGTAGCTCAAAGTGGTGCTGCTAACTTGGCCAATTCGGCGCAGCCAAAGCTTCCAGAAACGGCTAAAAAATCGCTGCGTACGGATAAATATTTAGGCATTCACTATGTGCAAGTGGGAGTGTATTCGACAGAACAAGCAGCACATGCGGTAACCCTAAAAGTAAATGATCTAGGGCTGCCGGTACTTATCAGTGAAATACAAAAACAACAGCGCAAGCTATACAAAGTGATTCTCGGTCCAATGAAGAGTCGTATGCGCACAGAACAGTTGAAGATGATACTGGCTGATAGAAGTTTTGCCGGCGCTCATTTGATCGATTTGCCGAAATAAACTACAGCCAACAAACGACGGGCAGACTGGCGGCTATTAATGAATATTATGGTCAGTTGCAGTGGTTGAATAGCCCGTCCAAACACCAACTTTAAAGTTTAGCAGTTGCGCATGTACAAAGGTGCGCGTTTGATTAGATAAGGAGTCATTGTGACGCGCTTAATTAAAAAGAACATTGTTCGCAGTTTTGTAATGTTCGCAGCCATCGCTACTACGTTCGGTAGTCAAGGCGCGCAGTTAATACCTGCAGCACCCAAAATAGCGGCTACCAGCTACATTATTATGGATGCGGATACCGGCAAAATCATTGCCGAGAAAAAGGCCAATCAACAGTTCCCGCCCGCTAGTTTGACTAAAATGATGACCAGTTATATTGCTGAATATGAACTGACCAAAGGCAACATCAGTTTAGATGATCAAGTGTTAGTAAGCGAGAAGGCATGGAGAACCAAAGGTTCGAGAATGTTTATCAAAGAGGGGACTCAGGTAAAGTTGGAGGAGCTGCTCAACGGTATTATCATTCAATCGGGCAATGATGCGTCGGTAGCTATGGCTGAATACATAGCGGGAAGCGAAACGGCATTTGCCAGCCTGATGAACCAGCATGCAAAGTTGTTGGGCATGGATAATACTAAATTCTCAAACGCTACTGGACTGCCTAGTGAAGATCATTATTCGTCTCCCTTTGATTTGGCGTTGTTGGCCCAGGCCATTATCCAGAAGTATCCACAGCACTACGGTATTTACTCCGAGAAGGAATATACCTATAACAATATACGCCAGCCAAATCGCAATAAACTACTCTGGAGCGACAAGACGGTTGACGGTCTAAAAACCGGTTACACCGACGCGGCTGGTTACTGTCTGGTTGCTTCTGCCAAGCGTGATGGTATGCGTTTAATTACTGTGGTCTTAGGGACTAAGAGTGAAAATGCCAGAGCCAGGGAATCGCAGAAGCTGCTGGCCTATGGATTTCGTTTCTTTCGAACCCACAAGCTCTATGAAGCCAATCAACAGCTTTCATTGATTAAAGTCTGGGGCGGCAGTGAATCTCAAGTCGCACTGGGATTGGCTGAACCTCTTGCAGTGACTATCCCCCGCGGTCAGGCAAAGGGGCTGAAAGCGACTATGGATATCAATGATGAAGTAACAGCGCCTGTCGTCGCCGGACAAGCTTACGGTGTGGTGAGAATTACCTTGGATGGGAAAGATGTTGCTACAGTACCGCTGGTGGCTTTAAATGCAGTACAGGAAGGTGGTTTCTTTAAGAAGATCTGGGACAGCGTCCTGCTCTTCTTCATCGATTTGATGTGAAAATAGCTGCCTGCTCAGCTGCTAGCTTTTCAATAGTCGCTGGTTAATACAGAGGCTGGAATTGGTTATGGATAAGGTCTATCTCAACGGGGAATATATTAGCGCTGATCAAGCTAAGGTTTCTGTGTTTGATCGAGGCTTCTTGTTTGCCGACAGTGTCTATGAAGTCATCCCTTACTATCACGGGAAGAGCTTTCAGATGGATTTGCATCTGCAGCGCCTGCAACAGAGTTTGAGCGCGCTTAACATTATCGCTGAACACGATTGGGAGCAAGTTACCGATCAGCTGGTGGCCCTTAATGGTGCGGGTAACTTGTCGGTCTATCTGCAAGTCACCCGAGGGGCTGGCGATAAACGCACTCACTCTATAGATACCGATATGCGGCCAACAGTTTTTGCCTGCACTAATCCCATTGAAAACAGTTACAGTGCCTCTGTTGACTCAGTCGCCGGCATTAAAGTGATCGTCTGTGAAGATTTGCGTTGGCACCGCTGCGATATTAAATCCAATAGTTTGCTGCCAAATATATTGGTGATGGAACAGGCACGTTTACAGGGTGCTCAAGAAGCGTTGTTACAACGCAATGATACTCTATTAGAAGGTGCCAGTTCTAACCTGCTGATAGTCGAAGGTGCAACACTAATAGCCCCTATCAGTGAGCATGCCATACTGGCCGGTACTACCAGCAACTTAGTGCGCCAGTTAGCTGTAGAAAACGGCATTCAATATCTACAGCAAAGCATTAGTTATAGGCGCTTGTTGGCAGCAGATGAAGTGTGGATAAGTAGCTCTACCCGTGGCTTATTGCCGGTATTGAAAATTGATCAGCATGTACTGGGCTCTGGTGCTAAAGGAGTTATGTGGCGTCGTATGTATCAGTTACTGGCAGCACAACAGCGGATGCTCTTCGAGAGCTGACCTCTATACAAAAGTGTTGTCTGCTACGCAGGCATCGCCCAGTCTTGTAAGCTTGCCAGGATATGCTGTAAATTGCTGTTTCATAGCTGTAATTACAATAAGTGAATCTCTGCTTGAGAGCGTGTATAATGCACAACACTTCAGTTTACAAAAAATGATATAGCAATGAATAAAGTAGCATCGGTTAAAAACTCCAAAGATCCACAGCCTCCTAAAATAGAATTCCCCTGTGCAGATTATCCCATCAAAGTCATCGGCCACAACACCAGTGAATTTAAGGACTATGTACTGCAAGTGATGGCTAAATACGATCAGCACTTAGACTTGAAAAGAGTCACACATCAAGACTCTAAAAACGGTAAGTTTCGCTCCGTGCGCATGTATATGACAGCCCAAAGCGAACAACAACTTATTGATTTAAATGCAGAGTTTAAAGCCTCTGGTAAAGTGGTTACCGTATTGTAAATGACTGCTAACAGTAAATTAATTGTCCGCCGTCTGGGGTTACAGCCCTACCAGCCAACCTGGCGGAAAATGCAGCAATTAACCAACGACAGAGATAGAGACAGCAGCGATGAGATTTGGCTGCTAGAGCACCAGAGTGTATTTACCCAAGGTCAGGCGGGGAAAGCTGAGCACCTGCTAAACCCCGGAGATATTCCAGTGGTACAAGTCGATCGCGGCGGTCAGGTCACCTATCATGGGCCGGGCCAGCTGATCATGTATTTACTGTTGGATTTGCGCCGCAACAAGTTGGGCGTCAGGGAAGTGGTCACACTGATGGAGCAGGGGATCATAAATTTGCTGCAACACTATGGTGTCAATGCCTATGCTAAAAGTGACGCCCCGGGTGTGTATGTGGATCAGAGTAAGATAGCCTCTCTGGGGTTAAGGGTTAGAAGGGGTTGTAGTTTCCATGGCTTGGCACTTAATTTAAATGTCGATACTGAGCCTTTTTTGCGTATTAACCCCTGTGGTTATGCGGGTATGCAAATGAGTAACTTGAGTGACTATGTCAGCAATTTAGACAATCGACAAGCGGCGTCCTTGCTGGCTGATTACATGATAGAGAAAATTGGTTACGAAGATATTAGTTACACTACAGAATTTAATTGAGTGATCTTATGATAGAAATAAAAGACCTTACTAATCAGCGGACCCGGCCAAAAGGCAAACGCCTCGACCAGGGGGTGAAATTGCGTGGTGCCGATAAAATGGCGCGTATTCCGATCAGAATTCTGCCGACAGAAAAGGCTGATATGCTGAAGAAGCCACCTTGGTTAAGAGTGCGTATGGGGAGTAACGCTGAAGTCAAAAGAATTAAGGCCAAGCTGCGCGAGCACAATCTATCTTCTGTCTGCGAAGAGGCGAGTTGCCCGAACATCGGTGAGTGTTTTAGCAAAGGCACTGCGACTTTCATGATTATGGGCGATATTTGTACCAGGCGCTGCCCTTTTTGCGATGTGGCGCACGGCAGACCCAATCCACTGAATGAAAATGAGCCCCGTGAATTGGCGGAAGCTATCACTGAGATGGGGCTGAAATATGTGGTTATTACTTCTGTAGATCGCGATGACTTGCGCGATGGCGGTGCTCAGCATATAGCCAATTGCATTATTGAGACCCGTAAACGCTCTAAGACTTTGCAGATAGAGACCTTAGTGCCAGATTTTCGCGGCCGCATGGATATCGCTATTGAGCTGCTGTCAAAGTACCCTCCCGATGTGTTTAACCACAACATGGAGACAGTGGAGCGCTTATTTAAAAAGGTTAATCCAGGTTCGAGCTATAAGGGGTCGCTGGAATTATTACGCCGCTACAAAGAAGCCATGCCGAATATACGTACTAAATCGGGAATCATTGTAGGCGTTGGTGAGACCAATGAAGAAATTATCCAAGTGCTTAAAGATTTACGGGCGCACAATGTAAATATGGTTACATTGGGGCAATATCTACAGCCGAGCAGAGATCATTTGCCTGTTGATAGGTTTGTTACTCCCGCTGAGTTCGATGAATTCGCACGTGTTGCCAAAGAGTTGGGTTTTGATCATGTTGCCAGTGGGCCTTTAGTGCGCTCGTCTTACCATGCAGATTTGCAGGCTTCAGGAGTATCGATCGGCTGAATTTGTTGCTAACCCAGCTCTGATAAGAGCTGGGATTGAGGCCAGTCAAATAGCCAGCTGAATTACGAGTGTTGCAGTTCGCTCATCTCTATAGCGATTTGCGCACCGAGTGCAGCGTTGTTATAAACGAGCTCGATATTGGCCTGTAAACTTTTTCCTGCAGTGACTTCTGCAATACGTGCCAGTAAAAATGGGGTGCTTTGTTTACCAAACACTCCCTGTTGTTGCATATCAATCAGCGCTTGATCGATGGTCTTGCCGATCACAGCGGCGTCCATCGAATGCTGGAGTGGAATAGCATTAGTAACCACAACCCCGCCCTCTAGGCCGAGCTGCCATTTAGTGATGATACTGTCCGCGATCTCTTTGGCGCTATCAAGCTTATAGTCGATCTTAAAACCACTTTCTCTGGTATAGAATGCTGGCATTTGATCGCTTTGAAAGCCTATCGTAGGCACTCCGTGTGTCTCCAGGTATTCAAGGGTCAGACCTATGTCTAAAATTGATTTCACTCCGGCGCAGACAACCGCCACTGAGGTCTTAGCCAGCTCCTGTAGATCGGCCGAGATATCCATAGTGGTTTCTGCATTGCGGTGTACTCCGCCAATACCGCCGGTGGCAAATACCTTGATGCCAGCCATCTGCGCCAAAATCATGGTCGAGGCCACGGTAGTCGCGCCGTCTTTTTTAGCGGCGACGATAAAGGGGATGTCTCGGCGGCTGGTTTTATTGACACTTTGTCCGGCTTTGCCTAAGTATTCAATTTGCTGATGGCTTAAGCCAACCACTAGCTGGCCCTGTAAAATGGCGATGGTTGCCGGTATCGCGCCTTTGTCGCGAATGATACGCTCGACATTAAGAGCAGTTTCTACATTTTTAGGGTAGGGCATGCCGTGGGATATAATCGTTGATTCCAAAGCGACTACCGGCTTACCAGATGCTATTGCATCTCTAACTTCGTCACTGACCTGTAAGTGTTTCTCTAGTGCTAGCATGTTTTATCCTTGCCTTATGTGTATGTGCGGGCACTTTAGCCCAATGTCTGTTAAATTTTGCAGTATCAGCACAGCTCTGGCTGAGGCAAAAGGGTGCTTAAATGCGTTTGCCAAAATTGTCTCTGATTAGCTATCGCTGGAGATTAAATTTGCCTGGTTGAGAGATTTCTCAATCATTGCCACTGATAGTTCGGTATTGATGGTTGCTTTAGTTGCCAGGGCGTAGTTAGCTGCTGCAAGGGCGAAATAAGCGCTTTTTTCTATCTCTATGTCTAACAGTTGGCAGTGGCATAGAGCGGCCATCATGGCGTCTCCTGCACCGTTGCTGTTGGTGATTTGCAGTGCCGGGAGTTTTACTAACTTCTGCTGTTGCCCGTTGGAGTAGAAGAGTCCCTGCTCACCTAAGCTAATATAGATACATTGCACCCCGCGGCTGTGAAACCAATCAGCGAGTTCGGGCAGTTGCTGAGGATGGCTTATTTTCATGCCTGAGATTTTTTCGGCCTCTAAAAGATTAGGCTTCAAACTGTGCACAGATTGCAGAAATGGAGTAATTTTTTCTGCCTTGGCAACGGAGACTGTATCGACAAAAAATGTAGTTGCAGTGAGGTTAGAAAAAAGGAATTGCATCAACTGCACGCTAATATTGGTATCTAGTACTATCAGGCTCGCCTGCTTCAGCAGTGGTAGTTGCTTTTGCAATCGCTCTGGCGTTAATTGTTCTAGAATTTTCATGTCGGCTATCGCCAGTTGCATTTCTGCATCGCTATCTAGAATCGATAGATAACAGGAGGTGCTCTGTCCCGCAATGCTGAGAACCTGGGAGGTGTCGACGCCTGCACTGTTGCTCAGCTCTACCAGTTGTCGGCCGCGACTGTCATCTCCGACCGCAGCAATCAAATAACATTTATCGCCGAGTCTGGCTATATTCTCGGCTATATTCCTGGCGACTCCGCCGGGGCTGCTAGTAACAGACCCCGGTGTAGAGCTATTGGCACTGATGCATGTATCTGGCTTGCCCAATATATCCATATTGGCGCCGCCAATCGCGACACAGAATTTTTTGGGAGCTACTACATAGCCACGACCTTCAATAATACCTTTAGATATCAAGTTGGTAATATGGCTGGCGATGGCTGAGCGGCTGATGCCGATAATTTCTGCCAGTTGTGATTGCGAAATAAGTGGGTTGCTTTTAATCGCATTAATTATTTGTTGTTCTCGCTTGGTCATAATCTGGACTTTTGTCAGTTTGTGGACGAAAGTCAATATTAGATCAGGAGTGCTCATGGGGCAAGGTATAAATTCGCTAATATGTGCATTGCTGCGCAGAAAATAATGCTGCTTCTGAAGTGGCTAGCTACGCTTAGTTATTATAAACAACTGCCTGAAAATTGTACAAAAAAGACTTCAAACAAGCCGGATTCAGTGTTTTTGTTGGATATTTGCACGATTTTTCTCATAAAAACAAAATATATTAACTTTTGTGAATTATTCTGTTGACTCCTGCTGACAAATCGATAAAATCTGCGCCCATCTTCTGGAGGGGTGGCTGAGTGGCCGAAAGCACTGGTCTTGAAAACCAGCGAGTCGAGAGGCTCCCAGGGTTCGAATCCCTGCCCCTCCGCCATTTACGTTTTACCAAGGCGTAAATAGCATATGAAGATGATGTGATGTTCCTCGATAGCTCAGTTGGTAGAGCAGTAGACTGTTAATCTATTGGTCGTAGGTTCAAGTCCTACTCGAGGAGCCAGTATTCTGAAAAGGGCCGTTAGCTCAGTTGGTAGAGCAGTTGGCTTTTAACCAATTGGTCGTAGGTTCGAATCCTACACGGCCCACCAGTTTCAGAATAGTAAGATCAGGCAAGGGCCGTTAGCTCAGTTGGTAGAGCAGTTGGCTTTTAACCAATTGGTCGTAGGTTCGAATCCTACACGGCCCACCACTGTCTGCTTTTTTTGTGTTTTGTTTCGAAAAATTACTTAATTAGTAATTGAGTAAAAAATTTGGTTGACAGTTAGCTGTAATTAGCTAAAATGTGCCTCCATCTTCGGAGGGGTGGCTGAGTGGCCGAAAGCACTGGTCTTGAAAACCAGCGAGTCGAGAGGCTCCCAGGGTTCGAATCCCTGCCCCTCCGCCATTAGCTGTAAGCAGTTAGTGGTTGGGAAGTTTTAAAATAGTAGTTCCTCGATAGCTCAGTTGGTAGAGCAGTAGACTGTTAATCTATTGGTCGTAGGTTCAAGTCCTACTCGAGGAGCCAGTTTTACTGGAAGGGCCGTTAGCTCAGTTGGTAGAGCAGTTGGCTTTTAACCAATTGGTCGTAGGTTCGAATCCTACACGGCCCACCACTTCCAGTGGAACTTGTGTTTCACCAAGGCAAATCTGCTCTGGTCTCTCTTGTAAAAACAAATTCCCTATACTGAAGTCTAAATCATCTGCTGTTTTGTTTATGGTTGCTATCTGGCGATTTAGTTTTTGCTGTATTCAATAGCCATTACTTCAAAATAACTCACTGAACCGTCCGGTTTGTGTAGTTCTATCTCATCGCCGAGTTGTTTTTTGAACAGCGCTTTTGCCAGCGGCGAATCCATGCTTACTAGCACTCCAGAGCCATCTATTTCATCGGGTCCGATTATGCGGATTTTTCGTTGGCTATTATCTTCAGCGAGCAAAGTTACCCAGGCGCCAAACAAAATAATATTATTGTTCGCCGGGATTTGCTCTATAACGTTAATGTCTTCAAGGCGCTTGGCTAAAAAACGCACCCTTCGGTCGATTTCTCGCAGTAATCTCTTGCCTTCAGTGTACTCAGCGTTGTCTGAGCGGTCTCCCTGAGCAGCGGCCTCGCGCACTGCCTGTGTTACCATGGGGCGCTTTTCTTTCCATAAATAGCGTAGTTCGGCATTGAGTTTATCGAAGCCGTTCTTGGTAATGTATTTAGAGCTAGTCGGAGCTGGTGCGCGCCATCGTCCCATGTTGCTTGTCCTGTTGGTTGTGTTATCTGGCTAGTTTAATCAGCTGTGGCTAAAAAAGGCAGTGTTAGTGGCACAAAGCGAATAAAATAGTTAAGTTTTATAAAGAGCCGCCGATATGCTTTAGACTAGCTAAAATAACGCTATTTTGGCTAGCCGATGATTGACGACTTAATTGTGAAGTGATGATGCAGACACAACAGATACAGCTTGAGCGAATAGATACTTACACTGCTAGCCTGCCTGGAGCGATTCAGGGAGCTAATGGTGCACAGTTTGCTATGTTGCTGTCCCTCATTACTACCAATCAGGAAATGCCTCCCAGCTTTGCTCTGCCTGCTGCTGCCGAACAGCAATTAGAAGCTCCAGTAGTGCCAGTATACCCTTCAGAGGTAGAGGTAAATAAGCCGCAATTGGTAGAGCGGCTAAACAACTCTATTCACCAACTGCGTTTTGGTGATTTTGCCTTTGTAAATTCCTTTATTGAAACCATGGCAGAAACTCCTCGGCCCTATAAGGGAGCGGTAGATGAATTTGAGAAAGTAGCCCTGATGTCTTCGGGTAAGCTGATGTTAGATCACATTGGTGTGGCACGAGGCTCTGTGAACCTCGCGGCCTAGTTCGCTTTTGTTAGCCTTTCCAGTCGATTAATTGTTTTTCATTGTCTTCCACACGCCACCATTGTTCCCCGCTCTCATCATTTTCCTGGTTATCTTCCCAGCCGGCTTTAATGCAGCGAATTTGTGTTGCCATTTGCTCGGAGGCAAGTAGCGCGCAGTCCAAGTCTGTGTCCCAAGGTGTTGGGTTGCTTTTAAACCACAAACTGCTCCAAGCTTTACCCGAAACTTTTTGCTGCAGCGAAGCGCTTGTGTACTGATCACAAAACTCTAGTTCTAGCTCGCAGGATGTGGCAGTTTGAGTGAGAACTTGCACGCTATCACATACTTGCTCTAGCCATTGGATGACCTGTTCTGAACTGCGGCTTTTGATGTATATCTCTAAATCTGGATGGCGAAGATCTGACATGAAAAAATTCCAATCTGCTCAACTGACTAGCCTTATAGGTCGCTAATGTGTTGAGATTTTGATAGTTGCTGGTGGTTGTGATAATTGTCCTAAGGATAGCAATTTAACTATTCATTGTCTGTATAGTCTGTAGCTAATCGTTCGTAAATATTATCAGCTAGAGGTTGTAAGTTGCTAATGCTGTGACTGTTAAACCTAAGCATCAGGAAATTGTGCCTGCAAACCAGATGCCGGAATCATTCTTATGATCGGTAACATGTTTTCAGTTTAGATCTATTGAGCTTATTAATGATGCAGTGGTTGGATAATGTTATGCACCTTTACTGACAATATGGTCGTCATAGATGCCTGGATCCAGCAGTAGCTAAAGGTAGTAAGTAAATAGGGTTCTGTCGCATCTTCCCATGGCAAGTGCTAGAATTGCCGCTAATTTATATTTAAGGGACTGGATGATGAAAAAAGGTTTGTGGGTTGTTGCTATAGGGGCTGTAGTCGGAGCTGGTTACCTGGGGGGTGTGGTGCTTACCGGGCAGCAAGTGGATGAGCAGTTTGCGCGCGAAGTTGCAGCGGCACAAGAGCATTATCGCGGTGTGGCAATAGTGTCCTCAAGCGTTAAATCGTCAACTTTTTCATCGGCTAATACTCTAACCATTGAGTATTTAGATTTGCCAGAATCGGTCGTTTCCTGGGCGGGCACTAACACTGTCAATTTAGATGTCAATTTCCAGCACGGCTTCCTGAGTAGTCAAAGTGTGATGCAGTTATCGCCCGGCAGCTTGTTGGATAAACTGAAGAGTTACCAGGTGAATACTCAGGTAACACCGCTGGTTCTCAACAGTGAGTATCGTTTTGATCCTCTTGCCAGCGCAGTGATAATGAACGGTGTTCTGGCGATTGACAGCTTTGAAGTAACCGATAATGAGGCCGTTTATACATTGGGGGCCACTAGCGGACCGGTTTCGCTAAGCTCTGATATGTACCAAATGGACTTAGTGACAGCTGCTAGTCAATTTAGCTCCGCTGATGTCAGCGTTGCTATCGGAGTAATGAGTTGGTCGCAGAAAGCGACAGCCATTAATGGGAATATATTGCAGGCTAAATCGGTACAGGATATGGCTGCATCTTTCAATGTCGAGCAGATCAAAGTAGATGCACAAGGTGCAGCTGTCGATCTAGATGGTTTGTCTGTAAGTGTGCAGCAGAAATTAAAAGAAGATCGAGTTGTGTTGGCAATGCAATATGGAGCCGATAGTTTGGTTGTTGATAACGCTGTCGACAGTTTCCAGTTGGACCGGCCTGAGTTACAGCTGAGCTTTGACTTGGATTATGACTCCGTTATGGCGCTGGTAGAAAATTTGCAGCAGATGCAGCAAGCAAATGCAGGGCAGATAGATAATCCTATGTTGCTGGTGCCACTGTTTAGCGAGGTTACCCAAAAGGGGGTTAGTTTTAGTATTGACAAAATCTCCGCAATAGCCGATGGCGAGGCCCTGGATGCTGTAGCGAAGTTGAATATGGCTCCCTTTTCTGTCGAAGAGGCGATGACCAATCGTCAGGCGCTGATGCAGAAAGTTGATTTGAATGCGAAGCTGACGGTGCCAAAAAAGTTTCTCCAGGCTATGCCGGGTTATGATTCACAGCAGTTAGGTTTTTTTGTCGCTATGGGGTTCCTGGTTGATGCGGGGGAGTATTATGACTTTAAGCTGGCGGTGCAAGACGGAGTGGTAATGCTCAATGATAAGAAAATGCCCGGTCTTTAAAATATAGCGCATTTGTGCCAGGACTTGATCCCCGGCACTAATGCGTGTTCTGTCCGTTGTTAGTTTGCAAGTCTAATTTGAATTGTTTGCGTCGAGGCTTGTTTTGCTATCCTCTGCAGGTTGGTCGGTTGTGTTGTTTTCGCTTGCTTGGGCGCTGCTATCTGTCGTGGGTAAGGTCTTTTTTGTAGTGTTTCTTGGCTTAGCTTTGGTCCTGCAATAAGCTTTTATTGCGACCCCGTTTTTTCTTTTGTGAGCATCTATCCAATGGCAATCGGTGCGCTGCTCGCAGGCGCTCAGTGTCTCTCCTTTGCACTGGGCTGCAGTCGCAGCGCCGCTGAGGGTGAGAGTTAAGGAAAATAGTAATGCGGGATAAATGTTGAGTAAGAGTTTGTTTTTTCTGATCATGGTGCCTCCATGGCGGTATCAGTTAGATAGAAAATCATCCATTGCTTAGGTTTAATTGTAACCTTGCTGGTTTCAACTTAGTGTCGCAAGTGTTGTGCAGGCTCAGTATATAGGATGATAAGACACTAATCCATTATATTCAGTTTGTGTTCATTTATGTGTTTTAAGCATGACCTTCAGTGCTAATAGTGCAATCCAGTCCTCTAATTGCGCGATTGAGCCAGTGTGTACTTCAATACTCATTTAGCTTTAGATAAACTATTACCCTGCGCTTGACTCAGTTAATCTGCCTTAATGGTTGGCTTTTCTGTATTGTGGTGAGCGATGGCTGTCAGCGGCGCAGGTCAGGGAAACAGCAGGCTTAACTGCTGTGTAATTATAATTTGATGTCCTTCACCTGTTGAGGGTTGGGCTTATAAAGGCATATGTTTTTGATACAGGTATCACGCAATTTTTTAATTCTACTGCTGTTTTTCAGTACCCGTATAAGTGCCCTGGAATGGCAAATGCCGCTGGCAAATCCGGCTGACAATATGCATTCGAAAGTGGCGCAGAGTTTTGCGATTCAAGTGAAAAAAATCACTAACGGCCAGTTGGTCATTAAGACTTACCCTTCAGGCAGTTTGTTTAAGGGGGAGCAAATCTTTGGTGCGGTTAAAAATGACCTAGTGCCTATTGGTGGTCGTTTAATCTCGGCGCTCTCCCATGAAGACCCGTTATTGGCTGTCGATTCCATTCCCTTTTTGGCCACTAACTATCGAGAGGCGTTTAGATTATACCGTGCCAGCAAAGCAGAAATAGACAAAGTGTTACAGGGGAAGGGAGTGAAGTTGCTTTATACTATGCCCTGGCCCGCGCAGGGAATGTACAGCAGCAAGAAGCTTGAGAGCGTTGAGGATCTGAGTGGTTTGCGATTTCGCCCTTATAGTGCGGTTACGCAGGCACTTGGTGCCAAGCTTGGGTTTACCGCGGTCGACATTCCAGCCGCTAAATTGTCTAAAGCATTGAGAAAAAAGCAGCTTGATGTGTTGTTTGGTTCCGCCTTGACGATAACTGAGCTGTCATTACACAAGCGCTTTCGCTACTGGTATGAGTTGCGGGGCTGGTTGCCGAAAGAAATGGTGGTGGTCAATCTCAAGCAATGGCATTCAATGTCTGTAGTGCAGCGACAGCAGGTCTCAGCGGTGGCAAAGAAAATTGAAACAATCGGTTGGGTCAGGTCAAAAGAAATGGCGCAGCGCTCTAAGCTTAGGCTTGTTGATGCCGGTCTGGAAATACGGCAACTGAATAGCCAGTTGCAGAAGAAATTTGAAGCTGCTGGTGAGTTACTGTTGCAGCAGTGGTTGATCGAGGTTGGCGACAGAGGGCGATATCTACTGGAGAAATATACCCGCAACCTCAGATAAAATGGCCCGGATGGCCT
>MAAB01001339.1_pt1 | contig 28773 bp, 26 predicted proteins | sample 1115991 | NCBI WGS metagenome assembly MAAB01 (sample SAMN04961124, study PRJNA320927) | seawater metagenome | isolation source: sample BD02T18 sea water enriched with oil for 18 days | place: USA:Gulf of Mexico | collected 2013-07-27
TATTGCGATATCGGGCAATTCGAAGATCAAAAGGTACTCATTGTTGAGCGGTTTGATCGCGTATATTCTGAGGATGAAAGTTGGATCATCCGATTACCACAAGAGGATCTTTGTCAAACTAATGCAATTTCTCCTTTGCAAAAATATCAAAAAGATGGCGGTCTAGGCATAACTGAATGCATGAAGATATTGGATGGCTCTAGTGAATCGCTAAAAGACAAACACACATTTTTTGCAGTTCAAGTTATTTACTGGTTACTTTTTGCTACGGACGGGCATGCTAAAAACTTTAGCATCAAACATACGTCTCGTGACTCTTATGAAATGACCCCAATTTACGATGTCTTATCAATCTTTCCAATTTTAGGCCCAAAACAAGATCAGATCGCCAGAAGGAAAGCTAAATTAGCGATGGCGGTACGTGGAAGTACAAATTATTATGAGCTAGACAGAGTAATGAAGCGCCACTTCATCACACATGCTGTGAGTGTAGGAATTTCTAGAGAAGAGGCAATAAGAATAATCGATGAAATTATAGAAGCTACACCTGCGGTTATTGAGCATGTTTATGGCTTATTGCCCGAAGGCTTTAACAAAAAGCTAGCAGACGCTATTTTACAAGGTATGCATAAGCAAGCAGTGAAGTTAGAAAAAATGCCAACACAAATGTTATAAGCTTCGTACTACTCCATCAATTCTTATTGGAATCAAGTGTGATAAATATAAATATGAATAATGAAAACTATCACTTAAAAATAATTTTGCTCGCTGCCGGTAAAAGCGAGCGTTTTAAGGCTATTAAACTATTAGCCAAAATTGAGCAGAAAGACAATTCAATTACTTTAATTGAACAGGTATTACAGCAAATATCTGTCAGTTTAAAAGGGTTAAATATAGCTGAAGATAACCTGCAAGTAGCAACTGGGATTTATCATACTGAATTAGACAAGTGCATTGGCAATAACTTTTCACTTAGTTTTTGTCAACATGCCGATAATGGTTTAGGGCATACTATCGCCCAATCAGTGGAAAATATTGTCAGCAATGACAGTAATACCAGTCATATAATGATCACCTTGGCAGATCAAATAGCGTTAGATGCAGACGATTATACTCGATTAATTAAACAGTCATTAACAAGACCCAATAAATTAATTTGCGCTAAAGCAGCACAAGAAATAATGCCTCCTGCTATTTTTCCGCGCCTATATTTTACACAGTTAATGAATTTGACTGGTGATAAAGGCGCTAAAGCAGTTTTACATAAAAACAAAGAAAACTTGCACGAAGTCATCATGGAAAATGCGCTAATAGATATCGATACTCAGCAAGATCTTGCTAGCTGGCATAAGAAAAGACACTAAAAGTTGAAACCATAAAATTTAAGCGTGAAAAAACGACAACTCAACGCTTTGTCGTTTTATTTGTCTGAGCAATTAGATAGTTTTAACGCAAATATAAATAAAAGGAACGCTTATGAAGCTATTATTAACCTCGTTAACAGTTATTTTATTAACACTTTCATCGGTAAGCTCTGCTGATGAGTTAACCTTAACAACCTCAAAGGGTTTTGCATTAAAAGCCAGTTATTATCAAAGTAATAAAGCCACTGATCGTGCTGTTTTATTATTACACCAATGTAACTATAACCGCACCATGTATAACGACATTGGTCAGCAATTATCTGAGCAAGGTATTCATGCGCTAAGTATGGATTTCCGTGGCTTTGGTGAAAGTACCAGTGATAAATTTGATGTGAAAAAATTGCAAGCACTGCCAAGAGAAACGCGAGGTAAAGCTTGGAGTGAAATGTCAGCACATTGGCCTAGTGATGTGCAGTTAGCCTATAACCACTTAAAAAGTAAATTATCAGACAAAGGTATTGTGGGTGTTGTGGGCGCAAGTTGTGGCGGTTCACAAGCAATTACTTTAGCGGAAAAAAATCCGGTTAGTGTTATCGGTTTTTTCTCATCAGGCCAACGCGAGGAAAACATTGCCCGTTATACCAAAACTTTAGCTGACAAACCTACGCTTATTATAGCTTCAGAAAAAGATACCGGTACTTACCAAAGTGCACAAAAATTATTTACGGCATCAACAAATACGGGTAGTAAATTTATTGCCTACAAAGGCACTGCTCATGGCTACCCATTGTTAGACAGTGATAGCCAGTTAGCAAGTTATATGGTGAGTTGGTTAGATAGCCACATAGTGAAATAACTCAATTAAATTTCAGCTTACGTTAAGCCTGTTTGTTCAAGCAGGCTTTACAATAATGTTTTAGTAACATGTTTATAGCTTTTCCCAATGCTGAGGCTTTGCTGATTATTCATGTTTATTACGCCAGCCTCAATAAAATTTATCTGGGATTTTTGAATAATATAAGACTTATGAATACGAATAAATGCTAGGTTAGCTTCTAGTTGCGCTTCAAAGGAACTCAATGTTCTCGGCGTTAAATAAACCTTCTCGTTTACCCAAACTTTCACATAATTTCCGTATGCCTCAAAAAAACTAATATCGGCTAACTTTAATTGAATCAGCTTTTTATCAACCTTAATAAAGATGTTACTGTCATTACTCTTAGCCTCTATTTCTTTCTCGGGTTGCGTTTCTTTACTTTGCGACGTTTGTAATTTAATTTGCTCATGAGCCTTATTAACCGCCTTTAGAAAACGATCGTAACGATAAGGTTTTAATAGATAATCACATACGTTTAATTCAAAGCTTTCTAACGCATACTCTTGATAAGCAGACGTTATAATGACTTGTGGTTTATTCGTTAATACTTTCAATAAATCTATACCTGACAACTTTGGCATATTCACGTCTAAAAATAATAAATCGACCTGGTTTTCGCTGATATAGTTAAGTGCTTCTGTCGCTAAATAACACTGGGACATCACCTCAACAAACGGAAGATCAGCTAAGTAGTCTAAAATTATTTCATGCGCTAAGGGTTCATCATCAACAATTAATATTTTTATTTTATTCATAGAGATATCTTTAATGTTGCCGTAAAACTATGGCTATTCGACTGCAAGGATAATTGATGTTTATCAAAATATAATAAGTCTAATCTGCGTTGTAAGTTATCTAGACCAACACCCGCCAGCACTTTTTCATGGTTGAATTCATTGTTACTGTTTTCATCTTCAACCGAGTTTTCGCAGGTAAAAATCAACATTTTCGTCGTTACTTGTAAATGTATCGATAAAGAACAATCTCCAGTCGAAGGTTCAATCCCATGTTTAAAGGCATTTTCTACCAGTATAATTAACAGCAATGGCGAAATTTTCGCTTGCAAGTCTTCAATATTAACTTGTACATCTAACGTTAAATGATTATGTAATCGAATACTTTGCAAACTCACATAGTCTTCAATATATTTTGCCTCTTCACTGCATAAAACATAGCTTTCTTTTCCTCTATACACCACATAACGCATCAATTCGGCAAGTTGTAAAACCACATCGGGTGCCAGATCTGACTTTTTCCGGCATAACGCATACAAATTATTCAAGGTATTAAACAAAAAGTGCGGATCTATTTGTTGTTTCAGCAAGCTTAGCTCGGTTTGAATATTGTCTTTTTCTAATTGAATTAATTGACTGTTTTTTTGGTGCCATTGCGTCATTAATATTACTGGCAAGCTCAACGCCATTACGGCAAAAACTACACGACCATTATGCCAGTCGAAAGGGCTTGCGGTTATCGATGGCGTCAAAGGTTCTCCCATATAATTAATAGGTAACCATAAAAAAATCGTTGTTATAATTGGGTATAAGAAAACGACAACCGCCACTGAAGCAAGCAAATAAATGAACATGCCTCTCTCTGCTAAAACTTTATTCACCAAAATATGGCGATTGAGCCAGTAAAAAATAAAGCCACAAAAGAATAAGCAAAACATCTGTATTGAGATACTTAAGAAGGTTACAAAATTCTGAGTCACAAGGGTGAAATTGACGGTTGACTGAATTGAATTAGTGTTAATCCACCCAGGTAAGTCAGACGTTATCAATAAGCCCAAATAGAGTGAAACAAATACCAAGAACCCAAGAATAGCACCATCTAAGCCAACTTTATTTAACCCTATCTTTATCGGTTCTACATGTTTAAAGCTATAATTTGCAATCAGCAATAATTCAAGAACAACAGCGATTAGGAGCAAATAGCCTTGTGAGTCAAACATGATCAACGGATAGGTCAGAAAAACTAAAAACCAAATGGTGTGATAACTCAGAGCAGCCAACTTCACTTTTAATTTCGGCTGGAGGGCTTTAAAGAAAATTATCGGTAATAAATACAGCGCATTTATAAAAAAAAGCGGTAAATATGAAGACCAAGTATTAATCGTTAATTGCCAAAGGGTATAACCAATGGCTAACGCAATAAAGATCCATTCGTCTTTATTATTTAAATAATGTGATATTTTTTGTGTAAATATGTTCATTTACGCATCATGCCTTTTAAAGTATTTATTGTCTTGGCACGAATGACCAACGTCGCTTTTTTGATGATAAAGGTAAAATAAGTCGCTGGTCATGATTAATTATCCCTTCATCATTATCCAATGTTTTTATTGAATAGACTTAAGTAATCTTCCAACAAATACACCTAACTTAAGCATAATTATGTTAACAACTTTGAAAAAAATAACGATGTCTATCATCGGAGTATCACTAATAGTCGGCTGCAGTAACATTACCACAGCTCAAGACACAAGCAGTATGAAAATGAATGAATACAACAAATGTATCGTTCATAAAAACAGTATTTGTAAAACAGACTTACACCCGAATAACAACCTAATTGTCACGGGCAGTTCAGGCCATAATGTTGAAATTTGGCAGCGAGCTACCGGCCAAGTATTACAATCTCTGATACACCCTGAAGGTGTGCCCAGCGTAAAATTTAGTCCTAACGGCAACTTGCTTGCCACGGGCAGTTACGATAATAACGTCAGAATTTGGCAGGTAGCCAATGGCGAATTACTCAACACATTTTCGGGTCATCAAGGTATGGTCGTTAAATTAGCCTTTAGTCCCGATGGAAAAAACCTAGCAAGTGCGAGTGCTGACAATACGGTTCGTCTTTGGAATTTAGCGTCAGGAGCATCTAAAACTTTATCTGCGCATGATTCTGACGTATGGGGCATTGCATTTAGTCCTGATGGTAAGTCTCTGTTAACCGGTGGCGAAGATAATATTATAAATGTTTGGAATGCGTTAACAGGTGAACATGTAAAGGCATTAACAGGTCATAGCCAAGCCATATTAGACTTGGCTTTTAGTCACAAAGGTAAGTTATTAGCTTCAGGCGGAGATGATTACACCATAAAAATATGGGATACCACTAATTGGCAAGTAATAAATACATTAGAGGACGATTCATATTCCATCTACGATTTAACGTTTAGCCATGATGATACTTTTTTAGTTAGCGGTGGCAGAGACAAAAACTTATTAGCTGAATTTTTCCAATATCATTGGCAATACGAGAGTGATGAAAACGATATTACTGTTCGCATTTGGGACGTTAAAACGGGTAACGTTATACAGCGACTCAATGGCCACAAAAACGATGTGAGTAATGTAAACCTAACGTCAGACAGTAAAACATTAATCAGTTCAGGCGCTGACGGACAGGTCGTGATTTGGGATACCAGTAAATTGTTAAACCGATAAAGACTTAAAATACAGAAAAGATAAATATTCTGCGCGCTATAGTGTTTATATCGCGCAGAGATTTGGTAATTTATAACGGGTTAATCGTTAGGGATAAATCTTATTTTCGGCTGGGTTCGAAAGCATCATATCGAGGGAGTTTCGCGTCAAGATCTTCCCAATTTGCTTTTGATGTCACGAAATTATGTGAGATAGGTCTTTCCGAAATATCAGACGTTATAATACCTAAACGAATTCGAAATCGGCTTGGATCTTGGTCATTTGAACTAAAAACAGGCGAACCACACTTAGTACAAAAGTGACGGTTACGACCCGGTTTAGTTGAAAACGTGGTTAAACAATTTTCACCTGAGGTAATTTCAAAATCAGCAGCATTAATGAAACCATTCGTGGCGTAAGCCGTACCACTATTTTTCCGACACAATGAACAATGACAGTGAATAATATCGCTTATTTCTCCTGTAATTTTAATACTTACCGCGGCACACAAACATTTACCTATATACATAATAATATCTCCTACCTTATTTTCCCTTGCCAATATCCCGTATCAAGCCATTGGCCAAACTTAAAACCAACGTCTTTAAAATGCGCAACTTGTTTCATACCAAATTTTTCATGTAATGCAATACTTGCCGGGTTAGGCAAGCTGATACCGCCAATAACGCTATGAATAGCACGATTTTTAAGTTCATCAAAAAGAGCAGTATATAATTGTGTTCCTAGCCCTTGCTGTGCATGATTCACTGACAAATAAACCGTGATTTCAACTGAAAATCGATAAGCAAACCTTTCTCGCCATTTACACGCGTAAGCATAACCAACCACTTGTCCTGAATCATCTTCGGCAACAAGCCAGGGTAGATTATCCCCTGAAACTTTAGTAATACGGCTGTGCATATCGTCCGCAGTGATCGTTTGTTCTTCAAAGGTCGCAATGGTCTCTTCAATGTAATAATTATAAATATCGACAATTGCGGAGATATCTGTACCAAGTACTGTTCTTATCATAGAATTTCATTAGTCTGTGAAGTTACGCTGAGTATTATCTATTATTCTGAAAGGATGTAAATACGTGCTATTTAAGAGGATATTGGTTGTATGGATTAAATACTGCATACCATATTACGACCATTATTTTTCGCTTCATATAAAGCGTGGTCAGCTTCGCCCACTAGTTTTTGCCAATTAATATTGGTGCCTTGAATACTGGTAACACCAAAGCTAGCAGTAACTTCAAGTCGAGGAGATGTTTCAACGTCAAAAACAGGTTGAGCAATTTTTATTCTCAATTTTTCTGCAATTGTTACTGCCGTTTCTATATCGGTATCAGGTAATAACAACATAAATTCTTCGCCGCCATAACGCGCCACAATATCATATGGCCGTAAACTGTCTGTTAAACGCTTGCTGAACTCTTGTAAAACTTCGTCACCAATTTGATGGCCATGAGTATCGTTCACTTGTTTAAATAAATCGATATCCATTAAAATAATAGCGAAAGAGGTTTGTTCGCGTTGCGCGCGATTAATCTCTTTTTTAGCAAACTCTTCAAATGCACGGCGGTTATATAGATTAGTGAGTGAGTCAATGGTGGCTTGTATTTCTAATTTTTGTGCTAATTCTTGACCAGCACTCCAAGATAGCGACAAACAACTCGAGATCACCAGTAATTGCATAGCAATCATAGATAAACCATGAACATAACCTGCATCCATAAAGCTATCAATTGGCGCTGAATTTATGGTGATAATGGTACGTGCCAAAAAGGTTACTCCACTACATAAACAGGAAAAAGCTAAAAAACGCGTGAAGACACGACCAAATGGGTTTACATGACGATAAGTTTTGTAAGCGGCAAAAAAAGACTGGCCACTAATAAAGGTACTGACAATAATGATACGTGCACTGGTATTCTCATCACCGTAGGTAAAATAAAGAAAAAGCATGAAAAAAATAGCTAAGGCAATACTCGATAATGTAATGAAGCCTTGCTTGGGGTAATGTAAAAATTTTAGAATACCGATAATAAGAAGGGTTAAGCCAAAAGCAATGAAAAAATTCGCCACTACTATCGAAAAAAAATCATTAATATGCCATCTTAACGCAATTAAAATAAAACCACAGGCAAACGAAAAGTAGCCGATACCTAACTGGTAAAAGCCACGAAATGATTGATGTACACGGGCAAAAACAAAAGAACCAACGCCTAATAATACACACAATATTAAGCTGGTCAGCGCTAATGTTCGAATATCAAATCCTTCCATTTTTACTTCAAGGATAGTAAAACGACATTAATTAACTATAGTGCATATATTTTTAATCACGAATCAAGGTAATAATGAACATCAAACAAACACCTGAAAGCTCAGCACTAGACGTTTTACAAAACACTTTTGGTTATTCTGCTTTTCGTGATCAACAAGCCGACATTATTGACCAAGCTATCTCTGGTGAGCATGTTTTAGTGTTGATGCCAACGGGTGGTGGCAAGTCTTTATGTTATCAAATACCGGCTTTAGTGCGTAATGGTGTCGGTATTGTTATTTCACCCCTGATCGCGTTAATGCAAGACCAAGTGAATGCGTTAGAGCAGTTAGGCGTACGGGCTTCTTTTCTTAATTCAACGTTAGATTTTCAACAAGTGCAAGCAATAGAAAGCGCGTTGCACGCAGGTGAAATAGATTTACTCTACATTGCACCTGAACGTTTGATTCAGCCCAGAACATTAAATTTACTATCACAACTACAAATTTCATTATTCGCCATAGATGAAGCACACTGTGTTTCGCAATGGGGTCATGACTTTCGCAGTGATTATTTAAGCTTAAGCCTATTACAGGAACAGTTTCCACATGTTCCAAGAATTGCATTAACCGCAACGGCTGACGAACGTACAAAACAAGAAATAATAGAACGCCTACATCTACATAGTGCAAAAAAATATGTTTCCAGTTTCGACCGTCCTAATATTCAATATCGTATTAGTCAGAAAGAAAATGTCAAAAAACAACTCGTTCATTTTATTCAACAAAACCATAACAACGAGTCTGGCATTGTTTATTGTTTATCCCGAAAACGTGTCGAGAGTTTTGCCGAACATTTAACTAAGCAAGGCTTCACGGCTTTACCTTATCATGCAGGACTATCAGCCGATCTTAGGCAAACACATCAGAATAGATTTTTACGTGAAGACAATATTATTATTGTCGCGACGATTGCATTTGGTATGGGTATAGATAAACCCGATGTTCGCTTTGTTGTCCATGTTGATTTGCCCAAGTCTATCGAAGCCTATTACCAAGAAACCGGACGAGCTGGGCGTGATGGTTTACCCTCAACGGCCTGGATGATTTACGGCCTGCAAGACGTGGTATTTCTAAGTAAGATGATGCAAGACTCGCAAGGTTCAGAGCAATTTAAACGCTCTGAACGTAATAAATTAGATGCCATGCTAGGTCTGTGTGAAGTGATTAGCTGTCGTCGAAAAGTACTGCGTAACTACTTTAATGAACAAGCGCCCGAGCAATGTGGCAATTGCGATAATTGCTTAACGCCCGTTAAAACTTGGGATGCGAGTATTGCCGCGCAAAAAGCACTTTCAACAGTATATCGCAGTGAACAACGATTTGGCGCCGTGCATTTAATTGATATTTTAATCGGCTCAAAAAATCAAAAAATTACACAGTTTAACCATCAAAATTTATCGACCTATGGCATTGGCAAAGAAATAAACGCTAATACTTGGCGTAGTGTATTTCGGCAATTAGTTGTACGAGGTTTTCTCACCGTTGATGTTGAAAATTTTGGCGCATTAAAGCTTAACGAAACTAGCCGCCCTATTTTGACTGGTCAAGAAAACTTACAACTTCGTCAAGATGTCGCAGAAAGTATCAGTAATAACGGCCAAGGAAATACCAAGAAAACAAAAATGGCTGTTGACCCAATTGATATGCCGTTATGGATAAGACTGAAAGCCTGTAGAAAAAAATTAGCGGATGAAAATAATGTACCTGCTTTCGTGGTATTTAGTGATGCGACGTTACTTGAAATGCTGAATCATCATCCCGCAAACAAGCAACAAATGTTAGCGATTACCGGTATTGGTTTAACGAAGTTTGACCGCTTTGGTCAGGAGTTTTTGCACGTATTGGCAAGTGATTAGTTTTTAAGTTAATCGCCTGCAATCATAAGCAAATTTCGGAATATTCACTGCAAGTAAAATGACTTAACTGAGTTGAAAAAAAGGCAAAAAAAAGGCGTTCCTTGCAAGCAAGAAACGCTTTATAAAAACATGAAACACTAAGGGAAATAAACTTTCATATATGTAGGAGTGATTGTTGCCGATAAAGTTCAAATTAAATAAAAAAAATTTTGTTTTTTTTCAACCAACATAAAATTAGCAGTAATCTCATCGCGTTCGATTTTTTATTCATCAAGCTCACATTACCATTTTGACAATGACTTTCTTGCTGACTGAACTAACCTCCTATCAGTATCAGTATCAGTCATCCTTCTCAAATTCCATTTTAAAATTTAACTGTATGGAGCGATTCTTATGAACAAGTGGTTTTCCATCCATTAATACCACTTGATATTTCCACTTTAATAACGCTTTTCGAGCCGCTTTATTAAAAATACGTTTCGGCTCTGAGTCAATGACAGATACATTTTCCACTTTGCCCGTTTCATTGATATCAAAAGCTAATTGCACCCAGCCTTCTATATTATCTCTTTCTGCCCACATGGGGTACTTAGGTTTAACACGAACAATAGCCTGTAATTCTTGTTCAGTGCTACTTGCTGCTAACTCTTGATTTAACGGCACTAAAGACAATATAGGCTGTACAGGCGACTTTGAAGGTATAATATTTACATCATCAAATGGTAAGTCTACGGCAAGGTTCGTTGCTATCGTTTGTTTATCGAGCAATTCAGGGTGTTCACGGCGAAGTGGAATTCTTGATGGTTTTTTCGCCCCAGCAAGCGCTGGTTTAATAATCACAATATCTTCGGATGCTTCAGTGAGTTCAACAAGCCTAATTAGCGTTTTTGGCTCACTCTCTGCTTCTGTCACTTTTTGTTCGATCAAATGATTCATAAAGGCCAAAATACCAAAGGATGCTGCGCCACCAAAGAAAAATATACCTATGATTTGCAATGCACTGTAGCGTTTCGTTTTTACTGCCTTCGCTTTAGACAGGTTAACTTCTGGCGCTGTTATTTCTTGTTTTCTTTGCTGATAAAGTAGAGAAATGTCTTCATCAAATTTTTTATCACTCATGGTTTTCTTCCAAGAAATTTTTAAGGTGTGTTCGGGCATAACGTAAACGGCTTTTTATGGTTTCAAAGCTGTCTTGGGTGAGTTCAGATATTTGCAATACTGAAAAACCTTCTTGTTGAAAAATAAAAGCTTCGCGCTGCAAAAAAGGCAATAAAGTAATCGCATGGTTAAATACGGTTAGTTTAGCGTTCTTATCTGACTCTTGCTCTAGTGTATGGCTAATCATACGCTCTGCAAACAATCTATCTGTTGATAAAACCGCTTCGTCTATGGGTTGGCTTTGCCAGCGCTGCTGTCTTCGTAATTCATCTATCAAGGTATTTCGCGCAATAGTAAACAACCAGCTTTTAACATTGTTATGTGTTTGATTAACAGCTTTGGTGGTCATCACCTTCAACCACACTTGTTGCATAACATCTTCCGCCATTTCTTTATCAGACTGGCTTAATAAATAATGATAAATAGACTGATTAAATTGCTCAACCAGCAAAGTAATGTACTTTTCTTTGCTGGTTGCAATATAACGAGTCAATAATATTTCAGGGCTGATACTCGGGTTAAACCAGCCTTTCATCATTGAAGGTAACTTCAAAGGCATATCCTAACGTTGTGCTTCCATTTTAAAATTTAGTTGTACTTTATTGTCTTTCTGAACAACCGGTTTTCCATCAACTAACCTAACTTGATATTTCCAATTTTGCAGCGCTTTTCTAGCAGCTCTAACAAAACGACGTCCCGGACGTCCCGGCTCATAGTCAATGACAGATACATTCACTACTTTGCCCGTTTCATCTATATCAAAAGCTAATTTCACCCAGCCTTCTTCTCCATACCACCTTGACATCTTAGGGTACACAGCCTTTGCACGAAAAACAGGCTGTATTTCATTATTGCTCTTAGCTTGATTTTCTTTAAGCCCTGCATCGTCATTACTGAATGTTACTGATGGTGACTGATAAATAGAAGCTATTTTTCCATCTATTGCATCAGCAGGCATACTGCCAAATAAACACATAGTAATAATAATTTCCAAGCTGATAATCGATATTAATTTTGTCATATTATTCCCTTTATTAAACGTTAAAAAAAACGATACAAGTTAAAAATAAATGCTTGTATCAATAAAACGTTTGATAAAGAAAAAAGGGGTTAAATAATTCTAATTTATATTTCAAGGCTGATATTCGGGTAAAACCAGCCTTTCATCATTGAAGATAACCTCAACCGCACATCCTAACTTTGCTCATCTATGGTAAAGTCTAGTTGTACGGTACGGTTTTTTTGCAAGACCGACTTTCCATCAACAGATTTAGCCTGATACTTCCATTTTCCCAATGCTCTTCGAGCGGCTTTATCAAAGATACGTTTTGGCTTAGAGTCAATGATAGTAATATTCACCACTTTGCCAATTTCATTGATATCAAAAGCTAATTGCACCCAGCCTTGTATCCCTTTTCTCATAGCATCCATAGGGTACTTAGGATTAACACGAAAAATGGGCCGTGCATCGTTATCGCTGATATTTTTGTTTCCCTCAAAGCCAGTACTTCCTTTATTAAATACTACTGTCGGCACCTGATAACCTGCACCTATTGCATTATCGGGTGCATCTGGAGCAACAACAGTTCTTGGCATAGGTTTAGGTGCCGGTGGCGGATCAAGCTTCACCTTTTCAATAACTTTTACTTTAGAGTCTTCTGGTATATTAGCTATTTCAACAACTATGGGTGGCAATGTTTTCGTTATATTAACGCCGTCACTACTGATTAAAGAAGCCATAAAAGCGAACAAACCGAACGTAATAATAATGCCTAAACTGACAGTCGATATTAATTTTGTCATATTATTTCCTTTATTTAACGAAGAGAAACGGATACAAGCAAAACTCAATGCTTGTATCAATAAAACGTCTAATAAAAGAAAAAGGGGTTAAATTATTATAAATAATATTTTGGGGCTAAGTATCTAAATTAACAACCAATCGTCAATGGGGAAAAATTCATCGCTTGCGTTAATTAATGAGTTGGCGGTAAGAGCAGAAACCCCGTAAACATGGGTGTTAACACCATAACGTTCTTTAATTTTTTTCAATAACAAATCAAAATCGCCATCCCCAGACAAAAGAATCACTGTATCAACATCGGCAGCACTTTCCATCACATCGATAGTAATACCGACATCCCAATCCCCTTTTGCTGAACCATCTCGGCGTTGTATAAAAGGTTTCAGTTTTACATCAAAACCAATATGTTTTAAGGCTTTTTGAAATTTATGCTGAGCATCATCACTCCGTTGAGTTGCATAGGCGTTAGCAATAACTATATCGCCTTGTTCACTAATTTGTTGCCAAAATTTTCGATAATTAAATTGCCGTTGATAAGTATCTCGGGTGGTATAATAAATATTTTGTACATCGACAAATATGGCAATTTTTTTCTGTACTGGACTCATAATGTACTCTATAAATAACGAAAGGATTGGACAACTCTGGTGATTACGACAAAGCTCATCCAACATGCTACAATAAATTTATAGCAAGTCCATTATAAATACATCTAAAAGCTTAATAATTCAGAGAAAAACGCGATGTCATTCTTACGTTCATTTTTTTATTTCTTCTTACGTTTTCCAATAAAATTACTAGTTCACTGCAAAATTGTGCCTGATAACTATTTAGAATCAGCCGAAGTAAAGCATGAACAACCCCAGTTTTATGTGATCCGTCATCAATCAGCCAGTGACATTTTGTCGCTACGCAAAGCTTGTAAAAGTTTAAAGCTTCCAGACCCTCTCAGCCCTGTAGTTATTAATGGCAATAGTTTTTCTCGCTTATTATGTCTAGAAAAACCAACACCACTCTTTCGTTGGCGACAAGCGGGTAATACCGACGCAATTAGCCAGGGATTCGAACTATTAAAACAACACAGTAACGATGAAACACTTGATGCACAGTTAATTCCGGCTCATGTTATTTGGGGGAGAACACCCACTAAAGAGCATAATAATGCTAGCATAGGTACTGTTTTGGCGGATCAAGAATCACCTTCTTGGTTAAGAAAATTTTTTATTGTTTTGTTCTTAGGACGAAATTCACTTGTTCGTTTTAGCGAGGCGATTTCTTTTCGATTAATGGCAGACAAACATGGTACCACCCAAGCCAGTGCACAAAAATTAATCCGCATTGCTCGCTTTCATTTTTATCGTCAAACCATTGCAGCGACTGGTCCAAGATTAATGCACCGCCAGCAAATGTTCGCGACATTATTAGCCAACCCTTCCATTAAACGTTTGATAAAAGAAGAAGCAAAAAGCAAAGCAATCAGTGAAGCAGAAGTAAAAAAACAAGCACTTGCTATTATGGACGAAATTGCCGGTGATTATCGCGACTCTATGGTGCGTTTAGGCGCCCGTATATTAAATTGGTTATGGAATCGTTTATATAGCGGTATCAATATTAATAATGCCAAAGTACTTCGTGACTTAGCCCAAGAAGGTCATGAAATTATTTATGTGCCTTGTCACCGCAGTCACATGGACTACTTACTGCTTACCTATGTAATCTTCCAAGAAGGCTTAGTTACCCCACGTATCGCGGCAGGTATTAATTTAAGTTTTTGGCCTGCGGGCCCTATTTTTCGTAAAGCCGGTGCGTTTTTCATTCGCCGTAGTTTTAAAGGCAATCGTTTATATTCCACTATTTTCCGTGAATATTTAGGTTTGTTATTTGAGCGAGGTTATTCTGTTAAATACTATTCTGAAGGTGGACGCAGTAGAACAGGGCGTTTATTAGCACCTAAAACAGGCATGCTTGCGATGACTATTCAAAGTCTATTACGGGGTATCGACCGTCCGTTAACTCTCGTTCCGGTATATTTAGGCTATGAACATGTTATGGAGGTGGGCACTTATCATAAAGAATTAAGCGGTAGCCAAAAGAAGAATGAATCAATATTTGGCGTACTTAAAGCCATTAAAAATTTACGCAACTACGGTAAAGGTTACGTAAATTTTGGCGAGCCTATTAATATCAATCAGTTTCTAAATCAAAAAGTGCCTGACTGGAAACAAGATATCGATCCCATAGCGCCGCAAAAACCTAGCTGGTTAACACCTAGCGTGAATATATTGGCTGACCAAGTAATGGTGAATATCAATCAATGTGCGGCCATTAATGGTACCGCTTTAGTGGCACTTATTCTTCATGCTTGTAAGAATAAGGCGCTTTCTAAAGTAGAATTAATTAGACAATTAGATTTCTTTTTAAACCTTCAGCGTAGCGTACCTTACAGCAAACAACTGTCGATCCCTGTCGAAAATGGCCAACAATTACTTGATGATGTTATCTCTCTCAATAAAGTTACGGTTAACAAAGACAGTTATGGCGATATTATTTCATTATCCGAAAAAGCCACCTTAGAAATGCGTTATTACCGCAATAATATTTTGCACACTTATATTATTCCTGCGCTTATATGTCGTTTATTAAACCGACATAGCAAGATAAATTTAGAGATGGTAACAGAGCAAGTACAACGCCTTGTTGTACTGCTTAAAGGTGATTTATTTTTATGGCAAGACCAGAGTGAAGTCACCAAACAAGTAGAACAAATAGTTAGTTTTTTAACTGAGCAAGAAATTATCAAACAAACTAAAGCAGGTTTTTTCAGTGTTGTTGACGATGTAGACCTCAGTAGTAATATTCGTATCATGGGCGAATGCATTAATGAAACGGTGCAACGTTTTACGATTATATGTTCATTAGTGAATCGCTTTTCACCCATTGCGAAAAGCGACCTCGAAGATAAAGTGGTCTCTATTGCCAAGCGTTTATCGGTACTCAATAATATTAATGCACCAGAATTTGTCGATAAAAAAGCTCAGGCAACGTTAATTAATGCCATGATTGAACAAGGCTATATAAATACCGATGAAGGTAATAAACTTGTCGATAGCAGTACGCTGGGTCTGTTGAAGTCGTCAATGACGCAACTGGTCGATATTGAAGTATTACAGAGTATTATTCGTTAATTTACTCTAATGTCATCCTGACATTGTCTACAAGGCTGTAGTGATTTAACTTTAATCAGCAACAATAATTCTGTGTTTCAGGATCTTGTCGTCAAAAACAAAGATCCTGAATAAACTTTTCTACAAATGCTCAATCGCAATGCCAATAAAGACCACTAAGCCGACAAAATGATTATTCAAAAAAGCTTGAAAGCATTTATCACGCTCTCGATTAACAATTAATATTTGCTGATAACAAAAGAACCCAGCGGCAATCACTAAGCTTAATTGGTAAGGCCAACCAAACGCGAGCATTTCACCAACGCTGACTAATAAACCTAATGTTAAAAGTTGCAAAAATAAGATTATTCGCTTGTCGTGCTTACCAAATAAAATGGCCGTTGATTTAACACCAATTCGTAAATCGTCATCACGGTCAACCATGGCGTACATAGTATCGTAAGCGACTGTCCATAATAAATTAGCGCTAAAAAGTAACCAAGCTACCACAGGTATTTCGCCCATTCCTTCAGAAAAAGCCATGATCATGCCCCAACTAAAAGCGGCACCGAGCACCACTTGTGGCAATTGGGTATAACGCTTCATAAAGGGGTAACTTGCTGCCAATAATACCGCGATAACGGATAATTGAATGGTATACCAACTCAAGGTTAATACTAACCCTAATGCTATACCAATGAGTAAGCCAAATAACGACAAGGCGTCACTTGGTGTTAATGCCCCCGAAACTAATGGTCGATTTTGGGTTCGTTTTACTTGCCCGTCTACTTTACGGTCAGCCCAGTCGTTGATGACACATCCTGCACTGCGCATCACAAAAACACCTAAGGAAAAAACAATTAACCAATGTAAGGGAGGAAATCCATCGCTGGCAATCCATAATGCCCAATACGTTGGCCATAATAGTAAATAGGTACCAATAGGTTTATCGGCACGGGTTATTTGCACAATACCTTGCCATTTCTGTGCTAACGGGCTTGCTGCATCAACGACTTTCATGAAGTTTTTCCTGCGTTTTTTTACTATGACTTTGCTGATAAGCAAAAGCATTCGGTAGGAATATCTCAGCAACCATCAACGCTTTATTATGTAACATAAAGGTTGAACGTCGCCCCCAAAGTTGACCTTGCACGGTTAAACCTAATTGTTTAGCTAATGTGGCAACCGGGCTACTTTCGGAAAAGCTCGATATTTCAATACACTTTCTACGTAATTCTTTTTTGCTAAACAGTACTTGACCTAACGACTGATTACCTAAATGGGCTAATTGCTGTTCTTCACCCGTTAAACTTTTTAAGGGCAATAAACTACGAGCGAATACTTGTGGAATATCATCACAAAATAATAAAACTTCGCGCACTAAAACATCCTCACCTATATTAATATCTGTGGTGGCCTCTTGAGCAGAGCAGGGCTGAATTTCTTGCCCAATGACTTCAACACGAAATTGCTGACAACACTTTGATAAGCGGGCCGTTAATGAGCTTGGGTCGAGCAGCCAACTTAATAAATGCTCAGGTAAAAGCGAGCCTGTAGCAGACTGCCAAGTAGTGTGCATGGTAATGGGGAATAATGAATGTAACTGCTTCATATCAAATAAATAATGACTATTTTTATTAACGAATAACTCGACTATCATATCAGTATTGTCTTATTTATGTCGCAGGTAATTTAATGTCTGTCAGGCATCAATTGACTCAACAAAACAAAGTGAAAAATAATTAGCTAATAAAAATTAAAGATTCGAGGTATTATAGCCGATAGCAATATTGATTCTTCCGTGATTTAGAGTGGTAAACATGAAAAAAACATTATTATTATTAACAATATTATTATCATTTTCTCTGCCAATTTCTTCTACGAAGGCAGCTGATTATGCCTATTTTGGTTTTGAGCCCGCGATCATCACTAACTATGTCGCGGTAAAGAAGAAACTAGGTTATGTACGCTTAACCGTAGAATTAATGATTGAAGACTCATCAAACTATGAAGTGGTGGAGCATCACTCGCCATTGTTACGTGATGCAATTATTACCATTATTGGTCAGCAACCTGAAGCAAAAGTAAAATCGATTAACGGTCGTCATGAAATTCAGCGCATGTGCGAAGAAAAAGTAAAAAGCCTCTTAACTAAAGAAACAGGGCAACCCTTGATTAAGAAATTACTTTTCACTCAGTGGCTCGATAACTAAAAAACATGGCCGAAGTCACTTTCGGCCTAATGCTTAAACTTTCGACCTAAGACTTAATTAACGGCGTTTTAATAAAAATATATTAATAGCCGCCAGCAAACAACCACTGACTAAACCAAGCAAATGTGCCGTATTCGCCATGTTAACTGGTAATACATCAGCGTAACCAAGCAATAACCAAAACAGCAAAAAGCCAATAATCGGTTTTGAGATAAACAAGCCTTTTTCTGGCGCTAACCAACCGTACCACCACACAAAACCAACCAAACCATAAACAACCCCAGATAAACCACCAAAGTTTGGCCCAGAAACTATGAATTGCCCGAGGTTAGAAAGTATTGCGGTGATTAAAAATAAATTAATTAACGCGCCCTTACCTAAAGTTCTTTCAACACTACCGCCCAACTGCCACCACCACATTGTATTAAATACAATATGTAGCCATGAAAAATGAAATAAAGCCGGGCCTAACAATCGCAAAGGAGAGTCCAGGAAAGCATCGAGACTTAATTGTTGATAAAAGTGTAATAACTGAAAGGTCGGCTGAGCAAAACCAAGAATACTCGTAATAAACACCAACCAGCAGAGGGCAAATATCGTTAAGGTTACCCAACCGGCATGTGCAAAAAATTGTTGTTGAAAACTTCCTAACAATGAAGGTGCATGGTCAGTCACTTGTGTTACTTCGGCGTTATCCCATGCTGCCTGCTGATATTTTTCTTGATAAGGGTCGGCAATAAACTCTGAAAAAATATGTCTCGCACGGTCAAGTTCAGTTGATTGGCAATGAATAATATAATCACTATCATGCTTTTGCACTTTCGCGGCAATATTAATACTCACCAAGTAATTAGCGAACAACAACGCAATATTGTGCTGAGTCACTTTCACCAGCGGACTTAACTCATTGTTTTCGCCAAGTTCAGACATTATTTTTAATTACCTAGCTATTTTCGACATCTGTGGGAAAACGTAATTGCCAATCGGTAAAACCACCATCAAGTGAATACACTTCAGTAAAGTCTTGGCTGATCAAAAACTGCGCGGCTTGTTGGCTTGAAATACCGTGGTAACAACAAACTACAACAGGAGCATCTAAATCGGCCTCACGAACAAAGTCTGAAAAATTATCATTGCTCAAATGAATAGCGCCCGGAATATGGTTTGCTTGAAAGGAAGTCGCATCGCGAATATCAACCACAACATATTTTTGTTCATTCATGCTTTCATGCAAAGTGGCTAATTGCATATGTAGAAAATTTGTTTGTTCTGTCATTATCATTTTTCCTAAAAAATTTCGTTGCTAATGTAGCATATTTCGAGCCTTCATAAGCAACGAAATTATTGTCATATAATACTTCAATTAGGATAACTTTTTTTTAACATAAATAGACAAACTCATAGGAAATGATTTAATCTGGTTAACAATGGAATTATTTAATAAAAACAAGGAGTCAGTATGGGGCATGAAAATAACACTATTGGTGGAAAACTTTGCCACACCATTGTAGCCCCGACTATTATATTCAGTGAACCTTGTACTTTACCCGAAAGCCAAATTGAAAAGCTTTGGCAAATATTTGCACAAATTGGCGATCATTGGAAAGACGTTTATAACGAGTCTAAAAACTTGAAAAGTGCTTGGCTAGAAATGGTCAAAGTTAAAACTGAACAAGAACCAAGTTATAGCGCTGAATATAACAATGCCATTTTAGTTATTGAAGAACTTACTCGGCTTTATGGCGAACAAGACGCTTATCAAAAGTTATTCTTTAATTATAAGATCCCTCAAAGCCAAGCAGAAAAAGGTGTTGCGAAACCACACCTCCTATTAACCACCCTACTCGCCCACACAAAATATTATGTCGTTAACGAATTTATTCGCATGCAAGTATTGTCTGGTGGCTTTAAGCACTTTGGCGGCCAAAGTAATACCAGTGGAGATGTTATAAAAGTTAAAGGTATAAATTATAAAGGTTTTGTCAAAGGTAGCCGTTACCGTAACGAAGATTTAGTACGAACATTCGAACCAAAAATTTAGTGCTAATGGAGTCTCACATGGAAGAACAGGATTATATTATTGTTGGCTCTGGCGCAGCGGCAACCGTGTTGGCAAAAAAAATATTGGAAAAAAATCCACTTACAAAATTACTCATGCTCGAAGCCGGCGATTTAATTCCAGCTAAAGAACGTCGACAATGGTGGAACTATGCCACCTGCGCAGATGCACCTTTACCTTACCAATACACCTACGACAAAAAGTCAGATAATCAATCAACTCTAGATAAAGATGATAAACCCACCTGGACTACATCAGGTGGCCGTGTAAGAGCATTCGGTGGCTCTACCATGCATTGGGGGGGGTGGGCATTACGCTTTAAACCAGAAGATTTTCAATTACTTACCAATACTGGTCAAGGTGCAGATTGGCCGATAGATTACCACGAACTTGAGCCTTATTATGCGCAGGCCGAGCAATACATGTCTGTGTGTGGTGATGAGACTGAAAACTGGCAACCCCGTTCAACACCATACCCTATTCCTCCTTTTGAATGGACAGCTGCCGATGGTGAAATGATAAAAGCATTTAATGCCTTGGGTATTCAACCAGGAAAAATGCCCGTTGCCCGTTATAGAAAGTGCATGACAACCGGTACCTGTAAATATTGTCCTTATGGTGCGCGTTTTTCCGCTCAGTATGTATTACAAGACCTTGTTGAAAATCCTGATTTTATTAATTTTAAAGTGCTCACTCAATCTGTAGTGACTAATATAATCGCATCAAGCAAAACACAAATAAGCGGCGTCGATTATATGAATAATCAAACCGACGAAGCATTTACCCTTACCGCTAAAAAAACTATTTTATGTGCGGGTGCTTATGAAATACCTAAATTATTAATGGCGTCAACAAGCAAGTATTGGCCAAATGGTATGGGTAATGACCATGACTTAGTCGGTCGTTATATCGTCACTCATTCAATGCTAGAAGTCACAGGCAAAGCACCAAGTAACCCCCACGGTTTGTGGCAGGAGTATGATTTTCCGACATTAATGTCTCGTACTTATGATTCACCTGAGCAGCAAAAAAAGGGTAAGTTATTTTTATTTAAAGACCGTACCCGTCCTAAAATTGATATTGCTCAACTTATGATTGACGGCATGTCTAAGATTGACATCAATAAAAAAATACGCGGTGCCTGTGAGTTTAAATTACAAGCCTTTATGGAAGAAGTGGGGCAATACGAAAGTCGCCTATCAATTGGAGAAGGTAAAGATCGCTTTGGTTTACCACTGACAAAAATTGATTATCATAAAACCGATGATGATGATAAACGAGCAGATACGCACATAGCGTTTATGAAAACAATTATTGAAGAAATGGGCTTAGAAGTGGTGAAAACGTTTAAACAAACACCACGAGGGGATCACACCACCGGCACTTGCCGCATGTCTGCAACCGCAGCAACCGGTGTTACCGATGCCGACCTAAAAGTGCACAACATCGCTAATCTTTATATTTGCTCTAATGGCGTATTTTCGTCTAATAGTGCCGTGAACCCAACGTTAACCTTAACCGCATTAGCTCATCGTTTAGCTGAACATTTAAATCAACAAGATGAGACTGCTCATGCTTAAAAAATTGAAAGCACAACTCAAACAAATTGAAAATGACATTCTTTCGAAAACACATAACTTAACATCACTTTTTAATTTTGCTGATGAGTTATTCAAAGAAAAGATCACGGAAGAAAATCATTCCCTTAACTTGGCATTATTAAAGCACTTATTACAAAGTGCGGTAACGCTCGAATTCGCGACTATGCCACCTTATTTAGCGGCATTATGGTCAATAAAAGATGAACGTCATCCTATGGCCGCTTCGTTACGCGAAATTATCCATGAAGAAATGCTTCATATGTCATTTGCATGCAATATGTTGGCATCATTAGGGGAAGCCCCACAAATAAAAACGGCAGTCCCTATTTATCCAGGTAAGTTACCTGCAGGTGTTCACCCCGATTTAACCGTAAAATTATCAGGTTTAAATGAACAATCCATTATCGACTTTATGGAAATAGAAATGCCTGAACAAATTGTGCCGATCAGTGGTGAAACGTTCTCTTGTGACCATACTGATCACAGTACTGTCGGTGAATTGTACGATCATATCTTAACCTTATTTGAACGTTTACAACCCGAATTGAGTGTTGATAATCAAATATCCGGCCCGTTGGCAATGTACGTGGTCGACTCTGTTGAAAAAGTAAGATATGCCATTACACTGATAAAACGTCAAGGTGAAGGCTCGCATGGAAATAGCCCTGCCGATACAGGAATGGACGACCTTGCCCATTTTTATCGTTTTTGGGAAATTAAAAAAAGACGAAAAATAATACAATGTCCACAAGGTGGGGATTTTATCTTTGACGATGAAGCATTACCCTTTCCTGATGTTTGGCCAATGGCAGATGTTCCTGTTGGCGGCTACCAACAAGCCGATGTACCTGATGAGGCATGGCAATTAATTAAACGCTTCGACACAACTTACAGTGAAATGATAGAAAAATTACATGGCGCTTGGAATGGCGGTGGGCAAGGCGATATTATTCGTGCGCACGAACTTATGTTTACCTTGCAAAAGTTTGCTCGTCCATTAATGGCAATACCGCGCAACGCAAACGACAACAGCACCTATGGTCCTTGTTTCAGACAAGTTGACCTTTCATCTAGTACAAATAAAGAGTTTTAAAGGAAAACACCATGGGTTTTAAAATAGAAATCAATTCAATTTTACGTTCCGATAACTACCCCAAATTAGAGCGAGGAAAGGTATATTCTTTCGAAAAACAAGGAAGTAGAGTATTTTTTGATAGTATTCCTGTTTGGTTAACCAATACCGACTGGACCGCACGTGCAGAAATTAGCATTGTTAGCCAAACACTTGAAAATCATACCCTAAAAGGTTTTTTTCGCGTTGATTATATTTATCAAGATGAAGAGCAGCAAGCGCTCAGTAACATTTTTGTCCGTATGTATGCCGGCTTGAGTGACCCGAACATTTATCTATTATCATCACAAGCAGAGTACCAACAAGCCCTTGATAATGGTAGTTTAGTTCGCGAATCTCTGCAAAGTGAAGGATTCATACATGCTTCCCCTAGAAGCCAATTAAACCGCATCGCCAATAAATATTATCAAGGCAAAGAACAGCCCCTTATATTAGTCGTTGATAAAAAACTCATTTCGCCCCAAGTAAAATGGGAGCCAGCAACAGGCGGTTTATACCCACATATCTATGGCCCATTAAATATTAATGCTGTCACACATGCAGAAGAAATTTCTCTCGCCGACGATGGCAATTTCCACATATAAGATTGTAATTTTACAAATATAACAGGTAGTTAGTATGAGTATACTCAGCAAAAATGAAGAATTAGTTTCACTCTTAAAAGGTATTTTGAATGCTTCACCTGATCTCATTTTTGCTAAAGACACCTCGTTCAAATATATAGCCTGCAATAATGCCTTTGGTGAATTGATTAAGCGAGCACCGGATGAAATATTAGGTTTTACTGACACCGAACTTTTTAACGACTCAGAGCAAGCAAAACGTGTTCGAGTAGCAGACTCAACGCTACTAACAACGCAAAAAATAATACGCATGGAAGAATGGGCAACTTATCCTGACGGACGAAAAGTATTATTAGATACGCTTAAGTCTCCCTTTTATGATAAACAAGGTAACCTCATTGGTTTACTCGGTGTTTGTCGAGATATTACCGAGCGTGTTGCCGCAGAAAACGAATTACGCGTCGCAAAAAATAAAGCAGAAAAAGCCACAGAAGCCAAGTCAGACTTTCTCGCTCGCATGAGCCATGAAATTCGTACACCAATGAATGCCGTTATTGGCTTAAGCCATTTAACCTTAAAAACGCAACTCAATCATGAGCAAAGGGATTATTTAGATAAAATTCTCAGCTCTGGTGAATCATTACTTAATTTACTCAACGACATTTTGGATTTTTCAAAAATAGAAGCTGGAAAATTATCGGTTGAATACACTCCTTTCAATTTTCATGAATTAGTCAATCGGTCAATTAATTTAACAGCAATGGGAGCACATGCTAAGGGATTGGAATTAATCACTCAAGTTGAAGATAACGTGCCGACAGTGCTGCTAGGTGACCCATTTAGATTACAACAAGTATTAGTGAACTTACTCAATAATGCGGTGAAATTTACCGAAAAAGGCTCTATTTATCTTAATGTAACGATTAATAACCAAAATAAAAACTCTGCTCTTTTGCAATGTTCAGTGAGCGATACCGGCATAGGCATGAATGAGCAACATCAAGAAAAACTTTTTCAATCATTTAATCAAGCTGACGATTCCATCACCAGAAAACATGGTGGCACGGGTTTAGGTTTAGCCATAGCCAAACAGCTCACCGAACTGATGGGTGGAAAAATATGGCTGAAAAGTAAACTTCAACAAGGTAGTACCTTTTATTTCACCACTAAAGTCGGAAAAGTCGAGAGTTCGACACTAACATCAAGGTGTTTAACCACTGACTTCTCACAACTGAAAGTCTTAGTGGTCGATGATATCCCTCTGGCTCGAACGGTACTAACCGCCTCTTTAGCTGAGTGTGGGATTCAAGCAAAACATACGGGGAATGGCAAACATGCCATTAACTTAGTGAGTGAAGCACAAGCAAAAAATCAACCCTATGATTTGGTTTTTATGGATTGGCGTATGCCAGAGATGGACGGAATTGAAGCCAGTAAACAAATAAGCCAATTACCTACAGGAACCTTGTTAAATCCCCTGCCACAAGTGTTAATGGTTTCCGCTTACGACAAAGATGCAGCAAGACATGCGGCACTAACCGAGCAAGTAAAAATTGCCCAATTCATTGAAAAGCCGGTAAGTAAGTCAACTTTAATAGCAGCATTGCAAAATACACTTTTGACGCACCCACCTCAAAGCAATATTCAAGAAGAGCAAACTAAAGCCCCAGCAACAATCCCTAATTTTTCTACCTCGCATATTTTATTAGTTGAAGATAATGAGATGAATTTATTAGTGGCCAAAACTTTCCTTGCCGATACGAGTGTTCAGTTAGATATTGCTCATAATGGTTTACAGGCTATAGAGAAAATTCAGCATAACAATTACGACTTGGTACTTATGGACATACAAATGCCTGAAATGGATGGTTTAACTGCCTGTAAAAAAATCAGAACTGATCTACAATTATCAAAGTTACCTATAATTGCTATGACCGCACACGCTATGGCAAGAGATATCGAAACGAGCAAAGCTGTAGGTATGAATGAGCACATAATTAAACCGATAAATCCGGATGATTTATTTGCAATGCTAAGTCGGTTTTTACCAGCAGTATAGCTTAGTTAACATATCCAAAATTGATTTAGCTAGAAAACATGGACGATACAATACACGGAGAAATTACATGGACAGTAATACAAAACTCGTATCCCTTTTAAAAGGTGTTTTAAACGCTACTCCCGATATTATTTTTGCTAAAGACACATCTTTTGCTTATCTCTCTTGTAATAAAGCCTTTGCTAAGCTCATCGGCAAACCGATAGAGCAAATTGTTGGCGCTAAAGACGAAGAGTTATTCGATGACCCAAGCATAGTAGAGTGGTTTCGCGATGCTGATAGAAAAATTCTTGCGACAGAAGAAATCGTTCGCATCGAAGAGTGGGTTACTTACCCTGATGGTAAAAAAGTACTACTCGATACCTTAAAGTCACCTTTTTATGACGAAAGTGGCAAGCTGATCGGCTTATTAGGGGTGTGCCGTGATATTACAGAACGAGTTGAAGCTGAAAATTTATTAAAGGCTGCGAAAGATAAAGCAGAAAAAGCCACTGCTGCTAAGTCAGATTTTCTCGCCAAAATGAGTCACGAAATTCGCACGCCAATGAATGCCGTAATCGGCTTAAGCCGTTTAACCTTAAAGACTCACCTTAATTGTGAACAAGCAGACTACGTAGCAAAAATTCTCAGTGCCGGCGAGGCACTATTAGGCTTGATAAATGACATTCTTGATTTTTCTAAAATAGAAGCCGGTAAACTTTCTATTGAAAAGACGCTATTTGAGCTTGACGATATTATGGCACAAACCATAAATATTAGTGCGATTAACGCGCATTCCAAAGGTCTTGAACTGATCACTAATGTCAGTAACTCTATCCCTCATAACTTAGTAGGAGATCCCTTACGCCTGCAGCAAATATTAATAAACTTAGTTAACAATGCAATTAAGTTCACTGATAAAGGTACTGTCTGCATCGAAGTAATAGCCACCGAAGAAACAAAAGACGAAATATTATTACAGTTTACGATTACAGATACCGGTATTGGTATGAGTGAACGACAACAAGAGAAACTTTTTCAATCATTTTCGCAAGCTGACGATAGTATTACTCGAAAGTATGGTGGCACTGGCTTAGGGCTCGCCATTTCAAAACAGTTAACCCAGTTAATGGGCGGCGAAATCAAGATAAAAAGTAATCAAGGCGCGGGATCTACTTTTTCTTTCACCGTACTTTTAGGAAAATCAAAACAGCATATTAATAAACCGATTATCAGCGCAGATAATTTTGACTCATTAAAAGTATTGGTCGTTGATGATGCTGAAATTTCCCGAATTGTTTTAGTTGAGCTACTTTCGCAATGGGGCTTAACCGTTGAGCAATGCGATAATGGCTTTGAAGCGATCGATAAAATTCAAACGGCTCAGTACGCCGAACAAGCTTTTGATATTGTTTTTATGGATTGGCGTATGCCAGAAATTGATGGTATCGAAACGTCCAAAAAAATAATGGAATTACCGTTAAAAACGTTACCACAAATATTAATGGTCTCCGCATTTGATCGAGACTTAGCCAGAACCAGTGCCGAAAAATTAAAAGTTAATATCCATCAATATTTAGAAAAACCCGTAAATAAATCTACCTTATCAACCGCAATTCGTAATGTAGTACTTGATAAGCCTGATAAAATACGATCTTCTAAGTGGCAAGAGGAGGTTATTCCTGATTTCTCCCGCGTCAAAATTCTCCTTGTTGATGACAATGCGATTAATCGCCAAGTTGCGCTAGGTTTCTTAAAAGACACCTGTGCTCAAGTTGATATTGCTGAAAACGGTGTCATTGCCATAGAAAAGGTGCAGCTGAATACTTATGACTTAGTACTTATGGATATTCAGATGCCTGAAATGGATGGTTTAACCGCAACAAAAGTCATTGTAAATGAACTCAACTTAACCCGCTTACCCATTATTGCGATGACGGCGCAGGCAATGACTGAAGATGTTATAAAAAGTAAACAAGCAGGCATGTGTGACCACTTATGTAAGCCAATATCTCCTGAACAATTATACCAATGCATAACAAAGCATCTGATTTTACCTTTGAACGCTCGGCAAAGTTCGATTGATAAGAGTCAGACTTTATGTCATTACCAGCCGAAAGAAAATGAAAATATAGTCATTGCTCAGCTAGAAAAAATTAAAATATTAATCCCCGAACAAGCATTAAAGAGGATGGGAGGACGGACAAAATTATATCTCAGTTTAGTGAAAGACTTTCATAAGGGGCAAGGACAAATAATTACATATTTGAGCACCATTGACGCTAATGTCGATTGGGACTTACTTTATCGAACGATTCACACGTTAAAATCAAACGCCGCTTATATTGGTGCTTATGAATTAGTACGACTTTGCAATGACTTTGAATTGTCACTAGAAAAAAATGCCTATCCACCTTCGATACTAACTTCTATCGTTGAATCATTAACGGCGTTACTACAGCAACTCAACATTGTATTCAGCCAAGGGACGAAACAGGAGAAAAAAATTCATTTCAGTAAAACCGCCTTTAGTGAAATGTTAACAGCAATATTGCCCAAGTTACACCATGCAGACTTCTCTGCAGAGGAGCTACTGCCTGATTTGCAATTACTTGTGACCGATAGTCAATACTGCCAGCAAATATCAAAACTGTCAGACTTTATTGATGATGTAGAATACGTTCAAGCTGCTGAAATAGTTGAACAATTACTGGAAGATGTTACGTCATAACTATCATTACTAAAGGTAGGATCAGACATCATGAGCGTTGACGTGCAAGGATGCACTAATGCCTTGAAAGACAGGATGTCTGAGAAAGGCCATCCTGAACATAAAAAGCCAAAACACGTGACATGTTTTGGCTTTATAATATTTACTTCGTCATGTTAATCGTTGAACGACTTAGATCACGGTAAAATACAAATCTACAATACTTTTGCGATTGACTGCGCTAAGTAATCAACATTTTGATTAGCAATACCTGCAATGCTCATACGGCTTGAACCCACCATATAAATACTGTATTCATCTTGCAATTGTTTAACTTGCTCTGGGGTAATACCTAAAAATGAGAACATACCCATTTGACGAGTAATGAAGCTGAAATCACGTGTAACGCCATTTTCTACTAGCTTATCAACTAACAATTGACGATTGCCATTAATGCGATCACGCATTACTTT
>MAAB01001340.1_pt1 | contig 28771 bp, 22 predicted proteins | sample 1115991 | NCBI WGS metagenome assembly MAAB01 (sample SAMN04961124, study PRJNA320927) | seawater metagenome | isolation source: sample BD02T18 sea water enriched with oil for 18 days | place: USA:Gulf of Mexico | collected 2013-07-27
GTGCCGTCTTTCAAGGTGACCTGGGCCTTGGGTAAATCAACACCGCCTTTTAAATCGCGGCCTTCATTCACCGCATAAACCCGATAAAATACCAGCGACTTATCTTGGTCCATATAGTTATCGTACAAAGTATTTGAGGCTGGGTTAACAGGCGTGACACCCGCAGCTAAATTAATGGTGTAATTTCGTTTTGTCGATAGACGCTGCGCACCCTGCACAAATGGGTTAATGGCGCCGCTATCTGCAATGATCGCCGCATCTTCAATGGCGTGAACAGGGGCTGCTTTGGGTAAACCATTTTCATCCAATGTCATGTCATAACTATTGAGTGACATATAACGCGCGTAAGGGAATTGACCTTTAATGTTTAAAACGGCGCCCTCGGGTAACACATAACCCGCATGCCAGTAGGTGGCCCCCGTATCTGGATAGGCAATATTGGTTCTAGGGTTTTCTTTAAGGTACGGCCCTACCCAAAAGCAGTCATCATTATTATAGCTTAAGGTATGCATGGTTTTGTCTTGGCTGCAGCCTGTGATAGCGGTGGCCAGCAATATTAAGGTGGCACCATATTTTATTAGATGACTCATTGAATATTTCATTATTTTGTACTCTAAATGGGCATTATTTTTATCGGTTGCCAGTAGCATACGCCCATGGGGGCGCATCAATAATGTCCATTCGAGTCATTATTTTTTGAATGTTTAGGTAAGGGCGGTTGATGTGAGTGGGGATCACAAAAAGCAGTTCGACCACAATGCTAAGCATGACTGTCTGAAATGCTTGTCTTTAACGAAAGTTTAAAAATATATAAGGAGGGTATATTCTGATAGGTCTGATTTTAGTTTGATAACATTACAATATTTCAGACGTAAACGTATAAGAATGTGAGGGTTGTAAAAAATTAGTTAGAGCACGTATTGATTGCCAATGCGTGCTCTTTTTTAGTGCTTTATTCTGCGAGTGACAGCTACAACGCTATGTAATAAAACATGGCTTGTGTTTTAACCGCACTAAAGAACGGAATGTCATCCACGGGTACCACTTCTATATTATTGTCTTGAACATAGTCTATAACCGGCAATCCCTCTGCAATACACTGAGTCATGTTTACAAACTGCCCGTCAATGTTATTACACAAATCCAGTGCCGCCTCAATCAACAATAGCTGATCACGAATGGCATCTAACTTAGCAGATATATCTGCAATGTGCCCATCCGCCAACGCTTGCTCATAAAGACTTTGAAAAACACTATCAAAATAGCTTAGCGCTTGCTGCTCTTTGTTAAGTAAATCACTTTTATACTCATCTAAGTCTATGATGATCTGGGTTGTGGTGTTGTCAAAAAAGTTCGATGTTGATACCTCAGCCAAGAAGCCTCGCGTATTAAGTGCACGCAGTTTTTCGTTGCCGGTAAACTCACTACCAAACGGCATGGTATAGCTGTACAACGAGACCGTTGGAGGTAATGTAATTTCATCTGATGCATTCACATCAGCCATTTCTACACAATCGTCGTCGTTAGCTGTTGGGCAAAACCACACTGTATCCAAGCCAAATATATCCGTGACAGCTGCCCTAAATATAAAGTCATTTCCCTCTGTCGCCACATCTGTATAGATAAATTTAGGTATGTCACTTTCAGGGGTGACAAAGTTATATTGCCAACGAGGCTGCAATGGCATTTGCAAAAATGAATCGACCTCGCCCACAAGTTCATTCACTGCAATGGCCGCAGCGGCATTGGTGAGCGGTGTACCATTTTCATCAACACCCAGTATGCCCACATGGGTATCTTCATTTATCACAATGGTATCTTGGAGGGAGTGGCCAAGGCAAAATCCATTGCCCACCTGTTCAGGGCAATCTTTTTTATCTTTAGTGATATTAAGTGCATCAGCAATGGATAGTTGAGGGCGACCCCCAGCATATACCAAGTACGACTCATCAATGGCGGCGCCGCTAGTGGTTTGGGTTTTTAACCGCAGCTTAGAGGCACTGGCTTCGGCACGGACAATGTAATCACTCCAATTCCCCTTGGTTTCAACTAATTCGGTGGCGTCATTGAAGAAAGCAATTTTAGCTTGGTCAATTTCAACTAGGGTTCTAACAGGCGCTCCCATTTCAACCTGTTTTAGTTGATCGAATGAAATACATATTTCACTACCTACGAAAGGGATGAGGCTCTCAGTCGTCTCATTTGGCATTAAATCACCGATTTGATCATCTTGTGCATTCACTAAATACGAAAAAGTGAGCGTATTGCCTATATACATACTTATTCGTGGCACAATGTCATAGGCTGGTGCGGTACCTGAATTTTTAAATAGATAATTCAGGGTAATATAGCCTGCACACTCTCGTTCGGTAATTTCTGTTAACGACCATTTGGCTGCGTCACTACCACTATTTGTAGAGCTTTCGCTGGTGGAATGGGTAGAACTGCCACTTAACCCAAAAGTGAGGTCCATACTGTATTTTGGGCCCGTTAGACCCGATTCTACTCCAACTGACAGACTACTTTCCCAACCATCGGTAGTTGAATTATCAGTTTTAGAGGTGTTGCTCCATGAGGAAGAGATTTCTCCACCATCCATATTCCTAATCTGAGCCTTTCGGGTTATATTATAGCCTTTTAGGTGTGCTTCAATAACTGGATAGCCGGACACCAGTGGGTGATCCGCGGGTGTTTTTACTAAAGGGCTTGCATTTACTTTTGACACTTCCTCCGCATCTGAGTAAGGGTCAAAATCAGAACTATATCGAGACGCATCGGTAAAGTAATAAGGTATTGGGTTCCCGTTACTGTCGGTGGGTTCAATCAAGGCATAACCGCTAAGTTGGGCTACGATATTATTGAGCGATCCATTATAACCAGAATAAGATGTCAGCAAAGCATGAGTTGCACCATAGGCGATGGTGAAAGCTTCTATTAATGATGCCCGTGCATCTGCTAAGTGCAACTCATGATAACCATTTACATCTGTAATCCAACCATTGTTTTCGATAGTCAGTGATGCTAATTGAAATGGGTTTTCAATACCCGCATTGGGTAATGGGTGTAGACTATCTTTAAATGCCTGCCATTCGGTGGTTTCAATTTTTCTCTTTACGCCAAAAAAAGCAAAATCCGAATAGAAATAGCCATAGGCCTCATGAAAGTCATCTACGGTATCACCATCTTCATCACTCAAGAATGATACTGTCTCCAGCACAAATTCTGCGGCTACAGGAGCCAAGCTTGGGAAGCTTTCTTGAGTATTAGAAGATGCCTGAGACTGGAGGAGGTGACCCTGTTCATCAACCAGGTTACGAGTTTTAGCATCGTTAAAGTCGGTGATGCCATCGGTATTACTGTCAAAGAAATTTGGGTCGTAACCCAGCTGCTGTTCTACCTCATCGGATAAGCCATCTCGGTCGCTGTCAATGGCCATACTAAGGGATGGGAACGATAGCATTAACCCTAATAGCGAGGGTAATAAAATCGGCGAAGAAGTGACACGCCTACCGGTTTGTTGGCAGGCAGGCCACAAACCGTATATTGGTTTTGGCATGGTTATGATCCTAAATCTATAAATGTATTTAAATTGAATTTCCCCTGTTCAGTCAGAACTAATTCCAGACAATTATTTCATCAAAATCATTACAGGTATCGCCATCAAAGTGATCATATGTCGTTACTTTTTTACCCGTAGTCATGGCCGTCATTAACATTGCGAACAGCGCACGACCTCTCTCGTCATTTAAATTGTAAGCACCATTAGTCGGAACCCAGTTTCCATTACTAAACATAACACGAATTCCATGGCCTCCATCAGCGCCAGCCAAACTATCAATAACGAGACCTGCTTTTACTGCCAATATGGTTTCTTTGTCAGCACATTTTGAACCATTTGAATAAGAAAAAGCCGAAGTAGAACATACCGCTAATACAGAAAATAGAACAGGTGCTAGGAATTTATTTTTCATTTTTTTGTCTCTTTAATTTCACTATTTGTAATAAAAACGACAGGAATTTAATTGTTCAACTAAATCGTGTCAGCGCAGAGAACAATATAGGGATTGATTTCATTTGAAAACGGGGTAAACACCCCATTTTTATAGTATTATATGGCCATTAATTCATAAAAAATTACTTATTATTTTATTGAATTTTAGTGGTGAATAATTTTAGGCTGCACTTAGATATAGAGAGTGTTTAGCAGGAAGGGCATTAGCATTAATTAATTATTTGAATATTTATCATTGCAATTAACTCCATTTCTTGAATAGTGCTAGGATGCCCTGAATAATAGGTTGTTCCGGTGTCTGAACTACAGCGATTGAATGTTAGCCACAATTTATGTGAATGAGGGGCCCATCAAAAAAATCGAAATGTTACAGATAACGGCTGTTCCTTGCGCCCGAATAGGCGCTACACCTGAAAACAATTCAAAAATAATAGGCCCATTTGTTCAAAGCGCCTCCTAATTCAGCGCTAAAAATGCAGCGTCAACCGCGGCACGACAATTACTAATGGCTGTTGCCAGGCGGCAGGTATCAATCGCAGTCGTCAATATGGTTAATTGGTCATTTAGAATATCCATTTTAGAGTGGTACTCCCGATTCTCTTCTTCCTGATCTGGTTGGGTATTATAGTATTGTGCTTCAAGCATATTTATTTTAGAACGGATATCCTCATAAGGGTAGAGTAACAGTCTTGCCGGACTGTTAGGGTCTTGCACTAATGGCCGATCTTGAATGAGTTCCTCAAGATTGGTTTCATTATAAGGAGTGTAGTAAAAAGTGATGGGCTCTAAAGTCGATTCATTCATGATGTCGCTGAAGTCTTCCCCCCTTATAACTTGAATCATTGTTTCAAATTTTGTAATACAAGTTTGATAGTTTTGTAAATTACAATGACGCATGTCTTCAATACTGTCTGTTTGTATTTTAAATTTTGCTTTATCAAATCCTGAGTATGACACCGACATTTGTACCACGGCACTTGTATCAATATCCTCAAGGTATTCATACAGGGTCGCGGAAAAAACTTCGACGCCCAAAAAGAATGCCTTAAATTTTGCTTTGAGTTCACTTAGCTTCTCTTCAGAAGAGAGTATCACACTGATTTTGGCAAACAGTCTGGCACCTTTTTGAAAGCCGCTAATGAAGCCATCGCCGCAATCGAAGTGATGGTTAATAGGGTTTTGCACTATTTCATCCCTCACCTGGGCATCGGTTGCTATAAAGGAGGCGCCGTCATACTGATAAGCAATCCAATAGTCGATTGTCCGGCGCTCGCTGCGCTGTGTTGTTAAGTAGTCAACACTGCCTTCCCCACCAGCAATCAGAAAATCTACTTCCGCTTTACCCCAGCCGTGAAAGGAGTCTAGGGTTTGTGATAGTGACATGTCTTTTGTGAAAAAAAGCTCAGCGGCACCGGCTCCAAAGGGGTCAAGTGTTAGCGGTTCTTTTAAGCATCGACTATGTGTGTGAAGTTCTCGTGTCGTGAGGTCAAGTCCGTTACCCACCACCGCTTCTGTGTAGCCAGGTAGGTAAACAGAACGCTCAGCCAATGAAAGCTGACAAAGCGTTAGCCCCAATACTGCAAGGAGTAGCCTCATAATAGTATTATCCTGTAGCTTGCCTGCAGCTCTTGTGATTAAACGTAACCTCTTCGGTCATTAAAAAGGTTACGTTTTCTAGGACTGCGTACGTTGCTTATTTGAGGGTAAATTTAGATCGGCAGATTTAAAATACCGGTATCGCAAAGATCAGCATCGACTTTCACATTTTTGTGAATTGTGTAGCATCCTAATCCGTAGGGGTTCTCTAAACACTCTGTTGCAGCAGCAGCCCATAGTACTGCGTTGCGATCTGAACACTCGCTTACAGCTTCAATTTGTGCGTACAGTTCGTGCTCTGAATCAATGACCCCCCCCATCAAAGAATCCGCTCGTGCTCGCGCAAGACTGGCTTCTTTGTAGGCTTGTTTGATGTCGATAGCCGCTAATTTTGATAAGGAATTCATTTGTGGAGTATTTGACGATGTATCCACAAGCTCATCCAATGCCGCATGGCCATAACTAGTTGTATAGTGTGTCGTTTTTACAAACGCACTCGTATTACCTTCAAACTGATCAGGAAAATCATTTTTTGCATACTGAATGACGCTATCAAAATGCGCTAAGCAGTTTTGAATGGCTGCCGGTGAGCAATCGCTTACATCCCCAATGGCTAGTTGTAATGCCGTGGGGTCGCCGCCTTCTTGCTCGGCTTTTACAGATATATTGACTGAATTTGATTCTAATAAATCCAAATATTCTCCTTCAGCACTCAGGGATAATACATCGTTTTCAAGTAAAATAGCGCCTGCGAAAAAGTTCTTATGCATTTTATTCTTAAACTCAATCTTCATGTTCAGCGTGATGTAGGCCCGTGAGCGTGTAGCATAAATAAACTGATCACCGATTGATTCCTTAACCTGGCCTGGCGTTGCGTATCCTGCTGAAGTGACGCAAGCTGATGAAGGATTGAATCGGCTTTGGCCATTGTCAGGAACAAGCACTTGGCTTTTGGGTGTCACACGATAAATAAAAGTGAACGTTGTTGAAAATTCATCCGATAGGTCTGCTGTATCAATCGATATATCACCGTGAACAGAATATGGTCCAAATTCTATATCCGCGCTTGCAGAGCCCACCAAAATATCACTCAATTTCTGCTCATTGATATTAAGTTCCATGAATAAATCCTGGCGTGTATTACCCAGAGTACTAACCTCAGTACCTTGTGCGCAGGTACCTTCAAAAAAGAACTTTTTATCGCTGTGGTAGGGCTTACCTAGATGGCTGTTTTCTTTGTTATCCGGTACGACTAGGCTTTGTGAGACAGCACCCTCTATGGCTGATTTTACTTGTGTCGGCGCTGGGATACTGTCTGCAAGCGCTGTCTGTGAAAGGCACAGCCCCAGCAGTACTAAAACGGATGTGGTACTTTTGGAAAATGTTGCCACTCTATTTCTAAATGTAGCTTGGTGTTTCAAACCTGTTTGATGAGTAAAATAAGTCATATCTATCCCCCTATAGTCCAGGTTTGTTGGTTAACGGAATCACCGCAGGTTAGGCGTAAACTATCTACCGGTGCTGCCGGTAGTTCTTTCGTTAGGAAGTAAACCGCTGTCCCGCTTACGTAGTGAGTTTTTGTGGTTATTGGGGAGAGATGGGTAGGTATGGTAAAGACACCTGGTGACGCTTGGGTAATGGTTTCGGTACCACCTAAAATATTCAACATCTCTAAACTGCAGAATGAAGGTGCTTCAATGCTAAAAGTAAGGGTGAGTTCTTCACTGCCTTTAACCGCATTAAATGCTGTTGAAAATGCGGATAGCGTGCTTGGGGCCTGTGAATCAAATGATCCTAAATTCGTGTCTTCTGCATTGGTAAAATTCAGAACAATAGGATCTACTTTATTCAGGTATAGATTAAACACTTGGTCTTGAATGCCGGTGAAAGTGTCGCAGGAGACTGTCATTGGGTAAGTGGTGTTGTTGTAGCTATCTGCTAGCAGTATTTTTGTTTCAGAGCCATCAGCTGTCAGTAAAAAATACTGGTTCGTGGCGCCATTATCATCATTAAATGAGGCGATACAATAACCAGTAGCTGTATTATTCCACAATAAATCAATCTCGTATTCGTTATTTGTTGCGTTATAGTCACTGTCGGCGGTCAGTATAATTGTGGCATCGCTGACGTCTTTTGATTCTACTTCGATTTCGTTATAACTGGCCCATAAGCAGGTGCCATCTTCTGTTTTATCGCTACAGGCTTTTGAGGTGTCTTCAGCATATTTAAACTGTTCTACGCAGGTGAGTGTTTTGGGATTATCGTAGCATTGCTCCAATAGGTGCATGGTGAGGTAGAGGTTTTTTTGCGCCAGAACTCTGTTATTTTTTAACGTGTTTATCCAGTCGTCTGTTTCATAAAATCCTGCTTTCTTTTCGATGCGTTCAAATTCGCGTAGCTCTTCTTCATCGGTTTCAAGTCGACTTTCCAAATCACTCCTTGTTAGCTGAATTTCAGCTTTCGCTTCAACACTAATACTGCTAGTGGCTGCCAGCTTGATTTGAGGGTCACCCAATGTATCTTTGTAGGAGCTGATGCGGTAGTTGAGGACATTCATTCGACTGAATTCTATAGCGTCATCATCATTTTTAAATTGCTTTCCAAATGTGGAAAAATAGTCCTGTTCGCCTTCATTCTGCGCAACGAAGTTTGCACATTCATCAAGATCAAAAACAGAACACGTTAGCGATCCTTCAGGTAAGACTTGTGTCAGTGACGTAGGGTTACCACCTTGCTGCATAGCGGATATAGAGATGGATACAGATTTTTTGAACTCATCACTTTTAAGTTCTAGGCCGCCTTCTACCGATATAGCGCCGGCGTCAAATTTAATATCCCCGCCATAAATTTCTTTATCCTCTTTCGATGCAAATGAGGCTTTAACCGCCACAAACAATCGTCCACCGTAGGTAATATGTGAGACCCAGCCAGTACCCACTTTGTCTAAAATATTAGGATCAATGACAATTTGTCCATTACCATCGGTACTATTGTAGGTGGCTGCATAACCTTCGCAGGTGGGTGTGAGATGGTAACCGCCGCTTGTCTCGTCAGGCAGTAATGTACGTGTTCCCCCTTGGATCCGATAGGTTTTTAACCAAACCTTGTCAATTGATGTGGAGGCCACATGTTGACTGAACCACGCCGATCCTTTTAGTTTAATGCCAGACATAACAGCTTCCCCTTGTACTCTTCCCGATATCTCCTTCAATGTCTCCAAATAGGACATATTAGTATTGGTTTCACTGGTTGCCCTTATTATTTCCAGATCTTCCTCTGGGTCGGGTTTACCGACGATGCAATCGAAATACCGGGCTTCTTGTTCATCCATATGAAAAGGCATGCCAAGACGAAGGTGATCATTAATACCACCTGGGATGATGTCACTGGCTGTAGTTACTGTGCTGTAAACACACAGTGCAGTAACTGCCGCAACGCTACATAGCCGCGAAGGCCACAGACGCTTATGATGAGCGAGGCTCGTATTCTTAAACATATGAATTTCCCTATTGTTATTTAGCAGAAATGATCCGTCCCTTTGTACATTGGGGATTGCCTATATGATTACCAGGTCTTGTTTATTGCCTAAATGCACAACACAAGACCTGAACCCTAGGAGCGGATTTTGGGGCTGCCTATATGGTTATCAGGCTTATACGTTCGACAAAGATAAGGCTATCTTTATATGATTATTGGGCGCTTTTTATGACAATTGATGTAGATCCAATGCCACTTTGGGGGCAGCCTAAAGATGAATCAGCATAAATTTGTATTTTACGGTTTGAGCTAAGGGCTGTTAGTGCAGTTGCATAAACCTCATTGGCTCTAAATGAATCCCAACTGAAAAAATACTTTCCATTTTGAGTGCAATCCGTTGTCCCTGCATCTGTTGTGATGGCAAAACCAGCTTCATCTTGTGCAATAGCAATTTTGATGATTTTGGCATCAGGCTGCCAACCTTGAGCAGCATTCGCAGTAGACATATAGAAGGTGCAGCTAAGGGCGGCTATCAAACAAATCACTCTTTTCATTTTATTTTCTCTCTTTAATTTCATTGCTTTTATATGATTTTTAAATTAAAAATGACAGGAAATGAGCTGTTCAACTAAATCGTGTCAATGCAGAAAACAATATAGGGATTGAATGCATTTTAAAACGGGGTAAACACCCCCAATTGGACATAATTTATGGCGTTAAATAGCTTAGGAATTTGCCTGCTTTATTGGGTGGTTGATTAATCCAAACCGTATTCAATGAGGGGATAATTATAAGCAGGGGGATTATCAGTAATTTTAATGGTAATGACAGATTTTCAAAGTTACTCAAGAAGTAATGTTGTTACGGTTTTATACAACGATTTACATATTTTTCTGATTACATGCTGCACCATTATTTTAGCCCTTGACCATAATCAGACATCCAAACCTTCGTATATGGCATATTTAACAATGTCAGCCACTTTATGAATATTTAGTTTATTCATGATTCTTGTGCGGTGACCGTCAACTGTCTTTATAGAAATATTAAGAAGATCAGCCATGCTCTTGTTGGTATACCCTTTAGAAATATAGTGTACTATTTGTTTTTCTCTGGTAGTTAATGTGTATTTATTTTCATTTTCTTTATACCCATCTAATTTAGATTGAACGATGGTAGATAAAAATATATTACCAGAAAGTACACATTCAATAGCCGTTAATACTTCATCAAAGGCTTCGTCTTTCAATAAGTAACCTAAGCTACCTAATTCAAGCGCGCGGGAAATTATTTTTACGTCGTTATGCATGGTTAAAAAAATTATACGGGTGTTTAATCTCTTGTTTTTTACTTTTGACGCCACCTCCAAACCACTTAACTGCCCCATGGATATATCAAGTATGGCGACGTCAGGGCTGTGGGCCAAAATGTATTTCCATGCAGCCTCACCAGAACCCACTTGATCAATCTTTGCATTTATGTCGCTTGACTGTATTAATGATGCCAGACCTTGTCGAAGGATTTTATGATCATCTGCCAGGAGTATTCGAATAATATTCATATCACCTATTTTCCCTAAATCTCTTACTTATAATATTTAACTGTCTAGGTTAAAATGTAGCTCTATGGCTGAACCTCTCCAGTCACTCAAAAAGTTCAATTTCCCACCGATGGCCACGGCTCTTTCTTTCATCAGGCACATGCCAATGCCATCGCTAACACTGTGTTCACTATCTAGATTAAAACCTTTGCCATAATCCTGAACATTAAGAGTGAGCACACTGCTGTTAATACGGCTTAAAGATATTTTTATAGTATGGCTATTCGAGTGTTTAATTGCGTTATTTAAAGCTTCTTGAAAAATCAGAAAAATATGTTCTTTGACTTGAGGTTCTAAAAATAACTCCCCATGGCATATATGGGTTTCAATGGTGATGCCGGAGTATCCAGATAATTTTTCACAGTGATAGGATATGGCTTCAGCTAACGCCATCCAATTTAAAACAATAGGTTTTAGTTCGGTGGTTATCAGGCGAAGTTGAGTGATAGATTCATTCACTTCATCTAAAATGTTATCAACGTCACCCTTGGCTATGGCCTTATTATTTTTAATTTTTTCTCCCAGAATCTTTAAACAAAGTTTGGCCGCTTGCAAAGATTGCCCCACGCCATCATGTAATTCGCCAGCCACTTTAGTTCTTTGGCGAATGTCAATTTCCTTTTCATGGTTTAAAATGGCTTCTTCGGCCGTCTTACGGCGATTCATCTCGCTGATTAAATCTTTGCTGGACTGCTCTAGCTCATTACAGTTTTTGCGCAGTCTCAATGACATAGCATTGAAGGCCAAGTACATATCACCAATTTCGTTTTCCCGAATTATCTCACATTGATCCCCCCAGTTATCCGCTGAAAACCCCACCATGACCTTGCGCAAATTTAACACGGGCTTCACTATCATTTGGGATAAATAGTAGTTTAGAACGATAATGACTAAAAAAAATACTAACAGTATCATTGCGCCAAATAACAACTGAACATTGAAAATATATCGAAATAATTCCTCAAGCCTATAATGAATGCGGATAAATCCAAATACTTCGTTGGCGAATGATATATCGGTTGTATAGATAGCAGCCTCCACATTACCAACCTTAACAACACGGAAATCCGCCTCAGATCCAACCGCTCCCACGAAATCATTAAAATTTTTGGGCAGTAAATCCCCTGTATAGGCTTTGAGCTGGCCATCTGGTGTAAAAATTTCAACAGTGAATATGTTTTTTGATTCTTCTATTTTTTTTAGTGCTGAAAGCAAAGACATCTTCTGACCAGAAAACAATTCATTGGCAAGCTCTTCGCGATTACTAAGCACCAATTGCTTTAAGAAGAATTCGATTTGTTTAATATGCGTGTCTCGATAATCTTCATTGAGATACCTTGAGATAGCAACAAAAAATATGGTTATGATTACACAGGACAGTATCACAACCTTGACTATGTCTGCGCGAATACCACTATATTTATGGAATAACATCATATGCCTAAAGTGAACACTACTGACTCAATTTATCAATTGTCTGATTTAAAACACCGATCAGTATTTTATTACTATTTTCAAATTTTGTGAGCACAATATTTTTATGTTTCGGGTCTCCATTTTGGTTGAATTCTATTAAGCCAGTGACGCCATGAAACCCCTGAAGACTATACAATCCCTTTTGAACCCCAGTACGACTCGCGTCTCCTGATCTTTGTATGGCTTGGGCAATTAAGTTAACACTATCATAGGCAAGGGCGGTACCTGTGCTAAGAATAAAATCTGTACCAATTTCTTCTTTATATTGCTGAATAAATTGTCGGCTTTGTGGCGTTGCTATATCACGATGCCAATGATCTGCGCTCAATTGGCCTGTCATGTATTCTCCTGCAAATCCAAACATGGATAACCCCCAGCCATCCCCACCCATAAAAAGGGACTTTACGCCGCTCTTTCGTGCTTGTTTAATGATCCATGCACTTCTTTTTGAGTAACCTGGAATAAAAATTAAGTCATATTTTAGGTTTTTAATCTCTTCAAATAATGATGAAAAATCCATAGTGGTACGGTAATAATATCCATTCCAAACGACTGTATTTTTTAAATTAGTGAAGCTTTTAGTAAAGTTACTGGCCAAGGTTGTGCTGTACTTTTCACTTCCATTTATCAGAATGACGGCATTTTTTGCCTTTAAGTAATGTGCTGCAAATTCACCTAATTTTTTACCTTGAAAGTCGTCGGTAAAACCAACTCGGAAAATATGGTTTCCAATTTTTGTAATTTCAGGGTGAGTAGAGTAGGGGGAGATCAACGGCATGTTATTTTTTTGCAAGACTTTTGCCGCGGCTAAGGTTCTGGAGCTTCTTCCGGCCCCAATCATCGCAACAGCCTTCGTATCAATTGCTTTTAATGCTGAATTCCTAGCGCCTATGTCTGTTCCAAAATTATCTATAAATTGAATTTTAAGAGGGCGGCCAAGTACTCCACCATCCGAATTTATCTTTTTAATAGCCAGCTTTACTCCTGATATAATGCCTCTGTCACCTTCGACTTCTATGCCCGTTTCAGCGGTATTGATTGCGATAATTATTGGATTAGTAGCATTCACTGACATTGGTAACAGTAAACATATTAAAAATATATGTATTGAAGAAAAAATAGTGTTGCCTAGTTTATCAACTCTAAAACCGCGTCTCATTTATGAATAAAGCCTCTTTCCGTAAGTAATAAATATGTGATTATTATAATTCAAGTGGTACAAAAGCATTAGGTTGGCAGTGGTTTATTGTTGTTGTATTTAAGTCATTGTAATTTATATAAGTCTAAGTGTGATCCAATTTTTTGGTGTCAGTTATAACTAGATTGTTAATTAACTGCAATTCTTGCCTAGGCAGTACATCACAAATTTTGAATATGGTCGTTCATTATTGTAAATCCATTGCCATTGGGTTCCCAGTAATTGAGCGTGTTCGATGTTTTCAATAATATTATTGTCCAAGCCATTCACGTCTCGCGGTGTTATTAAATTATTAAGTTCAAGCATTCAGTTTATTTAATATTGAAAAAAGGACACCTCTATTAATCAATTGCAGCCTCTGCGTGGTCTGAAATGTACAGTTACAAGACACGGGGTGCTGTGAAGTGGTTGCTGAAAGCTATCTCTGGCCTATAGGCTCGGAGCCGGTACATTGATTTTGTGCTACTTGACGGCCGCTTTAATTTACAGGTGCAATAACATGAAATTTCATAAATTATTCTTTTGTTTCAGTGTATGAGATCCTTTACGTTTACTGATTTCCGGGGCCAGGCGTTTAGTTTTGGTTTAATAGTTTGCTAATTCGCTTTCGGGCTTTTTTAGCTGTTTTGCTATTGGGGAATTCAGTAATGATTTTACGAAAATAGTAAGACGATTTTTTAATGCTTGCCTCCTGATTTTGTGGGTTCATGTAAATAAGGCCTAATTGGTAAAGGGACTTAGCTTTAATAGCCTCGCTGGAACCTGGATTCTCATAAACAGCGTTGTATATCCCCTTCGCATCTTTGAGGCGATTTTCTTCGATGAATCTTTGGCTCAAGGGAATAAGTTCCTCATCGAAAGCGACTTTTGGTTTATTAAGTAAAGCCTGGCTGTCCAGCTGGCTTATTATTTGACTTGGCGTGAGTTGCACGGGTTGTTGTTTTCGCGCCTTAATGACCTTTAAGTGTTGTTGTACGCGATCTTGCAATATACTGTTGGGGAATTCGATTAAATGGCGATGAAAATACAGCTTTGCTTTTTCATCGTCTCTTTGTTCATTTAGGCGGTTCATGTAAATAATGGCCACTTGATATAAGGCGATGCTTTTTATTGCTTGGCTATAGTTATTTTTTCCATAACCCGTTAAATAAGTGTTGATAACTTCTGAACTTCTATTCTCGCTAATGCCAGTAATTGAATAGGTTAACAGGTCGGGTTCTTCGTTCAGTGCGGCGGCCGCTTTTAGGCGAATGTTCTGCTGATATTTTAATAGTTGATGGGATGCCCTCATTATCGCCATGGGGGCGCTGGCTGCGCAGCCAAACAGGCTTAAGATAAAATATAATAGTAGTAAAAATTTCATTATTTTATTCCTAATGACCTCGCATAATAACCATGGTTGCGAGTGTACCTTTGGCATTTAGCGATGCAATAAGCTGCACTATTAAAACAATAGAATGGCGCTTAGGGATAATTAGATTCGATTTTTAATTAAAGTATGTTCCTTTATTTTGGTCTAATTGGTTTATCCGTGAACTTTACTGTACACATTATGGTTTTAATACTGGTCAAAGACAGTACGTAAAATTAGTATCCTGATGATATCTCACAATCGAATAGAAATAATGAAAGTAAAAAACTGAATATTTTTACAGATAGATTTTTAATAGCTTTGTAACGCAGATTATAACTGAAACATATTTTGGCTTTGCACTTTTTATTTCCTTGCATAATTTTTGAAGTGGTGATTGTGTGGGCTTTCTTTGAGCCTTATTTTAGTTGCAAAGTGCGCCAATGCTGTAGGGCGCTAGGGTTTTGGTTTTTCCTTAAACGCCCGAGCTGCTAACTATAGCCGTGTGAATAGATTTAGAATGTGTTGACGAATCGCCCAACAAGCGTATGTTGGCGGCGGGTTTTCTGCCGTGCTCAAAACCCGTCAAAAACGGCAGCACCCTTAAGGTATGTTACATGCGACTTATAAAAACAACTTTTCATCCCGATGTGTCTCCTGATGATATCGCGCCTAGCAGTAAGTGTGTACTGATTGAACGCCAGGCTGCACGAGGCATTGTGGTAAAAGGCGAGAGTATTTTACTGTTATATACCCAGCGCTATCACGACTACAGCCTGCCAGGTGGCGGCATAGACGAGGGTGAAGATGAAATTGCGGGCCTAATACGTGAGCTAAAGGAAGAGACCGGGGAGCAGGGTGTGCGTAATGTAAAAGCCTTTGCACGCTTTGATGAGTACCGTCCGTGGTATAAGGCCAATGCTGACATTATTCATATGATCTCCCATTGTTATGTGTGTGACATCGATGAGGCGCTGGGTGAAACGGCCCTTGAGTCACATGAAGTGAGTAATGGCATGAGACCAGTATGGATGAATATATATGAGGCTATAAAGCATAACGAAGCGGTGATTGATAATAGTGATAAAAAAGGGCTCTCAATCGAGCGGGAGACGTTCCTGTTAAAGGTTATTGCACAAGAGCTAGTAGTGCCGTGACCCCATTATATGGACCAATAGTGTTGCGCTACCTAAGATGTGCCTTGTAACAACGCTGTGATGGGGGTTGTAAGGCCCTTTTATTAAGCCCAGCAAGAGCTAGTAATAGCACTAACTCAATAGGGCATAAATACGCTAAAATGGCGGCTAATATCCAGTTTTGAGCCCCTTATATTAATGAGCATTGCTACCACTACAGCCACAACCGAAGTCGCACCCTCAGCCAGCGTCACCGCCTCCTTTGATAATCTTGGCCTAATCCGCCCTTTATTGGCCCGGTTAGTCGAGCTGGAATATCAGCAGCCCACGCCTATTCAGGCGCAAGCTATTCCCAGTGTATTAGCGGGTCGCGACCTAATTGCCGGGGCCAATACCGGTTCGGGTAAAACAGCTACTTTTGCGTTACCCTTATTGCAAAAAATAAGTGAGCAGCAATCTGCACAAGCAAATAGCGCTCAAAGTAAAAGAGTGGGTAACTATGTTACTGGGCTAGTTTTGGTGCCTACCCGTGAACTGGCCAAACAAGTGGCTGACAGCATTCGCTCTTACGCAGTGCATTTTAACGGTGCCATTAAAACGGTGGCTGTATTTGGTGGGGTATCGGTGAACACTCAAATGCAGGCGTTACGCGGTGGCGCGGATATTTTGGTGGCCACGCCTGGAAGGTTATTAGATTTAATATCAAGTAATGCCATTAAGCTTGATAGGGTAAAAACCCTAGTGCTTGATGAAGCCGACCGTATGTTAAGCCTAGGTTTCACCGAAGAGTTAACGGCCCTATTAGCGCTTATGCCAAATATTTCTGGGCTAAAGAACAAACAAACCTTATTATTTTCAGCAACCTTTCCCGAGCAAGTTAAGGCGTTAACAACAGAATTACTTAACAATCCTGTGGAAATACAAGTACAAAGCAGTGATGCTAGCACCCTAGTGCAGCGTGTGTTTACAGTGAACAAAGGTGAAAAAACTGCCGTATTAGCCCATTTAATTAAGCAACATCAATGGTCGCAAACCCTTATTTTTGTTAACGCTAAAAACAGTTGTGAGCACTTAGCGGATAAGCTTTCTAAACGTGGTATTAGCGCCGAAGTGTTTCATGGCGATAAAGGGCAGGGCGCTCGAAGCCGTGTGCTTAGCGCGTTCAAAGCAGGCGAGATTGAGGTGTTAATTGCAACCGACATTGCAGCCCGTGGTTTAGACATTGAAAAACTGCCGGTGGTAATTAACTTTGATTTGCCAAGAAGTCCAACCGATTACATGCACCGTATTGGCCGAAGTGGTCGTGCAGGTGAAGTGGGTTTAGCATTGTCACTTATTGATCATGAAGATTATCATCATTTTAAAATCATCGAAAAGAAAAACAAAATCTGGCTTGAACGTGAAGAAGTGGCCGGTTTTGAAATTGATGAGACGCTTATCGAGGTAACTTCAACAGATAAACCCATGGCGGCGCCGGAAGGCACGGGCAAAAAAAAGGCTAAGAAAAAACGCCAAAACGAATCGAAGGTATATACCGATATTTGGGGTGGTTATTCTGAATCAACTCAAAAGGAAAACTTAGAGTAAATGCTGCAGTACTTGAGTATTAAGCTCATGTGGCTGCTAAGTGTGATTGAAAGATTTCTTTGAGGGTACATAGGCGGGGTTAACTCAGTTGGCAGAGTGCAAGTTCCCAATCTGTTGGTTGCGGGTCGATTTCCGTACCCCGATCCATTATAGGTGGTGAGTGGTGTATGGATTAGATATCACACTGTGCCTAAATCCCAAAGAAATACCTGCAGCATGATATTATTTAGTACATCAAGCAAATTATAAAATGGAGAGGGAGGTAAACGTTATGGAATGGACATCAATTATTCAAACGGTCGTGGCGGTCATTGGCTTTGCGGCAGTTGTATATCAGCTTCGACAAGTTGAAAGGAGTGTTAGAAGCGCTACTCGCTGGAGTATCTATGATATAGCGGGGCGCATTAAACAAAATATAATAGATGACCCTGACCTTAGGCCCTATTTTGATGAAAATAAAGAAATTACGTCCGATGATAATAAATACGCAAAAGTAATGGCGATGGCTGACTATTATTGCCTTTATTTAGAAAAAATCGCGACTCAAGGAGAAGGATTATCTAAGGAAAATGTTGTAGCTTGGAATGAATATATTCGGGGTGTATATAACAATTCATATGTAATTAGAGACCATTTGAATAACAATAAAGAATGGTATTCCAAGGAGTTCTGGGCCGTCCTTAATAAGAAGGTCAAGTAGGGAGCTGCAATATGTTTATGAATGCAGTTGGAAGTTTAGACGCTTATGCCTAAACGCCCATGTAAGACTAGGCAGCATAATTAAAATTTGGACGAATATGAAGATTATAAATGTATCAGTACTTCATATACTTTCATGAACAGTTTTATCCGTTGACATTAATATAGCCATCTATCAGGATGAACGAATGAATACACACCTTACCCAACAGATAGCGCGAATTATCATCATTCCATAGGAATGGTGGGATTTTGATGCGCTTTTAATTTGTCAAACCCGCCCAAGAGGCGGGTTTTTTATTTCTGCCTTTGGGATTAATCTTAGTGAATGGAGGTAGTATGAAAAAAATAGCCGTTTTCGGTAAGCCCGGTAGTGGCAAGTCCACGTTAAGTAAAAGTCTGGCAGCAGCGACAGGCATCCAATTGCATCAATTAGATTCAATTGTATATAAAAAGAATGGCGATCTGGTAGATCGAAAGACCTACGATAAGGAACATAGCAACATACTATCCGCTGATAGTTGGCTCATTGATGGCTTTGGTCCTATTGAGTCATTTAATAAGCGATTAGATATGGCCGATACATTGATCTATATAGACTTACCCTATCTTGTTAGTTATTACTTAGTAACAAAGCGACTTCTAAAGGGCTTGATTGTTAAGCCCGAAGGTTGGCCAGAGGGTAGTTCAGTTTTAAAAGGGACGTTGGAAAGCTATAAAGTATTGAAACTTTGTCCAAGATTTTGGAACGATGATTTTTTACAAAAACTAGAAGAAATGTCGATAAACAAGTCTTTACATGTGATTCGTTCGATCTCTGAATTAAATGGTTTTATTGAAACAAATGCGGAGTGTAAGGCATAAGTGCTATTCGGTTCAGGCCTTGCGCAGTGTCTTTTTCTATAGAGTACAATGCAAGACCTGAAAGTATAGGGGTGACTTAATTAAGTATCGAAAAAAAAGCGCTTGAGAATTTAGCATAATCCTCAAACTGAGGCATATGGCCAAGACCGGGTAATTCATATAGTTTGGAGTTTTTAATTTTCTCTTGAGCTTTCATACCAAGGATTTGATACTGTCCAAGTTTATGGTCTGCGCCGTCTTTCATCCAACCCCTGCCAGGTCCTGTACGGTCTCTGGTGCCAATAATAAGGTGAGTAGGGGTGGTGATCTTTGACAGTAATGGGGTTATATCTTCCGAAAAAATAGGGCCGTAGGTCAAAGCATTATTCCAGGCAACGATTCCCCAATCATTACTATTTAACCAGCCTTTGAAAGGTTCAAGTAAATTCTCATATTCGGGAGCCCATTTTCCCGCGTAGTAATTTTTCTGTTGATACGCCCTAATTTTCTCAATGGTTTTATTCATCTCCCGGCCATAAAAGAAATTAGTATCCTTATATTTTACATAGTCCAAATACGGCTCTAAACCTATGGGGTTAATCAGCACCAGCTTGTCTACAGATTTTTCATAAAGGTAAGCCATATTAACGGCCAGCATACCGCCCATTGAATGACCAACTAATGTGTAAGTATCTATACCTAAGTTTTCCAAAAGAAGCTGAGTGTTTAATGAAAGCTGTGAAAAACTATACTGGTAATAAGATGGTTTGGATGACTTACCAAAACCAATTTGATCGGGAATAACCACCCTGTAACCTCGATTTGCCAGATCTTGTGCTATGCGCTGCCAGTAATACCCTGAAAAGTTTTTACCATGTAACAGTAGCGCGACTTTTCCCTTTTTATCACCAATGTCCATGAATCGCATCTTTAACGTTTGATTTTGTGATTGTAGGTTAAAAACCTTAACGTCAAATGGATAATTAAATGAAGAAAGTTCTTTATCAAAAACAGCTTGAGATTGCTTGGTCTGAGTTGAGCAAGCTGAAATCAGCATAACAAGCAGGATGGTTGAGACTAACTTTAACATTCTCGATCCGTTTATTTTAACAATGGGGGTAATATAGCTTAAGGAGTCGACCGGGTCACGGCACAAACCATTGAATGCAGGCAATCCAACGGGACGATTATTAAATCAATCGAAGAAATATTACATTGATAAGGGGAGGGTAAGATAATGCGCCTTGCCTAAGTTTACAGCGAAAGGGCTTACACCAGAGGCAACAATCCTAAAATCCATTAAATATACTCGCCAATACAGCCCAGCCCCATTACCATGCAGCTAATATAATCCGAAGAAGTAATAATGTATGCCCCTGCCTTGCTGCCCAAACTGCAAATCTGAATTCGTTTATCAGGATCAAAGCCTGCTGATATGCCCTGAGTGTGCTCATGAATGGAACCCAGAAGAGCCAGATGAAGATGCCTTAATCGTTAAAGATGCCAACGGCGCGCAATTAACAGAAGGCGATAAACTCACGCTTATTAAAGACCTTAAAATAAAAGGCAGTTCGCAGGTGCTTAAAATTGGTACTAAGGCCGTTATAAAACGAATAGTTGAAGGAAAAGATCACCAACTTGACTGCAAAGTAGATGGTGCAGGGGAGATGATGATAACGGCTAAGTTTGTTAAAAAAGCCTGAGTCAGCATAAACGAATTGCGTTTAGCATAGATGTTTAAGGTGCGAGGGTTGGGCCTTGAAACTCGCCTTAAGCGCACAAAATGAGCCTGACGCGGGTGCCAAAATGTTTTTTCAATGAACACCTTAAACAAGATCTTACCCTAAAGCACTGAAGGGTAGATTAGTTTTGGCTTAAATCTTAATTTAACCAGTCGACCAATTTCTCAATAAATAACGTGGCCTCAAGGGGTTTGGCCAGGTAATCATCCATGCCCGAGGCAATGCATTTATCTCGGTCTCCCTGCATGGCATTTGCGGTCATGGCAATAATTGGAATACCTGAATAGTGTTCACCCGCCGCACCAGCCCTGATTTGGCGGGTGGCCTCAAAACCATCCATTTCTGGCATTTGACAATCCATCACCACTAAAGAAAATGGTTCATCATCGGTATTATTCGTTAAGCAATCTAACGCTTCCTTACCGTTGCCCGCGCATTTAACGGTAATGTCGAAATCTTCCAGTACCCCCTCGGCTACTAATAAGTTAATTGGATTATCATCAACTAAAAGAATGCGGGTATCAGCTGGAAGGTTAATTTTCTGTTCAGCGCTCTTTGGCTGTTGTAGGGACTCTAGGTACCCACCTGTTACTAAAGTTCGGGCCGAAGTCAAAGCAATGCCATCTTCTGCGACCACATTAATAGCATCGAATAAATCAGATGTTGTGGCAGGTTTTGGGAAATAGGCACTGAAACCCACTTTAGCCAGTTGCTCTATGTCCCCCTGATAGGTCATGGACGTCATCATAACTAATTTTATATTAGCCAATTGTTGATTGCTTTTCATTAAGCCGCCAAGTTCAAGGCCATCCATATTAGGCATTTGCATGTCTAAGATTGCAATGTCAAACCCAGGAAAATCGAGCATGTCTAAGCGCTGCTGGCATTTTAATAATGCTTGTTGGCCACCACTTGCTTCTGTCACGTTGGCCCCCCATATTTCCAGCTGGCTACGCAATACATAAAGATTGGTTTTATTATCATCAACAATGAGTATATTTAATTTTGATACGTCAACGGTTGGGCGCACTAACTGTGAGCTGGCTGATTGCCCTATTAAAAAATCAAACTCAAAAGTACTGCCTACGCCAAACTCACTGGTCACACGTATATCCCCACCCATAACCTGGCAAAGCCGGCGAACAATCACTAACCCTAAACCTGTACCACCGTATCGCCGCGTGGTAGAAGCATCTACCTGAGTAAAGGCTTCAAATAACTTGTGTAGCTTTTCTTCGGGTATGCCTATGCCTGAATCTAAGACGTGGCCAACAGCCCGCCAACGCTCACCCTCTTCAACCAAGCGCAACTTAATGGTGACCTCACCATCATTGGTGAACTTAATGGCATTACTCACTAAGTTATTTAAAATTTGGCGAATTCGTCCAGGGTCACCGCTCACCATTGAAGCGGTAATACCAGATACATCCAGTATTATCTCCAGGCCTTTATCGTGTGCCTGAAAAGCCATGCCTTCGGCAAAATCCCCTAGCATTTCCCTGAGGTTAAAATCAATGGATTCTAATTCGAGTTTTCCAGCTTCAATCTTTGAAAAATCCAGTATGTCATTAATTAAAACCAGTAAAGAATTGGCACTGCTTTGTGCGATACGGGCGCGGCTTGCTTGTTCAGGGTTCAACTTTGAATTTAACAGCAAACCCAGCATGCCAATAACGCCATTCATGGGGGTTCTGATTTCGTGGCTCATGGTCGCTAAGAATTCACTTTTGGAAACCGCCGCTGCTTCGGCCGACTCTTTTGCTATTTTTAAGTCATTACGGTCACTCACAACTGAGCTTATGTCGCGTATAACCCCTAAAAAGTGTGTCACGGTGCCAGTGTCATCGGTAATGGGGTCTATGGCTAAATGGTTCCAAAACATCTGCCCATTTTTTCGGTAGTTCACTATTTCAACTTCAATAGGATGCGCATTTTTTATCGCTTGAGATACCAGTCCACGTGTTTCAATATCTGTGTCATCACCCTGTAAAAAATCACATGGCCTGTTTAAAACTTCCACATCCGTGTAGCCCGTAATTTCAGTGAAGCTGTGATTCACAAATACAATCGGTGCAGAATCTTGTGATGCATCAACAATAATAATACCGTTACTGGCACTGTCCATGGCCATGCTTAGAATATTAGCTTGGCGTTGTGCTTGTTTTATTTCACTGATATCAGAGCCTGTGATAACCCAACCGCTCACTACGCCCTGTAATATTAATTGTGTCTTTCGCCATAAAATAATTTTATTGTCTGTTTTTTGTTCATACTCAACATTGAGTGAATTATTTTGACAAAATAAATGAGAATCAGGAAGGTCTACTACTTGGGCCAATGTTTTATTATTTGAGTTGTGACTCTTAACCAATTTATTGCTAAGTAAAACTAATAGCTTGCTGTCACACACCACCACAAACTCTCTCATTGAATGTAGAATTGCGTCAACTTCATCGAGTGTCGACGTGGTTTTTTGTAACTGGCTCATCATTTGATTAAATTGAGTACCCAGCTTGGCTAGCTCTAACGGATTGCCTTTATTTTCAACTCTAGCCTGTAAGTCTTTTGACGAAATAGTTTTTTCAATGGCGGAAGATAAACTGGCTATAATTCGTTTAAGTTGCTTTACGCCTAGAAATATAATTAAGACTATGCTTATAGAGAAAAGGATAAGAGATACAGTAATAATAGGGAAAAACAAGCTTCCAGAAAGACTGGATTTTTCTTTTTCTAAATAGACTCGTGCAATTATATTATAAATACCAACAGATTCTGCATTACTTTTAATCCATAATTCAGGATCATCTAAAGAGGAAATTCCCTCGTTATAATGCAGTGTTTCAGAGGAGAATATTAGATCGCCTTTACTAGAAACCAATAAACGGTTATAGCCCGGATTTATGCTATCAAGTCCTTTTTTTAGTATGTCGGAGCCAATAGTTGCTAATATTGCGCCTTCGGGTAAACCTTGGTTGAAAATCGGTTGTGCAATAATAAGCCCAGTTTTGGTGACTTTAAGCCATCGCTCGCCTTTTTCCAGGACCTGCTGGGCCCATAAATCAGAGGTTGGGAAGGTACTGGTTTTTCCGTTAAAATTTCCATCAATAAATGCACCAGAAAAATCAACCAATTGAATAGCGATATCGGTGTGGCCAAAAAGCCCTACTGTTGCAAGATAGAGCGGTAAATAATGTTGTCGACCGCTATAGTCAATTAACGAATTAACAATAATTGTATTTTTACTGATGGACTCAACTTGGCTAACTAAGGCGTCTAGATGGCGTTCGACACTATGGGCATAAAGCTCACTATCCTGCTGTAAACGTGTTGTCGCAATATTGCTTTCTAATTGGCTGGCCATAAAAAACTGGGCAAGCGAACTTACTACAAATATCACTAAGGCTATGGGTATAACCTTAAGTGTAAGGTACAGCCAGAGCGGCCTTAAATTCATAAAGCGGCTTCACCGTAACCCTGTTCATTAAACTGCAGCATAATGTAATCAGAGGCATTAAGAGCTTCATGATTGTCAGCCGTAAACGGTTTAGTATAGGTTTTCATGGCACCTTTATATGTACCTAGTTGTTCTAAAGCGCTGCGCACCTTAGTGGAGTCAGCGCTACCCGTTTTTTCAATGGCTAACGCCAATAAATGCACCAGATCATAAGCATGCGCGACACCATTAAATTGTTCGTGCACTGATGTCTTTCCATATTTTTTCTCAAAGGATTTTTTCAGTAATACACCTGTGGGTGTTTTTGGCGTGTTAAAGCCAAGTGTGTGTAAGAAATACAATTCAACTTTTGCTAATTTCGCCAGTGAAATTTTTCCGGTGAAATCACCACCCACAATTCCCCAATGAGAAAATACCTTCGGGCGTTTAGCGGTGTCTATATTGGCAATGGCATCGACAATTTGAGAGGCTTCCGGTGTGTTTGCAACTAACGCAATGCATTCGGTACCATCATTGACGGTCTTATCCACCAGTTTGTCGAGATTTTTTGAATTCCAGTGAAACCACTCAATACCTTTAATGGGTAAATCCAGCGCGATGCAGGCTTTGTTCATAGATTGTTCATTTGAGCGGCCCCAGCCGGTTTGCTCTAAAAATAAGGTCACACTTTGGCAGCCCTTGTCTTTGGCTTTGTTTAAAATGACCCCTGCCGCCCATTCATCTCTAACAGACAGTCGAAAAGCAAAATTTGGCTCGTAACCATTGCGAATAACTGGGGTACCTGCCGCCCAAGGATCTAGAAAAATAATGGATTTTTCATGAATAAGAGCAAGCTCGGCCATGGCAACAGGGGTGTGTACACCACTGATGACGGCTAATAACTTATCGTTTTTTGCGAGGGACTTTATATTGGCTATGCCCCTTGCTGGATTGCCACGGTGGTTTTTTACTTCTAAGACGACTTGCTCACCTAAAACCCCCCCTTTGGCATTAATCTCGGCAATGGCCAGCTGCGCACCTTGAGATATGGCAATGCCACCGGCTTTTGAAACGCTGGTAAAGTCGGCATCTAACCCAATTACCCAGGGGGAAGCGCTGGTAGCACAGGCATAAAGCGCCAAATAAAGCGTAAATATTAGTCGATTCATAAAACCATTCCCATCCTTTGAAAATTAACCAGCCTCAAGATCCCATTCCTTGTCCTGATCAGTTGTATTTTTACCAAGCAAAGATAGCTTAAGCTTAGACGACCCTTTCTACTTTTGGGTGTTTTTAAGGAAGAAGGTAACTTGGGGCAGGGCTTTCATGGTAGGCCCTGAATACACTATTTATTGCTTAATTGCCTACTACTTAAGCTTGCCCAGCGCGTCTGGTGCTGTTACCCGCAATAAATAGGGGATGCTGCTAAACTCTGCTAAAATTGAGTCATCCAGCAATCAATTTGACTGGCTGGGCTTACCTAAGACTAGGATTCTATTTTGACTAATAATGATGTTTTTCAACTAATACTCACCACTTTTGATTTAAATGAACAAACCGTGATTGAAATATTCGCTTTGGCTGATTTCCATGCGAAACAAGAACAAGTAACAGCTTGGTTAAAAACCAACGGTGATCCGACGTTTGTTAAACTGAGTGATACTGAATTAGCGGTGTTTCTTAATGGTTTTATTAACCTTAAGCGGGGTAAACGAGAAGGCGAACAGCCAGTACCAGAAGCGCATTTAAATAACAATATGATATTCCAAAAGCTGAGAATAGCGCTTAATTTAAAAGCAGAAGATATTTTAAATATTTTTGAGGTTTGCGATGTTCATTTTAGTAAACATGAAATCAGTGCCTTTTTCCGCAAGCCTAGTAACAAACATTACAAAGAGTGTAGAGACGATACTCTTGAAAACTTTTTACACGGTATTCAGGCTTAACAACACCTAAAATAGGTTTTAAAGCAAAACCATTCCATTAACTGTGGAATGTTTATCTTAATATCACTTTAAGTGATGGTAAAAAAGACATGGAAGGGCACTAGAGTTTTTCTACTGTTCACTTACTCTAGCTCGATTATATTCATGCTCCTTTTAATAAAAAATATTACCACTTTAATCTAACGTGAATTACAGCTAGTAAGTTCCGTATTAAAATCTATGTTTTTTTAAGATAGATTTTAAGGTCCCGTCCTGTTTTATTATTTTTAAACCACGGTTAAAATCGTTTATTTTTGAATCCCATTTTTTGTATTCCTAGATATAGCCATATGCATGGGTTTTATCTCTAATGCTGGTAACATCCAATCGATTTTGTTATGGCATCTTTTACGTGTTTTAGAAATTAAATACTTGGCCATCAGTTTATCAATTAAAACGAGGTCTATCCTTTCTTCGCATAATTTTGCAATGTTGAGTTCATCCGTGACCATAGGTTTAACATTTAACTTGGCCGAGTCGAATCCTGGCGGGTTTGCATAAGCGATCACGGTCCCTATGGTATAGTTTTTTAGCGCTTGGTAGGAGCTATATTGCATAACGTTAGATTTACGTTTATAAAATCCAATTTCATTATCCATGTACGCATCCGAGTAAAGGTATTTCTTTTCTCGTTCTTTGTTTTTCCACATTGATATTACGCCATGATATTGCTGGCCTTTACGGGCTAGATACTCTCCACGGGCCCAAGGGAAATAGGCCACCTCAACACGATAACCGACGCGCTCAAAAGCGGTGATAATTAGCTCGGTAACAGGCCCGTGATTCTTCAGGTTTTTGGAGTGATAAGGGGGGAATTCAATAGAAGTTAAAGATATTACTTTTTCTGTGGCATTGGCCGCTAAGCCCAAGCTTATTAGAGTAAGTATTAAAAAAAGGTTATTAATGCTTTTCATTGCATGGGCTCAATGTGTGCACTTAAAATAGATAGGTCTATCAGAGTATAGACAACAATATTAAATGTGATGCAGGGGTTATTTTCCCCTTACATCACCAAAGAGCTTATTAAGTGTTTATTAAGCCTGATAAAAATCCCTCAATTGTGTCGCTATCCGTATCTTTTAGACTTTCCTATCGATGATAATATAAATAACCACTAAAACGGAATCGGTTATGAAGTACTTATGTGGTACTTAATGCTTAGGGTTTTGATTGTCGCATTCTCCAAAACAGACATCACGCACTTCTAAATCTTACAGCGGTTGCCCTAAAAGTGAAATAACCCCGCGGTGAAGACTCACGCTATAGCGTCCAGGTGTCGTTATTTCTAGTACACCGGTTTTCCATCCACCATTGGTACCATGCAGCAAGCCATTTAGGGATCATAATGGGCTTTTATCATTTAAGCTTTTACGTTGCTCTGTAATCATAAATGTAAATGCGCCACCACCAGATGTTCTATACGTTATATTGATTTTAGTGGGGCCATTTACATATTCATTACGTGTAATTGTTGGGTTGCTACTAAAATTACTTTGGGTTATCAGTTGCCCAGCGAGTCTATGCATACCATAACCCGTTCCCCTGATTGTTTTCCAGCCGCTTACTTGCCAATCGGACGTTCTATCTCCTTTAAATTTACGATTCAGGTATCCATTCAAAGTCGCCAAATTAATACGCGCTGACAACGTCTAATCCCTGTTGTTTTAAACCCTGTAAATTTACCAAGGATGTTAGGCGGGCACCTGCGAAAAATATATTCCCTTGTCCTGAAATTAAACTGCATCCATTACTGGGTTTTGTACCTATCAACACTGGTTCATTATTATTTGTTCTGGCAATTAAAGGGGCCCCGACCGCGACACTGTCACGATTACATTGACTGCCACTGACAGATATAAAACATAAGGTCTGCTTGAATCTTTCAAGAGTCAAGTTATAACAGGCATCGAATACTCGTTGTTGTTTGTGCGTAATTGAATTGTCGCCATTTATATACTTTCCAATTAGCGTAAATTGTGTGCTGTTATTTTCTAAAAATTTAGCTGTTTGTGTTTTAATTGTAAAATCGGATGTAAAAAATGCAAAGGAAGTGACAGCGCGCTAATTTTTATAGGCCTGTTATGTATAACAATTATCAGACTCTATGGGGAAATAAATATACTTAAAAAGAACTATTTTTACTGAATGCATTCAATCTCTAAATAGAATGCTCACTAAGGCATGAATAATTAGGGGCAGTGATCTATCACGTGGCAGGAATTATCCAAAGCATAGGCATACGGATTATTCTTGAGCTTGGTTATATATGTCTACATAGCTTGATAATTGTTGGGATGAATTATTATTAGGGTTCATTTGATCGGCAATCTGTAAGGCCATATCTAATTTTTCTAAGTTGGATTTATCTTCATTGCTTAATAGTAGTCCTTGCTCGGATTGCTTAAACAGATTCAGCTCAGCAATGATGGTTTTAATGTCGGTATTCATGGCCGAAGCACTTATGCCAAATCCATCAATCACGGTTTTGGCTTTTGATAAAGTATTGATGAGGCTACTTTGTGGATCTTGCTGTAAGGTTTTGTCAGTTAAGTCATCAATGAAACTGGATATTTGATCCAACGGCTCGTGGGCTTGTTGGGTGTCGCTTGTGGTGGTGTCTAACTTTGCCGCCTCTT
>MAAB01032353.1_pt1 | contig 28737 bp, 18 predicted proteins | sample 1115991 | NCBI WGS metagenome assembly MAAB01 (sample SAMN04961124, study PRJNA320927) | seawater metagenome | isolation source: sample BD02T18 sea water enriched with oil for 18 days | place: USA:Gulf of Mexico | collected 2013-07-27
TAGAACAAGAACAAAGAGAAAATAAGGAGGTAATCCCCTTATCAAAGCCTATTTTTATATAATACTATAAAGCAAAAATCCGCTAATCTTTCGATTAGTGGATTCTATAGATGTGGCGGGCAGAATGGGACGAGTATGGGCACTGGTTTTATTCAATAAAATTACCACTAGCGTAAACTAATGGTCACTATAGATAAGAAATCAAACAGATAAATAGTCTGTTTGATTTTTATGAAGAACTTCCTAATTATTGATAGGAGACTGTAAAAAGATTGTGTAACTGCCTATCACTACTACTTTGTATTACTTTTTTGTAGAAAAAATCTTATTAAGACTCAATTGCCTCAGTGATATTCCCTGTTGTGCGCAGCATATTATTCTCTTTTTAAACCCTTCTCTCTAGATTAGCCGGCCCAAACTAATGAAGGTTTAAAGTTGGCTATAAATTTTGGACTTATCCGTTCTTTTGCTATTATGGATGTTTTCCGTTTCCTATGAAGGCAGCAGCACTGCGTGGCAGTTTTTCAACTTAGAGATTATCAACAAGAAGCCGTTTCTTCGGTGCTCAAACACTTTCGAAAAACCAACGAATCTGCGGTGATTGTTTTACCTACAGGCTCAGGTAAAAGTCTGGTAATTGCCGAGCTTGCTCGCTTGGCAAAGCGAAAAATACTGGTGCTCACCCATGTGAAAGAATTGGTCGAGCAAAATCATCAAAAATATGAAAGCTATGGCGTTACCGCCGGTATTTATTCTGCGGGATTAAAACTTAGAGAAACTCAGCACCAAGTCACGTTCGCCAGCATACAATCGGCAGCCCGCAATCTAGATGACTTTAGTGAGCCCTACTCCTTAATTATTATTGACGAATGTCATCGAGTTAACCTAGCCAGTACTGACTTGTCTAATAAATTGTCTAAAGACAATGCTAAAGATGCATCAAATGGCGAGCCCAAAGAACAAGCACAAGAAAGCGCAAGCAAGCTGTCCAATAGTAATCAGTATCAACAAATCATTGAGAAATTGATGCAAGTTAATCCCGAGGTAAAATTATTGGGTTTAACCGCAACCCCGTATCGTTTAGGTATGGGCTGGATTTATAAAAAGCATTATCGTGGTTTCATGCGAAGTGAAGAAAAGCGGCCTTTTGAGCACTGTATTTATGAACTACCACTTCGTTACTTAATTAAACGCCAGTATTTAACCGAACCCAATTTAGTCGATGCCACCATAGAGCACTATGATTTTAGTAGCCTGCGAGCAAACGCCTCTGGCGAATATAGTCCTACGGATATTAATCATCTATTAAACAAAAATCCCCGGGTGACTCAAGGCATTATTGAGCAGGTCATTGAGTTAGGCCATAAACGTCAAGGTATTATGGTATTTGCCGCTACAGTTGAGCATGCAAAGGAAGTCTTTAGTTATTTACCCGCCAAATTGAGTGCGTTAATTACCGGCGCTACCGACAACACTGAACGCGATCAGTTAATTAAGGCATTCAAGCGTAAAGAAATTAAATACCTGGTTAATGTTTCAGTGTTAACCACTGGCTTTGATGCGCCCCATGTCGATATGATTGCGATATTACGTCCAACACAATCAGTTAGTCTCTATCAGCAAATCATCGGTCGTGGTCTGCGTTTGAGTGATAACAAAAAAGATTGCTTGGTGATTGACTATACGGGCAATGATTTTGACCTCTATCATCCCGAAGTCGGAGAGAAAAAGCCGAATAGTAAAAGTCAGCCGGTGCAAGTTGTTTGCCCAAGTTGTGAATTTCCCAATATATTTTGGGGCATTTGTGATGATGACGGTTATTTAGTTGAGCACTACGGCAGACGATGCCAAGGCCTCGTCAATGCTCCCAGTGAAGAGCGATCTACAGAGAGTCAATGTGACTACCGCTTTGTCTTTAAAGAGTGCCCTCACTGTGGTGGTGAAAATGACATTGCGGCTCGGACCTGTTTACAGTGCCTTGAGGTCTTAGTCGACCCCGATGATATGTTAAAAAAGGCACTGCAACTCAAAGATTCAAAAATTATTCGCTGCGCAGGTCTTAATTTAACAAAGGTCAGTGATAAAGGCGCTGATAGGTTAAAAATCATTTACCATGATGAAGAAGGCACTGAGCTTAATGAATCTTTTGATTTTTCTAGGCCTAATCAGGTTAAAGCGTTCAACGATATCTTTTCTAAACGCCTTAGCGCTAAAATCAGTGTTCAACTGGGTTCAACTGAGTCGTTTGAAGTGACTAATCTAGAGCAAGCATTAAAGCTAGCAAACATATTGCCATGTCCTGACTTTGTCATTGCCAGAAAACAAAAATACTACTGGCGTATTAAAGACAGACTTTTTGACTATCAAGGTAAATACCGAAAAGCCAATGAGCTTAAATAAACTCAATAACTAAATAAAAATAATGATTAGCTTAATATTAAAGCTTGCTAAGGAACAAAGATGTTATCTAGAGTGCTTAGTGTAACATTTACTTGCATTAACAAACTTACCCAGAATACTTTAATAGTATTTCAACAATATGTGCCCTAAAAGGCTGTTAAAAATCAATCAAAAAAGAGGAAGTTAGTGGGGAAAATTAGAAGTTACTTAATGCGGTTTCAAAAGCAAAAATGGGCAGCTCTAGTTAGAAATTTGGACTCTATAAACAGGAACTATGCTACAAAATTCCGTTTTTGTTACGTGGACGCCAAAAAGCAAAAAACCGCTAATATTTCGATTAGCGGTTTTTTAAAATGTAGCGGGAGGAATGGGACGAGTATGGGCACTGGTTTTATTCAATAAAATTGCCATTATAACTATTTTTTGTGTACAGTTACTTCAGTTAAACTATCCGTTTGTGAAGTAACTATCCTATTCTAAATTTAAGTTATAACATTAAAAATTTCATTCAAGCCTCTACTATTAATTCCTCTTTTTCTTTTAATAACTTCCCTTCAGATTCAAACTCTAAATATTTAGAACTACAGTATTCAGGTGGAAGTTTATTTTGTAAAAGTCTAAAAAACTTTTCTTCATGCGTTGATAAAACAATCTGTTTATTGTGCTCAGTAGTAAGTGTTCTGAGTAAATCGATAAACGATAATATATTAATATCACTTAAGTTTTGAACAGGATCATCCATAAATATAGTACTAATAGTATCGCTACCATACTCAAAAGCTTTAGCTAAGAATATACTAAGGGATAATATATTAACCTGACCCGCACTTAAAAATAAATTAGGATTTACTTCATCAGTAAGCCCTTTCGCTGTAATCAACAACCTTGGCCCATGACTGCCGACTTCAGCTTTAAAGTTTATTTCAGTTAAGCTAGGATGAGGTTCTATTCTTTTGTATATCTGATTAATAACATCTTTGTTAAAGTAATTATTAATACCTTCTTGAATGTACTCTATACAGCTTTCTTTAGCTTTAAATATTTTTCCTTTAGCATTATTTAAAGCTGGTATTTTATACTCTAGATTAGCAACATCCTTCTCTAACATGCTTTTTTCAATTGCATTTTCAATAATTTCCAAATCAGCTTGGAAGGACTCTAACATGCTTTGAGTAGACTCAAGGCTAAGCTTAGCTCTTGATATATTATTTATTTGTAATTCTATACTTTCAGAAGATATCTCACCGTTCGAGATGTGCTTTTTATATAGTGCTTGATAATTCTTAGTTACTGTAATTAGTTCTTTTTCTTTAGCATTAAAATCAACTAACATACCTTCAATTTCCGAGTTTTTATATTCACAACCTGAATTTAGTAACTGCTCATTGACCTTTTCAATTCCAACCTTTGTAACACTGAATTCAGATGCCTTTAAATCATTTTCCTTGTCATGTGATTGAAATATTTTCTCAAGTGTTTTATCGGTTAAGTCTTTTAATTGGTACTTCTCTATTAAACCACTCATTACTTGATAAGATAGAGTTCCTTTTAGCAGTTCTATCTTATAATCGTTTGTACGAATTTGATCTTGTGAGCTTAAATCTTTTTTATTAAATGAGTTACTTTTAGCTTCTCTCTTTTCAACTACTCTAGTAAGCCTAGTTAGAGAAACTTCTAATAAGCCAATATCACCCAACAATATACTTTTAAATTTCGAAACATTTTTTTCGTCTAATTCATGACCAGATTCAATATACTTACGAAGGTATTTATAAGCTATTGCAATTTCATTTTCTAAATCAGCGGCTCTCTTTTCGAGTGTAAATTGTTTATTTTGTAGTTCATCTCTTAGTCCAAAGTAATTGGTTAACTCCTTGGAATTATCCGAAATTAATTTACTCACTAACTCTCTGAATTTCTTTTCTAGTTCATTTCTTTCGTTATTCTTTTCCTGCAAATTTACATTTATTTCTTCTATCGATTTTTGAAGCTTTTCTATTTTTAAAACTTTATTTTTCTGTGACTTTATCTTATCAATTAGGTCAGAAAATTCTTCAAATTCAGTAGTACATAAAGGGCATGTTTTAGCCCCTGTTTTTTCTACATAGTTTTCCCCCCACCCCTTAATTTTCTCTAAACTGTCATTTAATGAATTACTATCTTTAAACTCAACTTCTTGAGTTTTTAGTAATTCGGTTAATTCTTCTATTGCTTTGATTGTAGATTTTAATTTTGGAATTTCTGGTTGTAAGTCAACATATTGATTAAGAAGTTTACTAGTCCAATCGTTGTGTTCAACAATAGATGTCAAATTCCTTATAGTCTCTTGCGTATTATTTACATCTAATCCATTAAGCTTTTGACTAACTTTCAATTTTTTGAGTTTGTCATTAGTCGGCTTTACTTGTTTTTGAAAATCAAATAATTTTTTGCTCTGTCTAGAGTATTCTTTATGATCTTCTTTTTTTGTAGCTAGTTTCGAAATTAGCTGCTTTTTACTTAACTTGAGTTTATTCACCCAACCTTGATTAATAGAAGCTCTATCCCTGATAGTATTACGTTGTAATTTTAAAAATTGAATTTCATTTGAGTGATTTTCTATGTGTCTTTTATCATCTAAAAATTTAATTTTCTCTTTTTGCACCGTCTGGAAATCATTTCGTTTAATTTCAATTTCCGATAAAACCTTTTTCAATTCTAATTCTTGATTTTCTAAGGATTTTAGATCTATATATAGCTTTTTCTTATGATTTATTAACTTTAGCTCTTTTTCTAGTTTTTCTAACGAGGCAACATTTTTAGTATAACTATTATTTTCAGTTGAAAGCTCAGCCAATTCAGTTCCATCTTTAACTCTATTCTCAATACTTCTATTAACTTCCGTAGTTGATAGAATACAAGCTTTAAGTAATCCTTCATATTCACTTTTCGTGAAGGTTTTGGTTAATAATTCAGAAGAAAACGAACTGTTTTTGTCTTCAATTAATTCCTTGATTGATTGATTAACCTTTGCGATAGCTTCTTCTGAATTCCCAATTTCAATTATTTTTTTAGCTGCTTTATCAATATCTTTTTTAATATGGGTTAATTGTTCAATTAAAGCTGATTCAGCATCACTTAGAACATTATATTTAGTTACGGCTTCTTCACCTTGAGGCCAAAAAATCTTTAATTCATTAAATTTTTCTTCAGGCGTTTTATGCCGCAAAAAACTGTCAATTTGGTCTTGAGATAAAAGATTTGTGCTTGTTAGGCTTTCAATCTCTTCTTTTTGAAAGCTATTGTTAAGGTTGCCGGGTCTATAATCATCTGTGATATCTACACCAACTCTTTTTCTTTTAGTTACTTCCCTAACAAGTGTTTTTTCTTGTGTTTCTATTTCAATTTTTCCCAGTTTATTCTTATTTTTCTGATAACTTTTTCTATTAGTTAATACTATTTTATCTTGAAGCGAAAAATCAGAATCCTTTAGTGATTTTTTTAAAATTTCATTGCTCTCAAGTCTCATTATTTTACCACTATAAGACCACTCAACAGCGTCAAAAAAAGATGTTTTTCCATAACCATTAGGGGCGTATATTGCAACTAAGTTTGCCGTTGAATCACTTTTTGTGAAATCAAACTCTTCTTCTCCGTGATAGATTCTAAAGTCTGCAATACGTATCTTATTAATTTTATTCATTATTCAGCCTATCAACAATTACATCAATGTTTGCTTTAACACTCAAACTTGAATATTCAGAAATAAGGTTAATTACTTCTTTATCTTCACATGAAATAGAGTCTTTTAAAGGGCTAATGTCATTTTTAGTTGGGGTTATTGTAAAATTGAAAATTTCATCTGCTATAAGTTGCTTTATATCTAACTCTGATAATTCTTCTGGGAAATCTGAAAATACTATTTTTCTTGTAGCAAATTTATCTTGCTCAATTTTTTGTTTTATCGGTGGGGCAACTTTTTCATTCACAAAAATAACTTGATATATATTCCACTTTTCTACCATTTTTTCTAATAGCTGACTTTGAAAATATATCGCAATGAAATCCCTTAATTTGTCATTAACTTCAATTAAATCTGATTCTTTATCAATTTGAATTGAGAATATATAGATGTTGTAGTCTTTAAGAGATTTTTCCCAGCAACACAATTGCTCAAATACTGGCACGTCATCCTGCGAATCTTTTATTTCTTTTAGAATATGGCTTGCTTTATTTAAGGGCATCTTCGAACCTTTTTCTTAAGTTAAGTTGAGCGCTTGTAATGTCTGTACTATTAATTATTTTTTCTCTTAAATTTTGTAAGCTAAGCACTCCTACTCGTGCATTGGGTATACTTGGGCCTGAATTTTCAGGGTCACTTATATTTAAAACAATATCTCTTGAGGTTAAATTTCGTATCCCAAAATTTCTATTATGTGAGTTGAAAATATTGCAAGTATCCTGTTTGATGGAATGTTCTTGCATTGCTTCATGAACATAGTTTCTGGCAACTTCAAAATAGTTTTTACTTTCACTAAAGAAAAAGTTTATTCGTAGCTTTGTTGTGATAGTTTTTGTACTAGTAAATAGCTTAAATCTTTTGCTTATTTCTTCTGAAGTGACCTCTATTTGAATATGGTTACAATCATCATATTTTCCTTTTAACATCTCAATATAAGTTAAAAGCTCAAGCCAACCAGACCATAAAGCATCCTGTAGATCTTTATTCAATTTAATATCTGCTATCAACTTTGATAAAGAATCTAGTTTAGGAGGGTAAAATATAGCTCCTTCCCTGCTATTAAGGATACTCTGTGGAGTAATTGTAGAAAGTGGTTTTGACGATTGGCCAAGACAGGTCGCTTCAATTGGCCCATGGCTTTCAAATATAGAATCTTTATATTCTTCAAATGAGGTTAAGTAATCTTGTTTAACTTCTATATTTTTGTTTCTCAAAAAGTTTGCAATTTTTTTTATACTTACAGCACTTATATATCTCACATTTTGGTCAGTAATAAACGAAGTCACGACCTTATCTTGATTCATTACAGGGGAGCCTGAAAACCCTTTATATGTACCTTGTTGGAAATTATCGATATTGATACTTACATCGTGCATAGTTTCATCGCTATTAGAAATAGTTCTAAAAACTTTCCCCACTAAAGGTTCACCAACTAGACGACCATCTTCACTGGTTGGGTACCCATAAGATTTAATTGACTCTTCCTCAATTATCTCTGAAGCGCACAATGTAAGATAATTTTCATTTTTATAATTGCCTTGAATACCTATTATGGCGACATCTGTATCATCACAATGATCAATATAATTGCAAGTAACCTTTTCGCTATAGTTACTTAGATTATCAACGGTTATCTCCTTAGGGTTCTCAGAAGCTAAAAAATATTGGTTTATAACGTGTTTTGCAGTAATAATAGTTGTGCTATCAACAAAGAAACCTGTTCCAATTTCGCCACCACAATCTATCCGACAGGTAGCCTTGTCTAAACTAGCTATCATACTTGAACCTCTTCAGAGTAAATCATTGAGTAGTTAAACTCCTGCCTTAGAGCTTCATTTTCAAATCCATTTAAATGTTCTAGCTCATAATTAAAAATTAATTGCCTGTTTGTAATCCCGTGATCAAGTGGTCGATTGATAATACAACTTATAGTTGCAAGGTCTGGATGCTTATGGGAAGGGTGTTTACCATTCGTTGAGAATAAAAACTTATTGCTATCAATTATCTTATATAATTCAGGTCCATTGTTATTAAAACTACCATGGTGTGATACTTTAATTGCATCAAAGAATATTGTACCTGTATCACCATAAATAGATTTGAGTCTTTCAATGATAATTTCTGCGTGGGCATCTCCCAAAAATAAAACCCTTTTATTTTCAAATTCCAATACAAAAGCGATAGAGCTACCATTTCCTTTGGTAGTATCCTTAGAGTAATTTTCTCCAATAGATAACTTTTTAATCACCTCTGAATCTATTTTTGTATTATTAGCTGAAACAGGACCTTCAATAATATCAGCCAAATTCTCGATTGATTGGGCATATAATTCAAAAGCATCATCGAAAATTTTTCCATCTTTTGGTTTTAACCTCTTTTTACTAAGATCACTAATAAAGCTTCCTTCTAATTCTTTCAACTTATTTTCATTTGGAGATAAAAGCCGAATATTTACTTTCGGATTAATACTGAATGATTCAAGATTTTCAATACATATAGCTTTTCCATTCGCATCTGAATTCCATAAATATCCATTCTTGAATATTTCAGAGGCTAACGTTGAAGCCTGTAATGCACTTACAGCCCCTTCGACATTTGTGTTCTGAATAGTTTTAGTAGCTAAATACGATTCAGCTCTTCTACTAATTACAGGTGTTATCTCTGAATCTTCTTTTTCAAAAAATTGTAAATGTCTATAACTATTAAGCCAAACTTGTTCAATATTGAAATTTTTAGGTGAAGTAGATGAACCATTTTCTTTTATTAAGCTGATTGCACCTTGAATATGATCTGCATCATAATGAGTAATAATAAAACGATCTAACTTTGGTGTCTTACCTAATAGTATTTTTAACTTTTCTAATATTTTTTTATAATTGAAACCACAATCTATTAGAATATTAGTATCCATACTAGATTTAGTATTTATCTGGACTAATAAGCTATCGCCAAATCCAGATTGAAACATATTTATCTTGATCATATTAAGTTTACAAGCCTTACATTAATATTAATGTTCTACAACATTCCTACACATTGGAAAGGTACTACATCCCCAAAATTCATTACCTGAATTTTTACCTTTGGTTGCTTTACGCAACACCATCTTGGCACCGCACTTTGAACAAGATTGAGTATCAGATTTTTCTTCTATAATTTCTTGTACATGCCTAACATGTTGTCGGTTAGTTTTAAAACTACGTTCTAATCTGCCATTTTCAATCTGTTCAATAACACCTGCAACTTCTTCTGCATTAAAAGCAATGTCTGTTTTACTTTTGATATATTCAATTCCACCACGAGCAAACCTGACATTCTCCGGCACTTTAGTTTTAAAGGTACTATCACCAATAAAGATAATGACTGAGAATATACTATCATTCTTTGCGTTCAAACAAGCTTCTAACGTTTTGACATGCTTATAGTTTTGGTGAAGTGGGTTCTGAAATTTAGATTTGTGTTTAAAAATTTGTTGCGTCCATTGCTTTTGGTTTTCACTCCCAAAGATCCAACCCTTCATGTTCTTGGTTTCAACAACAAAAACACCATATTTTGATACTATGATGTGGTCAATCTGAGTGGTTCCATCCTCAGTCGGTAGTGTTACGTTTTTAATGAGGTGATAATCATTTTTGTCTAAGAAAAACTTAATGAGTAAGTTAACTTGCCACTCACCCAATATACCTTTGAACCATGCAGATTTTATGACGATAGCAAATATGAAGATCGGTATTAGATACCAAGAGGCACTAATCATCATATTGAGATAAATTGATAAATCCATTTATTACTTAATCCCTATCTTAAGCTACTAGTTAGCTCTTCCTTTAATTACTTACTAACCAACTATATAACAACACATAGTGTTATATCGACAATTAAATCAATCATCTAAGATTTTGTTCAGTATTAAAAGCATCGATAGCAAACTTTGGAGCAAAAGTAATTCATTTTACCTAACGATACATTAATAAAACTGATTATTAGGTATACTTTTTGACCGATATAAAAGCAATTAAGTATTCTATTTCACAATAAAAACGTCCTATTTATATCATAAAGAAATTATAAACAGCTAATTAATAACGTTAATAATAATCATTGACTTGTAACTAACTAAAATCATTAAAATACAATCACTGATTTTAATTACTACTTTATTAAATATATATTTTTTATCATATTAATTCAATAGCTTACGAGGGATTATGATTTGACTTTATTCATTATTTGAGCTTTTATTTAGTTATGAAATTTACTAAATAAGAAGTTAACTTATGAAAGATGAATACATAAAAAATGATAATTTCTGCCAAGCCATAATGGCTGCTATTGAAGATGTTTCACGAAAAAATAGTGCATTGATGATATCAGACAGATTAGAAAATTTAGCTATTGAAGGTTATCACTCTGGATCTATAGCGCCATTTGGTTATCGCTCAGTAAAAGTCGAAACTGAAAACTTCGGGCACATTGTAATGCGAAATAAACTAATGACCCATACAGGTGAATCTGCTGTTGTAAAAACATTATTTGAATTAGCAAATGAACTAATTATTCAAGACGAGTTTAGTTACACCGCTCTTGCTCACATGATTAATGAAAAAGAACTACATAGACGCAATTCTATATGGTCTCCAAAAAATGTTAAAAGCACTTTAATAGATACACGTTATTATGGGGTGAGAATTTATGGTTCTAAACGAAGTGAGGTTAATGCACATAAAAATCCACTAGAAATTAAATGCCCTGCTATTGTAACAAAGCATACGTTTGATAAAGTAAATCGCTTTATCACTAAACTGAAAACTTAAAATCTATTGCTAATCAATCCAACCTTTCATATTTTTGGTTTCAATGACAAAAATCCTGTATCTTGAAACAATAATATGATCAACTTTTTGTGGTTCCATCATCAATCGGAAGTGTTACGTGTTTAATCAGATGATAATCTGTTTTGTTTAAGAAAACTTAATGGGCAGTTAACTAGCCAATCACCAAGTACGCATTTGAACCATCCGGATTTTATGACTATAGCAAATATGAAGATCGGTATTAAATACCAAGCGGCATTGATAATAATATTGAGTTAAACTGATAAATCCATTTAGTTACAATCAGTTATTACATGTTAATAGTTATTCTATGAAGCCGACTACTTCAAATATCATTAAGGTAATTCTTATTATTTAAGGAAAACACTCATTATTACTACTTTTTTGATCTGCGCATAAATTGTTGATTTCTTCGGGAGTTGCCTGCATTGAAGAGGCACCTTTTCGTATATATACGATCTTATCCGCAATTATTTGATTACAACCGTTTGCAGTAGTGACTTCAACAACGACTATTTGCTCTCCACAAACAGTTTGATACAACACGTTAAAACAACTATTGATGCTCAACCTTTCTTTTAGATATTTAGTAATTGTATCCACATATTCTTCAATATTATTTTTAAATTGTTTTCCAAAGTCCCCACTCTCTAAGCCAGTAATGATTCCATCATCATTAACACCAATAAATAGAATACCGCCAGCATTATTAGAAAAGGCACATACGGTTTTATCAATTTCCTTCTTTTTACTATTATCAAAACCAATAAACTGTTTAAATTCTACCCTATCGTTTTCACCTGCTTGGATGAGCTTAACTAACTCAGATTCAGACTCTTTATTTATTAGAGGGAAAAAAAATTCATAATGTGAAGTGGTAATAAAGTCCAACACTTCACTTTGCTGATTTAAAAGAAAAATATCGATATTTTTTATTTCATTCAAATCAACATCTATACTACTTCCATCATCACAGGAGATTACTTCACTCCTATCTAGGTATTGTAATTCTCCAGTCATATAAGCTGGCTCACTCGATGTAAATTGAAGACAGTTGTTATCAAGAAGAAGGCTACCTCTATTATCAAGCACTTCAATAACAAACTTTCCAATCCTACTATCACTGGAACTCTGAAAAGACTCCATACCAATGAAATCTCTAACTAATTTTATTGAGGAGTTACTATATGGTTGTTTGTAGGCGAATAACTTCTTGTCTTGAAAACAATTAGAGTTTTCAACTATTCTTGTTTCAAAGCTCCTAATTGGTTGTTTTATTGAATGAGTTTTAGGAATTAATCGCTCTTTCCAACTTAGATTCTCCGGTTTTACAACCGGGTATTTATCACTATATGAAATACCTTCTGATTGAAGTGTGGTGATAAACTCTTCAAAACTAGGCACTTCAGCAGTCATGGTGAGAAGAACTAAGTCTGGATAAATTAAATTACTTGATGCAGGCTGTTCGTCAATATAGGCTTTGCCAATTAAGAAATGCCAATCATTATTGAAGTAATTGAAAACTAGCTTGAGTGTAATTATTTTTGGTAGCTTGATATCAATATATTTTTCAAAGACTGAATGGATATCGTTTTCGCTGTTATAATTTTTTTCAATCCTATCGTACATATTACTTTAAGTATCCTTTTTCTGCATCGTTATTGTGGTTATAAAATAGTAATTTAACTGACCTGTCAGAGACCCTATATAACTTATGTCAATTTCATTCTAAAGTTTTCAAAAAACTGCATTGGAACAGGCAACCTATACGCCCTGCAAGACATCAATAATAAAGGAAATACGCCATACTTAATCGCAGAAAGGTTTTCAAAATCTTTTGTTTCTTTACACTCATCGAAAACCCGATCAATAATTACACCTTTTTTTTGAGTGAAATCAAAATCAGACAGACATAAGCCATGATATCTTTCACCAATATATATACCCTTTTCCGATTCATCATCTGGATACCAAAGTTGTAGGCTACAATGTTCTAAAAATTCAGTCTGAATTTCAGATACCTGTTTGTATTCATCATCGAAATTAAATAAGGCTGAAAAAAAACCTATACTTGAAAACAAAATACTCCCAGCAGTACAGTTTTCTAAATACTCTTTGGTATTAGCTTTTGGGTGTTCAAGTAATTCCATATAGTCTTGTAATGTACATGGATATGCACCATGCGCTTTAAAACTTATTTTGATTCGACTTAATAACTCACCAAACCAGTCTTTTATACTATCAAGCTCAGAAGATGCTGCTAAAAATAAAACTGCTAATGAAATATCTATGGCCTGCTCATCTTTTAGTGGGGAAAATAAAATTGGATTATTTCTAATTAAACTGAATATGCACTCGGCAAGATATGATATATGCTGTGCAAGTAGTACTTTATATTCATCATTTTGTTGGATAACCTCCAGCTCCCATGTACACCAAAGCCCCATAAGAGCAACTCGGCCCAGCAGATCAAATAGCTTTAAGTTAATATCAACTGAAGAAGATGAAGATACACCACGAGAAATAGCCCCATATTCATTCATATATGGCATTACAACCTTAGCAAGATAGTCTTGACTGACTTTAAGGTAAGTCTTTTGAATAGATTGAACTGACAATTGAATTAATTTAGCATTTTTACTTTTTTGATCCAAAAAAGGAGATGCAATGTGCCATGCATTTAAATAAGAAATCTCACTAGATAAATACACACTTTCCAAGTTTTTTTCTTGTCTTGACCAACCATATAAAATCCATAAACAGATATTAATTTGTCTTAATACCTTAAGAACGTCCTCTGCTTTAGCTTCTTCAACTGACTCTCTTAGAATACTCAATAAATATGAGAAGTAGCTAAATGATGCATCAGGTTCATCCAAAATAGCTAAAGACTTCCTTAATAGAGATCTTGTATTTTCAGGCATGAAGTTTTCATGAAGAAAGTCATCATTAATGAGACCAGCAAGTTTATCGCCATGCCACACCTCAAACTCAATATTGTCTTTAGATCTTGAGTTCATATAGCCTGTAAATAAATCTATAACTGGAGTTTGGACATCCCCACCAAAACATGGGCAAATGACGATTGGTTTCCCCTTATGCTCAGGCGGTAGTCTATTCGGAATATATGAATCAATAATCTCATCTAAAGATGGTCTTAACGCCTGGTCTTCATTTCCATTCCAAGTCGAACGGGTTAAATCACCTGCCTTGATTGAAAAAAGATAAACCTTTTCAATACCGCCATAGATTGAACCAACAGCCGCTACATCTACACCTCGTTCACTTGCACCTCTAATAGGTTTACCAAATACAGTAAGACCTAATTGACTAAGTAAATCGGGTAATATGGCATCAAGTTCATTTCTTTCATTGAGAGAGGCTAAATATTCTTTTATTACTAGTTTCATTATTTATCACTCACCTCTAAAGGTATTAATTAATCGGTTTAGACCAATTGAATCAATAGAAGAAAATAAAGGAATTTCAGTTGAGTAACTTGTTTTTCCTAACGGCATAACTTGTCTTTTACTTTCACCATTATTTCCGTGCTGAAGGAATACAGACTTATTTCCATAAAGCATCACTTTTGATTTACCAAAAATAGAAGAGAATATTGATTTTTCATGAACTTCTTTCATCATTGCTTCATTTTCAAAATATTTTTTTCGACCTAAAGCTTCCCTTTGCTGGGTGCTCGGATGAAGCTCTTTATTTGAGCAAGCTTGTTTCAGTATTTCCTGACGCTTTTCACTTTTAGTTAAAATAGCTCGAAGGAATTTAGCCTTTTTTTTACGTTTATCTAACCCTTCAATATGCTTTTCAATAACCTCTTTAACAGAATATGGGGTATTCATTAGTAGGGGATAAAATAGCAAATCACTAATTTTGTCAAAATCGGAATGTTCACAGTAATCTAAAATAGATAATACGAAATATGTTGCAGCTTTAGGTTTCACAAATAGCCAGCCGACTGCCTTTCTAGCAATATAAAAATAATTATCTTTTTCTTCTATTTGGCTTACTTGAACAGTATATTGACCTTTTTTGATGATCAAATCTGACGCAGCTTTGCAAAGGTTATAATTACCTGTGTGAAACCAACGAGTAATTAATTTATCTCTATCAACTACTTCATTAGCCCATATTGCTGTAGAAACATCATGCCAAGATTCAAACGTAAAATGAATGTCTGTATTACTGGCAATGAGATGTTCTAATAAACTTAACGCGTCTTTATTATTTTCTTTTTTTAATAGAGCTGTGAATGCATGGTCTGCTCCAGATCTTTTTGATAACTCAACAATTGTAAATTTACTAAAATAACTCAAAATACAATTATTCCAGCTATCTGTTAAATACTTACTATCTAGCCAAGCTATACGGGTTGCTTCTTCTAGAACTTTTGAAGACTTATATTGTAAGCACAAATTTAAACAGTCATTGGAGAACGCTCTCAATGATTCATCCTTCTTACAAATTTCATTTAAAGAAGATAAGCATGCAGTTAGAAGGGACTCATCAGTATTGTTTTGTAAAAGTGAGCTTATTAAATGGATACCATCCTCAAGTAATGTGTCTTTTTCTGCATAGACTAGATAGCCAATCGCATAAATAGCTTCTATTTGCACTTTTATGTCAGGATTTACAATTAATTTATTTGCGAGTTTGTAACTTTTTTCAACATCAATTTTGGAGTAAGATCTTAATATAGTCCTCAAAAAACTAAGCAGTTTAGTCGGATTTTCAATTAACAACTCCACAGAACTTTCTATTCGCTTTTCGTTATCATTTAAAAACTTGTCAACAGGTGCATAACAGTAATCAACCCTACTTTGAATAAGTAGAATAGTATCTAGAACTTTCTTTGTAGGAGCTTCAATTAAAGCAATAACATCAAGGTGCTGGTTAATGCAATTTGTTAAGTCTTCATGAGAAATGAGTGGTGAGTTGAAAAAATCTAAAACATCAATATTTTGAGAATTATGTAGTTTAGCAAGGTTTTTAGTTAATGATTTGTGCTGAAAGCGATGATCTTTTAAAAGCCTAATTAACCCTGCTTCAATGTTATTTGAAGCTATGACTTCTATTAATTCACTTTCTAATTCAACTTCTTCTTGATCAATCATTGCACAAATACTCTTCTACATTCGCTTTGGGTAAGTACTTTAAGAACAACATGAATACATAACCCTTCAGCTTTGAACTGAATTTATGCAGCGCAGTCCCCACTAGCACTAAAGCATCCTTAAGAAATAAGTCAATGTTGGTTATGAGATAGACGGCTGTAAAGCACAATATTTTTATTAGTGCATCTCTTTTATTGAAATATGCCAAAGATCCTTCTTCCTTTATTTATTCGAAAACACAATGAAATTTAGTGTATCAAATTGATAATAAAAACATAGAATTAAGTTAATAATTGTTTGATATATTTAGCTAATTAATAATAAAAGCACTCATGCTAGTTCCGCATAATATTACATTTAATTCAGAGTATTTCTTAAATTCTTATTTACCCCTTAGGACTGAGAAATTTATTTCTACAATAGATGACCCACCAAGCAATTGACATGGGATTTTCACTTTTAGAAATACCTATCAGCCTTAAAGCAAGTTCGGATAAGTATGTACCTGTTAGAGTGGCAAAATAGCAATTAGCACTGCACCAACATAGGTATGGGTATAACCATGAAGATGACCTTCCCCCATTATCGTCACAATTAAGGGTTGGATATCCATTACAATTTGAGTCCAACCAAAGACCATCAAACTAAAACTACCTTGAAGCCATGATTTAATTAGGATACCTGGTCCCATATGTATTGGTGTGAATGGCATTATGAATACCTACTGTCTTTAAGGATCAAGGATATCGCCTCAGTAACCAACCGCGCAGACTCTTTTGGCTGAGCTTGCAATATGAAATGAGGCCCTTCAATTTCTATATACCTAATATTGCTGAAGACTCTGGTGAACTCACGACCTTTCTGTGATGGTGTAAGCCTATCTGAAAGTGCTTGAATATAAATTGAAGGTATATCCGATGTTAATCTTGGAAGCCGCTGCTGACTCATAACTTCCAGCCTATTCTTCAACACTAGATCAGGAATTGATTTAATCACTTTTACAAATTTAGATAAAAGCTCTTTTGAGGTTTTTTGGTCAAAGAACAGTAATTTATAAACGATATTTGAGAATGGTACGGAAGCCAAAGCTTTAACGGGCAAGAGCTTCGTTATCTGTAGTAAATATTTATTAGGTGAACTGAGAAAGCTAGCAACGAAAATCACACCTTTCATATGTGAAGGATTTAGCTTAAGTAGCTCAGGAACAATGCCACCAGAAAACGATTCAGCTAATAATACATAATCTTCAGTTGGCAATTGTTTATTTATAACGCTAGCTAAAGTAGCGTGTTCTTGAGGGCCAGATTCAGGCAAAGAAATGACTAAATGGTCTCCATCATAGTACGACAGAAACTGTGTAAATAGCTCTCCTGTACCATCCATACCTGGCAATAACACTAATGTTGAAATAACCACTATCCTTGTACATTAATATTTATCTTTTTACTTGGTATTAATTAAGTAAATTGAAAACAACATATCAATTAAATACTGTTAAATTAATACGTTACAATATAAACAAATCTCTATATTGACAATATCACACATGATTGTGAAAGACCATTTATGAGCTAAAAAACGTATTGTCTGAATTAATTATTATTGGATGGTGTCGCATAGAAGCTTTAAAATACCTTATGTTTTTAACCTGAGGTTTAGTCAATGAATACTGTAATCAAAGATTGGTGTATTGTTGATGTCAAAGATGGTGATTGTCTTATAGGCTCAGTTCTATGGGGAATAGTAGTTGATGATTCTAGCTTTAGGTTTTCAGTAAATGACTATGTGTGTACATCAGAAATAACGAAGGTTTATCATCAACTTATTAAAACTACCAGTAACAGCATTTATCAGGTTTTAGGCAAAGGTCATCATGCGAGTATTGAGTACTATGACTTTGAACTGCTAAGAAATGGGTTTAATCCGCAACAGATTAATGAATTGCGAGTGTTAGTTACTAAAAGACCGCATTAAATATGCAAAGTCCTAAATCTCTCAATAAGCTCTAATTCAAACTTTATCACTAAACTGAAAGGTTAACGTCTATTGCTAACTTTTAGGAAAATCTTCTATGGGAATCAAAGTGAATGTGAATTTACTTTTTATGATGAGTACTCCATTTTACTTACTATTAGTAAATAAAATAGAGTTAAGCATTACGGTATACCCGTAATAAGTCAATTACACTTACTTCTTACATCCTGAATTAAAGAAAAAATCCCTCGATTGGTTTTAATTTTGGAGCCTATAATAAAGATGTAGATTCAACATGAGTAACAATACACATGTGTTTCATACAATGAACTATTTTCAATAAATCAGCGGGATGAGGATTGGTTAAACCATTTTTGATATGTCAGCAAAAGAAAACTCATCATTTGGCTTTATAGAAAATTCAATTGTTCTTTTAGTGTCATTAATATTAGATATATAAACCGTTAATTCATCGTGTAACTTAACGGAACCCTTTTCTAAAAAGTTAATTTTCCCACAAATACCATTTGGTAGGGTAATGATAACCTGATCATTATCATTGTTAGATACTGTTCCTAATATTTTTTGACCAACTTCTAAACCATAAGCTAGATTTTTCCATCGGTAAAATTCCAGTTTCTGTAAGCTTAAAGAGATTTTATTGCTATTTTTATCAAGCTTGATGACATTTAAAGTTAGCTCCTGTCCTGTTTTTAATACTTCATTAGGATGCTTAACGGCTTTATCATCTGTCATTTCTGATATGTGTAAAAGCCCATCAATGCCTCCTAAATCGACAAATGCACCAAAATCGGTAATATTTTTAACAGTACCCTTAACTTCTTTTCCCTCATGTAATGATTCAATTAAACTTACTCGATTTACTGTATTCAAAGACTCAAGAACTGCACGTCTAGATACAACTACATTGTTTCGTTTTTGGTCTAGCTTGATTACTCTAAACTCTAAATCTTTGCCTTCAAGATGAGAAGTATTTTGAATAGCTCTTGTATCCAATAAGGAAATAGGTAAGAAAGCTCTAATATTTAGAATTTCAACTGTATACCCTCCCTTCACCTTACCGTTGATAACACCAACAACTGTTTTACCTTCTTCATATGCATTTGTTAGTACTTGCCATGCCTCATGCCGTTTAGCTTTTTCACGTGATAAAATGGTTTCTCCAAAACCATCATCAGTTGCATCTAAAGCTACATTGATCTCATCACCAACTATTACCTCAATTTCTCCAGAGCTATTTTTAAATTGATCTATTGAAATAATGCTGTGACTTCTCAATCCCGCATCAATAGTCACATTGTCCTTACAAATTGCGATAACGGTACCTCTAATTATAGACCCAGGTCGAGTCTCTATTTCTTTTAAGCATTCTTCGAATAACTCTGCAAAATTTGGTGTCATTTCTGTCTCCTAACTTGTAATTCATGTTGGATTTATAGCTTACTCAACAAACCTAGATTATTAACTTTGTCATGTGATTGAGCGCCATTTATATATTCCTGTGCAACATTATTAATTTTACTAACGAGTGCTCTATCTGTAGTGATGAAACCAACAGGCATTGATACAGGAAGTATCTCCGGCCTAGATATATGATAATTGATAACAGCAAATTCATTGGAAAAAACAAATACCTCCACATTACCACTTAAGAAACCTTCCAGTAATCCAAAAACTAATTTTGAGTCTTTACCCAAATCATTTTTCCAATTCCCTAGTGCTCTTCTATCTCTCATATCTGATAGAGGTACAAAAAGTTTAGGCTCAAATATACGCTGTGGTTGCTTCTCTTTTGATATCTCTAAGCTTGCTAAATCATGTAAACATGATATTAGCTTGCTACTTTTCCCCCAAAAGCTATCAGAAGGCGCTATCCATAAAAGCTCTTTAATCTCTTGATTTTTAGATTTTTTAAAACCTTTAATTGTTGACTTTAGTTGTTCAATTACTAATCCCCAATTGTTTTTTGAATATACTGGACCCACAATAGGCATGGGTTTATTTCCAGCCGATTGTGCTTCAGAAAGAGCTTTTGCATATAAAGAAACGTCAATAGAGTTGTTGTTAAAGAATTTACAAGTCCAATCATCACCAAGTAATTTCATAGCGTTAGCTATTTCAGGAATGTTAGCCCTTTCACATTCTTTGGATAGTGACGTTGTAATTAATTCATTACTTTTTGTTGAATCATCCAACACATCAAAATCTTCTCTCTCAAGGGCGTTACCATCTAGATCAATATAAAACTCATTCGTTAACCTCAAAGGATCTTGTCCTAACTTACTCACTGAATCCATTGTATAGATACTTGGTCTATCATCCCCTTCGACTCTAATTCCGTTTAACCATTCTTTATCAAAGTAATTGTAAAAATTTTTCTGAAATACACTTTTTGCTAATTTTTCACTGGTCGATTTAATTTCATTGGATATTTGTAAAGCTATACCCAGATTCCATTTGTCAGATATGCGTTTTTTACCTAAACAGTTAAACCCTGCCAGTTCGAATGATAATGTTGTTCCTGTTTCAAGGATTGACGATGTTTTTGGTGGTTTTCCTAACCCTTCAAAATACCCTTCTGATTTTGGAGTTAATATAACTGAACCAAGTTCTGAGAATTGTAATTCGCCTTTATCCATAAGATCAGATATGGCTTCATTCAACTCTATCTTATTTAAACCTAAATAAGTGGCTATATGAGTTGGTTTCATCGGTGCTAATTGTACTAGGCGTAGAACAAACTCTCGGATAAAGGAAAGTCCTTGCTTGGTAACATATGAAAATTGAATGTTAAAACGATGTACAGGTACAATAAAATCTATTTCATGATATTTTAGTTTTAGTTCATCACTCATTATTTTACTCCCTGTAGATTATTTGTAGACTCAACAATTTGATAACCATCTTCAACACTTTTTGTTGATATGCATTCCAACACTTGTCCTAGAGGTAAATCTTTATTCCTTCCCTTCCACATATGAGTAGAGCCAACGATTAATAATCTATCCATTGCTCTTGATAATGCTACGTTGATCCGGTTTGGAGTTCTTAGAAACTTAGGTTTTTGATCTTTACTTGAACGTGTAATAGATAAGATGATTATTCTATTTTCTTTACCCTGATAACTATCAACAGTATCGATTTTAATTAATGATTTAAAATCGTCTGCCCATTCTATTTCTTTGAATTTTTGCCTTATAATTCTCTTCTGCTCTGCATACATACAGATAATCCCAATAGCTGCCTCACCATCTTTTACAGTTGTTTTTAAGGACGTTATAAAATCTCTGTTTCTAGCTATCTCTTTAAGGAGGTTAATAATGATACTTGCTTCAGTTCTATTATATATACTTACCCCTTTATCATCATTGTGATAGCACTTGTGCCCAAGAGAAGAGGTGTCAAGCCAATTAACTACATACTTTAATGCGTCAGGTGCACCTGAATAAATATCAGGGATTTTACGATCTCCGTTCTTAAGCTCCCCTTTATAGAACGTAGAAGAAACAATATCACCAATCTGTGGAGCCATTCTATATTGGGTCAGAAGAGCAGCTCTACTTTTTTTACCGTATGGTGATTCAAATGCACGGGCAAAATCACTTTGAAGTACAGAGTCTAAATCTATATTTTGGTCAGAAATTCCAAGTTTAAGTGCCAGTGCTTTTTTATGCGCTTCGGAATATAGCGGTGATAATTGTCTATGGTCACCAACAAGTAAGACTCTTTTACCTGATTGCATTGCTATTGCTAACTCACTTGCAATAGAGCGAGCAGCTTCATCTATAATCACCCAATCGTATTGATTGTCAGCAATTCCTAGATGTCTTTGTCCAATACCAACACAAGTACCTGTTACTAATTGACGAGAACGGGCGAAAAACTCATCATAGTTCACCCTATCGGTTTCTAAAACATTAAGCATATCTAATGAAATTTGAGCTAAGGCAACTGCCTTTTTAGACTCATCGGGTCTAATCGAATATTCTTGATTTAGCTTATTTATCACTAGTTGCTTAACATCCCTAACATCATCTGTTTCTGGAAGTGTTATTTCATAATTTAATTGTAAAATTTCTCTTATTGAATAATCCAACTCGCTAATGGATTTTTTAATCGTATACTGATCGTCTTTTTCTAATTTTTCTTCAGCTAACGAATTCATGGCATTTGACAAGGCATCTATTTGTTTAAAAAGTTTAAATTGAGCAAGAACAAGCGCAGATAGATATTCAGGTTCTAATCCAAGAGCAGTACTTAACGCTTCAACACGAAATTTTGATTCCGCATGGAATAAAGCTCTTTTCTCAGAAACAATCGCATTGGAATATACATCTTTCAAGCCACTAGATACGGCACCTTCTCGGTTACTAAACCGTACTACATCTATTGGGGTTTCTAGTTTGGAACAGTGACTTCTAATACGCTCAGCGGCAGTATTCACTGCTTCATGAGATTGGCTGACTAATAAAACTCTTTTAACATTTTGTTTTTCAATAAGGTAATGGACAAATGCCGCTATAAATTCTGTTTTACCTGTGCCGGGTGGGCCTTGAAGCATGGAAAGTGGGCCGTTTTGTATTATTTGACGAAAAGCAAAGCGTTGCTGTTCGTTTAAACTAATCTTGTTACCATGATCATCTTTTCTGTCATATCTTGCAAAGTCATCATCGCTAACTTTTACTTCATAGTTTAAAGGTTCAGATTCACAATCAGGTTCAAAGTAACTATCCAGATTACTAATAACACTTTCTTTATCTAGAATTCTCTCTAACGCAGCTTTACGCTTGGTGAATGAAGCTTTGTCTTGCTTAGTTCTAAAATAAACATAATCTCCGTCTTTAAGGGATTTGGTCGAAAATCTTATACGTCCAATTCTTACCTCATTTAATGCACATTGCTTTAGTACAACTTCCCCTAGGTAAATCTCTTTATCATTTTCAAACTTTAAAGCTTCCACAATATCTGTTTTGTTAAATTTACCTAAAGTATCAATATCTGAAGTGTAAGGGATAATTAATTGGTCATCTCGATCTTTAACAGACAATAAGTCACCAACAATTTCTATAAACGGATAAGATTCCGTTTCCGTATCTAAAATAGCACGCCATAATTTTCTTGTAGTTATCAGTAAAGTATCATCTTTATTTTCCTTGCGTACCTCAAGATTTTTAAAGGCTTCCTGAAGTTGAATTGATAGGGAATCAGGTGAATTTTCTTCTTTATCTGGAGTTAAAGTATTACTAAGTGTCCTTTCAAAAGCTTCATTGGTTTCGAGTCTTTTTGTTAGGCTGCTAAGTTCCATAACCTTTCCAGGTTTAACTAAGATTGGGAAATCAACTACAAGCTGACAACTGTCCATATCTGATTTTCTAATTGAATCTCTTATTCGAGGGGGGAAACCCACAATAAATGCTTTTTCATTACTGCTATATACAAAACTAACTATGCCGCCAATCCCATAAATTGAAACGATCAAATCACTCGGGTTTTTGTTACTCTTATCTACTTTTAAATAAAGCTTTCCGTTATCTGGATACAACGTCAGCTCTTCAAATTCCTTATTAATTACTACTTTCACTGGGATGACTGAAGCATCTGTAGGTCGGTGTAATGCCTTTTTAAATCGAACTAAATCCTTAAAACCAGCCGATTTATCATTCAACTCATTTATAACAGCATCTGAAATTTGTTTATATTTAGATGATACCTCTGCCCATGTAATGCCTAATAGTTCACAGCACATCTTTATAACTGCAAAATTATCTCGCTCAACCGCACTGCTATTATCAATATTTTCTGGACTGTAAAGGTGATTCTTTGTCGTTTCATGTTCAAGTGAAAAATCTGGTATATCGATAAGTGAAATTTTGATATCACCTAAATCTCTACTGAGTAGCACATTGCTAGGATGTAAATCACCATGACTAAATCCAAGACTATGCAGGTGCTCTATTACAGCAATAAAGTCATCTACAAGTTTAAGTTTATCTTGCTCACTTACAAAAAAATCATTCCAGTGATTCCCATCTATTTTATCTGTTACTAGATATAAACTAGATGACTTGGAAGCAAGTCCAAAGTCCTTAATTTTAGGGATGTAAGGTGGTGCTACAGAGTTGATTTTTTCAATATGATTTAAAAAGTGAAGTACTTTATAACTTAATGAAGGATTTTCATTTGAAGGATTAACGTTTAGCCAGGCTTTTACTAAAAGACCAGATGAAAAATAAACTTCTTTTTCATCTGTTTCAACGATAAATTCATCATCTTCTCTATATAACCTTGAGTGGTTAATCTGCTTCCGATATTTATCTAACTCTCTATCATCAAAATCAAATGCATTTTCATTATTAGGTTCATTAGCTTTAAAAGCTTCAAATAACTCCGTTGCATTAGCGTAAGGTGTATCTCCAATAGCTTTATAAAGAATAGGTGTATACCATAAATCTGAAGCAAGCATTCTTTCTGTTATATCTTTCATGCTCTTTTTGGATATACGTTGACCATTTATAATATGCCAACTAATAGTACCTAACGTTCTCACATCATTTTCAAATGGTGTTTTAGTACTATCAGATACCAGACCTAACTCATTACCAGCATCGTTAACTGACAAGTGTTGACGGTAGTCTCCTACAGTGCCCGCTGGTTGGTGATAAGCTGATATAAAATTTGAAAGGGCTATTTCTTTTCCTGGAGAAATCCATAAACTATGATCTCCTAAATCTCTGTGGGCAACCTTTATACCGTGTAGATCTGCAAATTTCGCAATTAATAATTTAACTAAGTTTAATCTATCAGTTTCAGTAAAGTTTTGAGCATACTTGCCTATGAATTCATTAAATCGATTATGATTAGGCGGCAACTCATACACTTCACAATATTCGGTAGTAACATTGTCTTTTTCAAGGCTAGTCAACGATCTTAAACATTGCTTATACAGTTCATGATCATGATGTTTGATATATTGGAGAACTTCTTTTTCACGAGATACAATATCATATCGCCCTTCCGGAGTTTTTCCTTTAACCCCTTCTAGGTTATTAAAATTCCAGGTACGGAGTAGAGCTTCATCTTGTTTCGATGCTTCAGATACAGCTTGGAACTCCTTGTAGACACCGTTAGGATGCTCAAAAATCATTTCATTAGCTTTATATCCATTTACACTGATTTGTTTAGGTGCTGTTGAATTATCACTAAATACTTTATCTAATATTTCAAAGTCTTGATTGAGAGTTTTAGAATTAGGAAATGGGTTAAAGCGTTTATTAAAAACATCTTCATCTGCAAGGTTAAGGAATTCATGTAAGGAAAGTGTGTGTTTTCTGTCTTTTTCACAGATATTTTTGAAGCTAGCATTGCCACACATCACAACAAAAAAGTCTATCCAAGGGAGTTTTTTGCTAGTTAATTGATGCTGAACTTTATTAAGCTTATTTTTTAATAAGTAAACTTTATTTTGAGTAACACTAACCGGAGACCGTCCCATATCCTTATTGTTTTTATACCATTTATCTCCGTGTGACTTTACTTCACCATTATTCCAATCTTTTAGTTCAACGATGAGTACATTGCAATGGGTTACTATAACTAAATCAAATTCACCTTCTTTACCTGTGCTACTTACATATCTAAAACCAGCATATCCTTTCCAAGGAAACATTGTAGAGCCACCAATGCTTTTAAGTTGATCTTGAAGAGACCCACCTCGAACAGCTTTATTATTTGTAATTATTGACTTACTAAATGCTGCGGATATTTGATCAATAGCCCTTACTTCTTGGGCTTGAAGCCCACCTTCCCATAGTTTAATTTCCAACGTAACATCCTTTAAAATTTTTTTGTTATCTTAATTCTAGTTTTCGTAACTTACTGTAAACATTTTATTTGTTATTGTTTTCAATTTTGAAATCTTAAGGCTTTATAAACGGGTGTTTACCACTATGTGCTGAGATTTCTACAGAGAGATTAGGGAATAGATCGAATTTTTTAGCATGATAGTTTTATTTAAATTTGCCAAAGTTCCTTCTTCCCTGATTAACTTTAGGATTCAATAAAAATTAGTGTATCAAATTGATTGCGAAAATATAGAAACAAGTTAGTAATTGTTTGATCTATTTCGTTAATTTATAATTTAAAGAGCTATGAATAGTAAGAATAGCTTTAATGGTGAACTAGCACAAAATCAATCAGAATAATAAAAGTGACTTGAAGACAGGTCCGTGACCAAAATTAATTGACCACAGAAAATTCGCTTATTCTTCCACACAAATAGTAGAAAGCGCTTCATAGGTAGTAAATAATTACGAATCTTAATTACCACTTTTAATTTATTCTAAGTTTAAAATAAGAGCATTAAACAAATAAACCAATCCAAAAGAAGATAAATTTGATATGTATAGATCAAATAATTCAATGATAATTATATATATTTTTTTATAGAAGAGTGGAATACAACCTGCTGATTTTATCTAATATTCCCAAAGTGAATGTAATTAAAAAAACTTAAAATATAAAGATTGATAAGTCTTATTCAATTTAATTTAATTTAATTTAATAATTATTATTACACTAATTAATTCAAGAACTTAGTGCTATTTTTTTTCGTTTTTCCTTTGCTTTTTTTGTTTTCTTAAACTTTACTTTTACTAAACGTTAAATTGATAAAGTAGAAACAAAATGAATAACTATCAAATCAGTCAAAGTGAATTTAATCATTGCCCATCTCAAATTTTGAATTCAAATTCTATAATTTCCGGGATAATACCGTATGGCTTTGAAATAAAAAGAAATCGAAGTGAGAGCGGTTTAGAAGATAAAAGTTTTCTTGAGCAAGTGAGTAAAGAAATAAATATTGTAAAGATGATACATTCTTTATCTCACTCTGCGTTAAGATGTAAATCGTATAATTGTCAAAGCATTACAGATGAACTGAATGTGTTTGGTATACAACGTAGGGGTACAAACTGGACTGTAAAATTAGTTGAAATGGTATTAACAAACCATATCTACCTTGACAGCAACATCTTCATTTTAAGAAGAAAAAACAAACAAGATGAGATATTTATAGTCGAAAATTTACCAATTATCCCTTCTCACGTATTTGAAGATAATCAATCACAGTTTAACAGTAAACCCAAACACACTTGTCATTCTACACCTTTAAGTAGTCATTATGAGGTTGTTCAAAGCCCAAAATTGAAACGATTGAAAAATACTCAAAAGTTAACTTCATCAAAAACGTCTAACAAAGAAGCTGATATAAATATTGATAAAGCATTGCTTAGTGAAATCGCTAAATGCGGCACATGTAAAAGTAAGTTAACTCTAATAAAAAATGAATCAGGTTTTAAATATGTATGTAGTAAAAATAATATCAAAGAACATGACTTTTGTAGCTTCACCCCGATCGGAAAGACATATTTAGAAACAAAAGTAGTTACATTTTTGAGAAGAACCGCTTTTAAGCGTGGATTTTTAAATGTGACCAATCAACAGGTTATCGATAAAACAGGGCAATTTTCTAAAAACAACATTTGCGATATAGTCATTAAAAGCAAAAAAGATTCTACTGTTCGTATCAAATTGCTCCCAACTACAAAGTAATACATTTTTACTAAATCAGGAACCTTTGCCTGTTAAACCTTCAAATTATGGTTAACTTCCCCCTATATAGCTATTCCTAACGTAATGAGTAAATTTATGAACCATGGAAATAATGATGACACCATAGAAGAGAGTCAATTTATTCAGGGCATTAAGAAGATGGTTAACGAGCAACTTCGAGAAAAATGCTCCCTTTTAATATCTAAAAGTCTAGAAAAAGTAGCCATTGACGGTTATCACGCAGGCTCTATAGCTCCATTTGGTTATCAATCTGTAAAAGTTGACGCCTATTGTTTCGGTAGAACTATAACGAGAATGAAGCTAAAAATACATAACGGTGAATTCTCCATTGTTAATATCTTATTTTGTGAGGCAATTAAACTGATTAATGAAGATAATTTAAGTTACGCAGGTCTTGCTCGAAAGTTAAACGAAATGAATTTACTTAGACGGGGTTCTAAATGGACAGGTCAAAATGTTAAAAATACTTTGATCGATCCTAGTTATTGCGGAGAAAAAATATATGGCAATAATCGAAGCAAGATTAATGCTCATAAACAACCAATAAAAATTAAATGTCCCGCCATTGTAACAAAGGATATATTCAATAAAGTATATCGCTATATCGCTAAATGTTAATTTGCATCCAAAAGCTCTCCACTTAGACTATTTAATGGCAGTGAATATTGATGCCTGTTTACCATTTGGCTTCAAAAGCAGCCAACATAAAGCCCCTTGATGCCATATTAGAAAACAACAAAAAGCCCTGCGAGTCCAAAAGGTCTCTTTTCATTGATGATAAAAATATCAGCTTTTGCCTAATACTTTTCAAATGAAGGATTATAGTGTTGACTGCTAAACTCACCTAATATTGATCTCGATTGTTGCAAAGCTTTTAAGGCAAGAGGAGAGGCAATATCTCCTATAACTTCTTCCCCTCGTTCAATTTTCACTATTATTCGTAATAGCACAGCAAATGATTCGCAAACCATTTCTAGTGTGCTTAAGTCTGCCCAAAAGTCACCAAACTCACGTTTCCGCTCTTCCC
>MAAB01001342.1_pt1 | contig 28720 bp, 24 predicted proteins | sample 1115991 | NCBI WGS metagenome assembly MAAB01 (sample SAMN04961124, study PRJNA320927) | seawater metagenome | isolation source: sample BD02T18 sea water enriched with oil for 18 days | place: USA:Gulf of Mexico | collected 2013-07-27
CCTTCACATTGGGCAGGATTAACTACAAGTTGGCGTCCAGAAATATTTTTATCGTAAATTTCCTTATTTAGATGTTTGGCAAATGCAGAATTGTAGCAGCAGTAATATGTCCTTCTTGTTGCACAATCACCTGCCCAGGTTCGCTCAGTACAAGCAGTATCGTACTGAATGCATTGGTCCGTCGCTTGCCTGAACGAAACATCAAAATCTTGAGTGTTACACGTAGTTGCAGCATCATATAATGCTTTTGCTATTACATAAGTAGTGTAAATCGTACCAACGACGGAAACTGCCGAACCTATTGTACTCATGGTGCTGGATGTAGCTACAGTGGATGCACCAGCTGCCGAGGCAGCTGAGCTTTCCGCAGCTGACGATATAGCCTGTTCAGTAGCCGCTTCAATCGCAGCTTCAGTCGCTTGTTCAGCAAAATATTCAGCCCAAGCAGTGGCTACAGATTCGCTAACCGCTGATACCACCTGAGCTTGAAGTGACTTAAAATATTCAGTTTGAGAGACTGCTATTGCAAGCATTATCATATCTCCCGTGGTGAAGTCCGTGGGGTTCTCACAACAATCCTTTTTACCTAAACCAGCAACTGAAACTACACTTCTACATGATGTTTTTTCACCACCAAACAAAATGCAACTATCAGGGTCTAGACCAGCACAATCGCCTTCTTGAGAAACCATAGTTGCTGCCGTCATCATACCTGCTGCTTGTCCGAATGAACTAGAAGCCTCAATAGTTGTATCGTTACACTCTGAATCTTCACCAAGACAAGGTATTGGTGAAGAACAAACAACACCAGATTCAGGACTTGGCGTAGTTACTGAAACATCACCACTACATTCATAAGTGAACCCTTTGTAGGCACAGCCGCCTGAAAATGTGTCGGTTACTTCACACTTCTCATCAATTAATAAACAACTTGGATCATCGATGTATTTCCGACAACTACTTGTAGAGTCAATAGCAATATCCAATGTAGTTCCATCCCCTACATTAGAAAAGTGAGATCCATAGCATGAGAATGTGCCATCATCACAAGGTGAAACATTATTGACTTCTACTAGATATTTACGAGCCTCTGCTTTATAGCAGACTGCTTGAGGGTCGTTCTTCTCACCCGGATACATCTCCGTAAGAATTTGATAATCAGGAACAGAAATCACTACTGGAATATCGAGATTGCCAGTTCGTCCTACGTCACTATCAGTACAGACCCAAGTATCATTAGAAAGGTTATGGGGTTGGTTAGTTACATCAGGTTGGGGAACAGCTCTGCCAACTACTCCATTCAAGATTGGACCGCCGACAACATCAACGGTAAGCGAGTCTGGTTGTGTAATGCAGCCAGCTGGAGTCTCAGTAATAGTTTCAAATAATTTTTTATTGGTAAATCGAATTGCAAAACTGGTGATGCCGAAGTTCAAAGGTATAAACCCAAAATTTTTAACAGGAGAACCTGGGTAATTCCAAGTCGTGCTTCCTCTTTTGTTATAGAAAGGGTCGTCAGTCATTGGAACACCAACATAATTAAATCCATCAAGGGATTTATAGGACCCTTCATTCAATGCATTCGTCAAATCTAGATGTCTTTGTTCTGCACCATTATCAATTTCCCCAAATTGCCAATCGTCAAAAGTTGAACTTGTTGCTGGACCACTATAAGCACCATAAATACACTGCACATTGTCTTCTTTCATGGTTCCAGTGCATTTAATGCCTGCACTACTTGTAAAGTTTTCGCTATGAGCTTGTGTACCTCGATAACTTGACATACGTTTATGTATCTTTGTGGTAGCAACACTAGCCTCTCCCCACTTAACAACTCCTGGTAACTGCATAGGTGCACTAAATGCAATAGCATCTCTATGTTGATTTGTATGCGTTGACGAAACATAAGCAGTAATAGACGACTTTAACCGCATGTTGCGAGACAAATAACTTTCTGGTGTATCTACAGGTACATAACTTAGATTTAAAGCTAAATCAAACATATCATATCTTGGTCTTGTCTTGCCTTGCCCATTTATATAGGTTGATTCTTGACCCAGCATAAAGTCATATAAAAAATCATCAGATTGACCATCACGACACTGATTAGTGAAAAATGCATATGCTTGGGTCTTACCCTTAACACCAATATACTTAGTAGGACTCATATGTCCTGGCGATTTACAAACATAGAGTGCGCCGTCTACGAAATCCCAAGGCTCTGTTTCCCAATGCGAATCCTGCGCATAAACTCGAATATTATTTTCACCATCAATGAGGAATCGACCAGGATTCTCAATTGTCTGTCCATACGAGCGAATAATTTGGTTATTTAATAACACAACGACGGAGTTACTAGGTGTTTCGATGTCTAAATCAAAATCAGTTAAATCAACTTCACTAGCGGTAAAAGTAATGTAGCCTTCACCATTCGTGGTGACTCTATATTCAGTTGTATCACCAAGCGTTTGTTTAGAATCATATTCATTGAATATTTGTCCAGGGGTTATAATCTCTCTTTCAACTTTACAAGAAGACTCCATATATAGAGCACCGGTCAATTCAGAACAGTCATTAGTTTTCTTGATGTTTCTTGTATCTGTAGTAGAGCCTGGGTCAACAGTACGGCAAACCGTTCCGCTTTCTACTCCACTTTCCATTTGGTTATATATGTCTAGAAACGGATTAGTCTCTGCGTTCTGGTTAGTAAGCGTCATGTCATCTACTAGACTTTGAGTATTGGTATTTGGTGTCCGATATTCCTGAGAGTCTTTATGGGTATTTAATAAACGGTAAGCCCTGCCCTCTTCTGTATCCGAAGCATTTATAGTGTTTTTAAAATTATTGCTGTGAATTTGTATCGATGTCTTTGAACTAAAATTAATATCTTTTGCAGGGTCACCAAGTTGCTCTGATGAGTTTTCAGAAGACTGCATTGCATTGGAAGAACGACCAATTGTATCAATGGTATTACCATCATGAGAGACACCATTTTTGGCATCAAGCATTCGAGCTTTCATGGCGGGTACCATGGCTTTCTGTGCATCACTCAATATTGGTTCGTCTTCAGAAGAAATTGCGGTACCCACACAAACAAAACTCAAGATTGCAAGTAGTGACAATAGTTTAAACTTAGACATAAGTACCTCCAATTATTAGTTAAATAAAGTGCAGCAATCTTTATAGCGATAAAGAAGTTGAACGGATTGGCCAGAAGTACCTGGTGCTGTTAATCCAGAACCCCATAGAAGCGTAGGAGCCCCCATTTGATGATTTGAATTTGCTTCGATACCAGGAAATGCATAACTCAATCGATATTGTTCTTTTAGAAGTGATGGGAATACATAAGCAGAACACATTGCGTCTCCCCCATAGGTCTTATGGAGAAGAAATCTACGATGCATAGCATTGATAGCTTTAACTACCAATATACTTGATAGTTTTAATTGATTTGCTCCAGCTACATCAAAGCCTGTACTCGGATAGGCGTTACCCCAACAACCAACACACCAAGGTGCTAAATCAATGTTATTACTTAGGTGCATTGCAACACACTCACCTATACATGCCACTTGTGATGCCAGGGTCGAAAAGATTAAAGATTCCGGCTGAATCATTGTGGTAAGTATTTCATCGTTCCATAATGGATCAGGTTCGGATATATAACTCATATCTACTTCCAATATATTGCCGGGGTTGCAATTTACACCAGCAAACATTTGCAGCACTTGTGCTACGGGGAATGTCCAAACATGAAGATGCATAAATGCATTGTCGGCCTCACCACCATCCTGATCTCCACCAACAGCCATACGATTACTACCTTGCAAATTCGTTCCACCAAGGAATGGAGAGCAATATGGAGTGCCAACTGTCTCAATTGCATGAGTTACGTCCCACATGCCGACGTGAACGCCTGGCATAGGAATACCTAAGTCATCTGAACATACGCATGCTGCGTTAGTGTAAGCCCCTGGAGGGATGCCTCCTGAGCCAGCACCGCTCGGTGCGGGTGTTTTAATACCGGCAAATCGCATTGGAAAAAAGCAATCCCAGCAAATACTGGTCATCATTTTACCGCCTGAGAAAACTCCAGAATCTTTACAATTCAAAGCGAATACCGAGGTAGAAAAAATCATCAATGCTATTAGTAGAATTCTTTTCATAACATACACTCTTGAGTGAAGCATGATGCTTCTGATATTTTCAGCATGTACTTCATTGTTGGATGGGCTTCAACAATTGACGGGGATGTTTTCAAATTAAATCTATTAACAATTGATTCTTGTAAAAGAAAGATTCGGGTGGTGCCAAAGTATTCCTCCATTTCAGTAAAGAATTCCCAGCCCCGATCTGACTTGAATTTTGTTGCTAGCAAGACAGGAACTTTATAATTCGATAAGGCTCGACTACGTTGCTCTAGGGCAAATAACATTTGTCGTTTATCTTCGGGATTAAAAGTAATTAGTACTCGATTGAAAGGAAGGGCTTTCATTGGATTGATTCGAGCACCAGCTCTAGCAGCTACATATCCATTTTTATCCAAAATATCATTAACGACCACCACCTCAGGGTTAAAGTCACGAACAACTACATCGATACCGGTTGGCAAATCTGTAAATACATGACGCTCCCAATAACTTTTGTGGTTTTTGGTAGCTTGTTTCTCCATAGCTTCAACATCAATCTTAGATTTCATTAACTCCATCAAATCTACTTCGACAACGTCATAAGTATTACCAGAGTCAATTACGGCTTTACTTTCTAATAAGTCTCGAAACGCAAGGTAACCTGTCGATTTCATTGCAATATTATCTTCTATAAAAATTGCAGCTGGAACTTGAGTAACTTTAGCTTTTTTAAAAGGCACCGGATCAATCGTAAGATTTAGCATTTCATGATCATCGATAATCGAAAATAACCAAGATTGACGACGCATGAACTCAATGATGGTTTTGTCGTCTTTATTTATTCCTAAGAATACAACACTGATTGGCTTATCAAGTGACTTTGCAATTGCCGCTGTTTTACGAATGATTGATGACAGACGAGATTGTGGTATTGATTCAGATATGGCCAGATAAAGACCTGACCTATCACCCGGCATCACCCGATCCCTTATTCCATGCTTAGCAAGCATGCTTGATTCTGCATTTTGTATAAGCTTGTCAGCACGTTGACGAAGATCTGAGAATTCAGTTGAAAAGCAGTTAACCGACAGAAATATAAAGACGAAACTAAGCGCGTTCTTGAGCAACATAATCAATCGCCTCCTCAAGTGTATGGCCGTTATTACGCATTGTACGGATCATTGTTCGATCTTCAGATTCGGTACCAAAGACTTTAAGTGTAAAAGGTGCCAATGCTAAACGGGCAACTCCCTTCGTGTTCTTAGATAATATAAATAGTTCTGAAAACCCGCCCTTTACTTTAAAAGTAGAAACAGTTTTTAATTGTTCAACCCAATAAGGCGACAGATCAATTCTATCTTTCTTAACCAAGTCATTTACAGTTTCTGCATTTTGACCAAGGAATATTTTTACTGCCGCATTATCCGCAATTGCTTTACCAGCTGGATTCGCATAAACGTCCTCTAAATTCTGAACGAGCAAACCAATACTGGCATTGTGTTTACGAAATTGTCTGTATGCGGTCAAAATGAACTGAAGCACAGCGTTGTGTTCGTCTGCACCACCTTCAGCCATAAACTTCCAAGCTTCATCAATTAGCATCATTGTCCAAGATGAATCGTTATTCATCATCTTTGAATATATGTATTTATTTATTTGCAAGATCAGTTGAAGAATTACAGCTCTTGATAAATCGTCTTTATCTTTTAGAGCATCTATATCGAGAACGATCAACCTTGAACTGTCGAAATTAATTGCTTTACCTTCGGAATAAAATTTTCCGTATACTCCGTGTGTAGTCCACTTCTTAAGTCGAAGAGCCAAGTCCCCAAACCTTGTGTCTTTTGAATCGTCTGCATCAGACAATAACAAATCATATATATAATCTATCTCTGCTTTGGTGCCGTATTTGTCCCAAACTCGATTCGTTATATCATCTACGATCGCCCATTCAAGTTTATCCTTTTTGGGATTTAGGCCGATCATTTCACAAATAACACCTACTACCATTGGCGCTTCTGCATCCTCGCCATCCCAATCCGATATCTGAGGAAAAGGGTTTAAGTTTGGGCAATTATCTCCGTCGAATGTAATATAGGTACCATTAAATAACTCACAAGTAGTGCGGTATGAATGACCCTGATCAATAATAAAAGTTTTCGCACCACAAGATAAATAGTCTGAAACGAAACGGTTTGCCATTACAGACTTACCAGAGCCAGACATTGCCATTCCCAACCAATTATAATTTGACCCGGTGTCGAAGAAGTTAAATGGTAGAATCTGTCCACTTCTTCCAACAAATAAAGATACAGGTGAACCCAACCCCCTCCATTCAGAAACAATAGGAAGCATTCTACTTGCATCTTCTGGGGAACAATCCTTAAATCGACCAATCATCATTATGTCGGCCTTCTTTGGTAATAGGTTCATAGGAAACATGCCGAAGAAAACCCCATGACCAATAAATTTTTCTTCAACGAAATTGTACTTATTTACACTTTTCAAGTGCTTAACGACTTCGTTGGATTTTTCTAAACAATCAACTTCTGAGTTACCAAATATTGCAACCGAACTTGATATTTTTATGGGCCTTCCATTACCTTCAATAGCATCGTGCATGTGTTTATGAGCTTCGTAGGTAGACTGGGCCTTCCCTTCTCGTGAACCTTGAGCCAAAAACCGGTAAGTCTTTTCGTTTCTTGTAATTCTTTTCTTGTCACCTACCTTGCTTCCATAATAAATCTGAGTGCAGAACAGGAAATTATCACGTATACCTGTGCCAGATGGTTTTTGAATTTTTCTAATAAATTCGGCTGCATCTGTTAATGTCGGGTAATCAGGCGCCCTGGTCATACTTGCAACGCGAAAGTAACGATCTCCCAAACGATATAAACCTGGTTTCCTTAACTTTACAAATTCAGTTGTTGGATCATTTACCTGAATAGAAATAGGTAATTTAGGATCGTATTCGAAGTTTTCACGCCATGTTGCATCTGGTGCCACGTTTATGGCCTCGTGATAAAGAAGAACGAGTTTATGTGGTGGAAGGTTACGTGCATTCATACCAAGTGTATTGAAATCAGAAACAACTTCGTTTTTTATCGACTCATATGGTTTTGCATAATCAATTGGTGGATTCTTAGTTTTCGGTATCTTCATTACCAAACTAAAATATCCTTTAACATTGATAACTTTAGTTTTTGAAATATCTTCAATTTGATTATATGTACCAGCCTTAATGTGATCCTTTGCCTCGTTGCTCAACCGCTTGAGCAAGGAATCAGACTCATCGTTACCCGTACTAACAAATCGTTGTTGACGAATTGCATAGTGAGCATTTTGAGTGTTTTGGATATCAGGAGAAGCCCACATCAAAAAAGAAAGGACTGAATCATCCGGAATTCCCGAGCGATTCAATAGATCTTCCATGCGCTGACGTGAGTCCTCACCCTGAGAGATAAGTAGGGAAAATTCAAAGCAAAAACCAACATATTGTGGGTCTTCAAACGTATACAGCTCTGTCGCAGGATCGTATGCTTTTGCTGCTACGAACCTACTTAGGCCTTCACGTTGAAATAAATATTGCTGAGTTTTTGAATATGACATTTTCCTTCCTTATATCAATACTTAGCTAAAGAAGCCGTTTAGGGCACCAGGAACGATAATGATCGCCACTGCTAGACCAAAACAAGAAAGTGTTTGCATCAAGTCTTTAGTTTTAAACCAAGAGAAAATACCAGCTACAAATGCGGCCAAAGCCAGTAAATAGCCAATTTCACCTTGCAAAATACCAATAATATATGCCGTTGCTCCGGCTGCCGATGTATTGGTGTCAGAGGCAGATGGAGCAGCTGCCATCGACACACTACTTCCAACAGCAGTAACACCAAATACGAATGCTTTGGCGGACAAACTGTTCATTACATTTTGAATTTTGAGTGTTTTTGCGGCCACCCAAGTTCGTAAGCTCTTTAACATAATCTAATATTCCTTTTTAACTATTGATTTTAATGGCTGGAAGACATTCGTTGACATAACTTGGCGAGCCTCCCAACCAGATTCGCGGCTTGCAAAATATATCTTTTGCGAACCGACAAATGACCCGCCAACATCAACAAATTCGTTTAACCAAACACGTTCTTTCACCTCTAGATTATGCTCTGGAATAGACATATCAGGCTCGGGTGGTGTTACAAAAATCAATTCGTTCCTATTTGCTATAGGTAATGTTAAAAGTGGTTCAACATCCTGAGCCATTTCATTATTAATACTTGGGGCCTGATCGTTGTGAATACGTCTCTTATATCGATATTTTCCACCAATCCGCCTTGACAACCGAGGACTACTCGAACTTTTAGTTACATACCCCCGATCTGCCGAATACTGATTCTCGGTTGTTTGTTTATACATTTCTGAAACTGAAGTACATTTCACTCCCGCTTCAATACCTCCGCACTTAAAATCTGAAGAACCTATTGTTGTGCAACCTGCAACTAGTAAAAATAAAGAAACTAATAATGATAATTTCATAGCAAAGTACCTAGAATTTTCTGAGGATCATTTTTACCAATCCAATTCTCATGGCTGATCAAAATCGGTAACTCCATTTCCGTGAAACTTATCAAACGATTGAGATTGGACTGTGCCTGGCTGTAACGTGCTTGATTACAAGCAGTAGGAGAAGACTTAGATATGATTGCGTCTATATGACGTGATGAACCACCAACCCCGCAGTACTTAAACTCTTTATCAAGAATTACCACCTGAAGCTTTTGTTTGTTATTTGAAATAAATGCAGTTATTTCTCGTTTACTCAAAAACTTTTCTTGGATAATTAAAGTCGCCTTTGGCGTATCACCTGAATACATTGGATAATGGATCTTGGAATTGAGTGAAACACCAAGTGAATCTAAAGGAATAAATTTTTTCGATAACGATATTTCTGAGAACTTGATTTCTTTTCTTCGTACTGTGTCAGTAACCTTTAAACGACTATCAACTGAGTGAATTACAAACCGACCTGAAGAGGAAGTAATCCAACTTTCATTCTTAGCATCAACAAATAAATAGTTATCTAATTTTGAAATTGATTCCAAAACGCCTATTCTCGACGCCTGATTTTCAATCAAAGTAATTTTTTCTTTATCGGTGCCAGCAGCGGTGGAAAGTGAACTAAAAGCTACAAAACTTAGTGATAACATACAAAAAGCAAATTTATTCATCATCATTACCTTCCTTTACATTGTTAATGTCAAAACTTTGTTCGACTACAAACTCAACTACCCTGCCCGCTTGAATCTCAATTACGGGAAATATATTCTGGGCTATATCAAGGTAGCGTTTAGTCAAAAGGTCTCCCGCGTTGCTTAGACCGTTTCCTATTAAAGACCTTCCTACATAACCGGCACTGGGGAGCTCATATGGGTTAGAAACTTGAGTTAAACTCTGAGGGTTAACAGCTGGGGTTATTGCGGAACCGATTGACTGCCATAGTGATGACGCTATGGCCTTCGCCACAATTGCACTATCTTTAGTCACAACCTCACCTCTTAATCCAACCTTACCGTCAACTCCATTAGCGTAAGACCTTACGCTCACCTCAATAATTTCATTATCTTCGTTAATGCAACTTAGGAGTGTTGACCTAAAATATGCTCGCTCAGTACTAAGTGACCCATAACTTCCAACGAGAAGGTGGCATCCTGAAAAATCATAACTCCGATCATTAGGAGCTAAAGCCTCTCCAACAATAACAGCTAAAGCTGGGAATGCTGTTTCTTCAGAACCTGTGAAAGTTGGGGTATCAACGCCAGCTAACAATTTCGCTTGAAATATTGTTCCAGCGGGTACTCTAGTCATTGGCTTGCTAGCTTTTTCATACCGATGATCAAGCTCTTTTTCAATTCCATCAATTACCGATACTTTTTGATCTGGTATGGTTTGAGACTGTATCGTGTTGGCAACGTGATCATTATTTGCATCTGATTTTTTTAAATAATCTGTTTTTTGAGTATTTGAATAATCCGTCGATCTCAATAAAACCCTTGGATCTCTAAGCTTAAATACGTCAAAAGCAGAAACTTCTAATACAACATCCTCTGATCCGGCAGAAGTCGCAGGTAAACTATTAATATCTTGGATTCCGTTAGGATATGAAGAACGGGAACCATTTTGAGTATAAAATCCACGAATCATGGCTTTTCGCTGTGAGCTTTCACTGGATAAATTCCCCTGTAGTTCAAGGTTGTCATCGGATAAGGATTCAGCTGTTTGTTTATTTTGTTCAACTTGTTTCGACAAAATACGAATAAGCTCCCGCACTTCCCTTTGCCCTGTTGATACTTGAATTCCAATATCATCAATTTTCTTGGCATAGGTTGTTTTAGCGAACTCATTCAAAACTTCTCTTTCAACATCCTGCCCTACAATAGTTACTTCGATATTTTCTTCGACCGCAGCAATAATCTCGTCATCAGTAACTTCACCTAGTACATTTGCACTCATTCTTTTACCAATGAAGATCAATACAAATAAAACGACGACCACTGCTAGCGCAATGAAAAAGCGTTGCTGAGTATTAAATTGGCTAAAGTTAAGTTTGAGGTTTTCAAGAAAGTCCTTCATTTAAACCCCACTCAATCGTTTACGAAAATTGGTTTTTTGCTTGTTTTCAACAATTTTCTTTTGAATGATTACTTCTTTATTCTCACCAGGTGCAATATGCCAACCGGGCGTCATTTGAGCCGATACAACACCTAATGATCTACAGCCAGACTCATCAAATTCAACATATTCTTCACTTACGTTAGTCACACCAAAGACTAGGTATTCATAATTCTTTCCAACCAGCCTTTGCCCTAATCGAGCAACCAGTCTTTTCTCATTACAAATGAAACCGCGATCCGAATTAGAAATTTCAATTAACTTATAACCAGCTGGGACTTCTCCCATTGAAATGTCTTTGTGGGCATTAACCGTGCGTCTGCTGGAACTTGATCTCTTCTCAAATATAAGGGCTTTACTAACATCACCAGAGTTCACAACCCGCTCTGATTTCTTGTCTACCGTTGCTTTTCCAGTGATCGTAATGGTTTTTGATATTACTGATGTATCAGGAACAAAAACCAATGATATGGATTCGTTACCACCATTTGTGTTTAGAAAGACAACTGAGATTGGTAATTTGTCATCTAATAATGTAACCAGGTAGATATTATGATTGTTCTGTATTGAAACTATTGAGTCACCGAACGGAGTTTTTGGAATATACCCATTATCTGGAAATATGATTGTATTCATTAGAAATGGCGGGCTCTTTACAGCAAACGTACCAGAAGAATTTATAGGTAGATCTATAGCGCCATTTTTGTCACTTTTTAGGGTTTTAACACCTTTTGGAAGCTTCAATTTAATCTTTGGTTTTGGGTAAGGCTCATAGTTATTGTGACTAACTGGCCCAGGGAGTTGTTGCACTGTATTAGCATTGGAACCAGTATTATTTACGGCATACTGCACATCATTTGCATTACGGATACCTGGATTTTGTTGTACGGGCTCAACATAATTTGCTCCATTTCCTGGTTTATTTTTAAATGTTCCACCTATCTCATACAAACCGTTTTGAAACCCATCCAACATCGAATTAGCACGTGATGTATTTACATTATCAGGGTCGGCGACCGCTTGAGATGTGTTCGAAACCATTGAGGGTACGCCATACAACCCATCTGCTACGACCACTATTGATAGGGACAACAATGAAAATATTGTTAAGTAACGAGATATCATTTCAAGCCCTCCACGTAACCGTGCTCATAGCCTTTAATATATGGACCGTAGTCAAATGATTCGATAACAAATTTGTAAACGTAGGGACGTATATCCTCTTCACCCGTTGTTATATTTTTAAGGGTTCTATATCCCTGAACTGTTACCTGGTTATTTTTCATATCATGAAAGATTTCACCTTCTGGCCTCCAGTATATTTCAATGCCAGATATTGCCATTTCAGAAAAACGTTCAGTTATTTCCATTTTCATTTGTGTGTAGACTGATGATGTCGCCATTGAACTAAGTGTGTTTAATATATATTTTGACTCTCTAGGAGCAGCATTACCCAACAATTTTGCCGTACTCAGCCCCCAAACCTCTCTAAAATTTCGATCGCCCGTGAACCTAGTAATACGGACGTTCTTATAAGTTGAGAATGGGCTTCTTTCAATAATGATAGTGTTGTTCACAACACTATGAATTAAGTACAAATTGGTGATTGATAAAAACAAACACATAACAACAAGTAATGAAATCCACTGAGAAGATGTAGACCCTAGAGCTTTTGATAAATCATACTTCACCCTAGATACTCCTTATCGAAAGCTCCATCAAATAAATGTCCACCACAAACAGGTAATCCAAATGCGTACATAACGTGCATCATTGTTGTTTCTTCAAATTTTTCATTGATGTATTCCCAGAACTTTAATAACGCAAACCCCAAGCACATACATAGAAGCATCTCTCGGGTAAGCAAGGCTGTAAATAGTGCACCAACCATGATAAATGCAGCTTCAGCTCTGAATGGACCAACATAACTGCCGTCATTCAGTGCGTTCGGGAATTTTTTAATGCTTTCCGACATGAAAGACTCACATACCATGAATTTAACTGTAGTTTACACAAGTAAAGGAATGCGACGCAAGTCACTAATAGGGATATTGATAATTAAAGTTGATTTTTGGGGCAAATTGGTTTGATTTTTGGCGGGATAAAACTAGTTAAAGGCCTGTCGACCTCTAACTTTCTACTCTATAAAATGAATTTAAGTTCTACCCTCCGATTTAATACACGCATAAAGTAATTGTCACTTATTAAATCCGATTCACCTTTAGCCTCTACATTGACTCGGCCTGGCATAACTCCATAAGACACCAATAGGTCCTTAACTTTTGAAGCTCGTAAATAAGACAATTCAACATTATCCTCAACCGACCCCTTAGGGTCAGCATAACCAGTTACCAATAAATTCAGCTCTGTCTCTTTAATTATTCTTACGAGGCACAGAATAGTATCCATTCCTGCAAAAGGTTTAATTGATCCAGTATCAAACTGTAATTTATTAGGCAATGTAACTTTAACCACCCCTACATCTGATTCTACATGGGCGCCACAGCCCGCAACTGCACCTTTAATGCTATCGCCAACATCAGCAAAGCTAATAGCAGACATGAGCATTAAGGAGCCAATAACCATACATTTCATAATCCAAGCCTTTTAAAGTTACATTGCTTATTGAACATTTCACTAGTCGTATACCTTACTAAAGGTAAACCTGATTCTTTGAATATCTTGTTAATGAGTTTATCCCTTCTAACCCGCTCGGGCTTGTCATGACTCTTATCATCCAACTCCACGGCAACAATTGGTTCCATACTATTCCTATCGACAAAAACAAAATCTATATGTTTCGACGAGATCTTTCTGAATAGCTTCCACCAACCTCCAGAACCCTCCCTACCGCCAACGTTGATTACATCGGCGATCCTGACTTGTGCGAACAAGATATAACCTTTTGATTCCAGAGGCTTTAGTTGCTTAAACATCACAGTTTCAGCCTTAGTAAGTATCCGAGATCGCTTTGTGTAACGAGGTCTTCTTAGTCTAATTACTAACAACACCAAAAAAATAAAAACAGATATTACTACTATATTCTGATTAGCATTTGCCAAATAGATGGCTTGCTCTAGGTTCATAACTATCTCCAAATTAGGTATATACACATAGTCCATGAGAAATCATTTTGCGCAAGTAACTAAATTTTCTGCTGAAAGTTTGAAACTAGTAAATACAAACCCAAGAATGCTAGCAGTAGTAATGTAATTGGCATTAGAGGATGTATAGGCACAGGAAAGAAAATGTAGGTAAAAAACCCTCCAAAACTAGCTATTATCATGTGACCACCCCAAGTGTATTTGTCTGGAGAGCTGTACCCGTACGTATATTTCAATATCTTTCTTTTCACCCTGGCTTGGAAGAACAAACCAATAAATAGGATACAAAGCACATACAACCATAATAATGCAATATGAGAACGTACAATAGACATGTAAATTGATGTCCAAAATGCCCCGTGTAATATAGATATATTTGATTTAAAACCATCTGAAACATTCCGATTTTCCTCAGGGACAAAGATAATCGCACTGTACTCAGCCAGCCAGTTACAGCAGTACTTGTATATACTGACGGCATTAGCATTGATCTTAGTACCTGATTCATAACCTAAGAATCCCGAAATCATTTTCTGCTCCTTGGTAGCGTCGTCCTGGTAATTTTGTGCAAAAAATAGATTAGCTACAATGACAAACATAAATGATAAGAGCCACATGACTAGATGCTTTTGTACCATTATGCGGCCACCCTATTAGCATGGAGGTTCCAAGGTAGATCATGAATAGTAGGCTTATTGTCTGAAGCTACCAATATTGGTACCCTACCTTTATAACAATCCCCAGCTGACACGAAAGCAAAGTACTCTAGGTCCGGCAGATTCTTTAATAATTTTCCGGGTACCAGCTCGGTTGCAGTTTCTGTCGATCGCCCCCCATATCCTCCACCGAAGCTGGCAACTCCGTCCCCACCAGAACTCGATGAAATGCTCTTCTGCACAGTGGTAACAAAAGCTTCACCAGATTGCTCTGAAATGTATTTCTTTGTTTCATCATCAATAACTCGAAGGGAAATCAAATTGTTGAAATTACCTAAGGCCTTCATAGCTTCATCATTGTCACCTAGAGCTACCGTCAAATCTTTAGTGGTCTGTGTTGCACCGATAACCCTAAAGTGAGCCCCGGCACCCTTGTTCAATAGCTCGATACAACTTGAGTTCATCAGGTTACTCATTTCATCCATAAGTAAGTTGATCGTATGCTCACCAAGTGGATTTGTTTCCTCTCCTTCAACACCTTTTATAAAATTGTATCTAGATGCAGCAACGGAGGTTAAATCCGACATCAACAAGCTTGCTACAGCATCAGCTACGTTTTTGTCCCCCATTGAGTTCAAGCCGATATAGACAACCTTCTTTTGTTTAATTATTTTCTTAAAATCCAGAATAGGTCTCGGATCTGACGCATCATTGTAATCAGGTGACAGTATCTTTTGCAGCTCACCCGTTGTTAATGACTTGAGTACGGGCATTAAGCTCGCAAGCATTTTTGAGGCATGCTCACGGTTATGTTCGAAGAATGTCAACAAGCCATCAATTGCAGAGTTAGGGTGCAACGGTTTAACAACCTCCTTATAGTAATCTGTGGCTGCTACTAATTCTGGACTTACATTGGGATCTGCTTGAGCCTTCATTCCCCCGCTATTTTTGTACATTTGAATACCTTGCTTAAAGTTTTCAATATTCATAATTTCACAGTGGTGAAGTATTGCTTTAAAGAGCAAATCACCAGGACCCCTTTCTAACACCGATCTTAAAGTCATAATTGAAGGCTTAATATTTACAAAAACCATTGCCGAGAAAATTGACTCCATTACCCCCCAGGCAAATTGACTGAAGCTATCTCCTCCTTTTCCGGAGCTTGGAATAATAGGCTCAATTCGGGAAGCTAATTGAGCAGGAGAGTCAAAATTACTCATAGGGTCAAACCTCACCCCATATGATGGGAACGCTAGATGTAATAGCGCAAAGTTATCCATCAAATCAGCATCATTTGCAGCTTCCATTGCTATATCCATCAAGCCCAGGTCACCTTTTGGATCAAATATTATGGTGCACTCTTTTCTCATTACTAATTGACGAATTAAATACTTTAACATTACGGATTTTCCAGACCTTGTAGTCCCAGAAAGCAGGGTATTACCTTTCGTATCGTCCAATGGCATGGTTATTACTTTACTCTCCTCCAAACCATGCATCCAAGACCATCCTCGATAGACTTCAGTAGGTAAACTTAATTCAGTAATTGCCTCAGCTAATTTTTTCTTATTTCCAATTGATTTTGTAATATTCTTATAGTCTTCAATTCGCTTTTCTTTCTGCTTTACAATTTCATCCGATCCAACTGCGTTAAATTTGTGACCTGACACTCTTGAATAGATACTTACAAACGGTTTTGGAGGAATATAACTATCAACATCACCCATTGAAAACTCTTCGGCGTAATTCCTATGAAGTGTTTTCCATTTAAATCCATTTCCAAGAAATAGATGATTCGGAAGCGCCTTTACCATATTTTCATATTCATCATCGGATTGGAATGAAGCGTGGGATTGGAATAAATATAACCGTTTAACCCACACCTTATATACACTGTAAAAACTTGATAATGATAGTATTGTTGATATAGAAGCAGCGATGAGAACAACTCCATTTATATTACCGGTAACTGGGGAAACCAATAAATATACCGCTACTACTAACCAGGCTAACCCTGCTTCTAGTTCAAATGCAGGGCGCCATGGGCGATCCAACAATGCTTCATTACTGTCAAACATGGGTTATATTAACCTCGTAGAATTTCTTTAGGTGTATACTGGAAAAGCTTGACGTTCCAGCCTTAATAATTGCTTTCTCACTCATACCATAAATAATCTGCCTATCTGATTCAGCCATTAGACCCAAATCAATAACATCTCGAAATATTGAAGTCATACAAGAGATCTGAATAATCTTTTTTTCTTTGTTAACAGTTATCTTTTCTTCGTACTTTGTGAAGTTTTTTGATAAATACTCGTCAAATGCAGCTAATACATCACCTTCATTTGAAGTAATGGTATTCACACCATTTTTCATAACTGTAGCGCCTCCAATCGGTTCAATACTTTTATTTGTTTTATGAGTGATTATCTCGTTCTTACTTACAGTAGTTCCAGGTGTAGTGTTTACTCTAAGATTGCCTTCAGCATCATTCTTTTCATCTTCCAGTATTGAAATTTCTCCAAGGAGCCTCGAACTTAAACTTTTTGACAAAATTAGCACACGCATAGATCTTCCATTTTCTATAAATTCTGCAAGACCTGTATTCCTGATCTTCAGTTCCTTACTAGATTTTGCGAGCATCAAATCCTTATTCAATAATGCAATTATATCCTCAGGATCATCTCCCATAGCCTGGGAAAACTTAGGCCATTCCAGAATGATGAGCCCTTCATTTAGCACATAATAGTTTTTGCCAACCATCAACTTCATTGCTATTTCAAATATTGTATCTCCTGTATCACCCTTAGAATTACAATAATCAGTAAACTTTTCAGACAATTTTTTACCTGAGATCTGTAGTTGTTGTGTTGCCGATTCATCTTTTTCAGAATTTGTTTTCGCCACTGATGCAACCGGATTCATTTGTATTTCACCGGCTACATCACTTAATCCCCGACGTATCTCCTGTTCCAAATCATAAGCGATGGGCATTACATTGAACTCATCTTTCTTCATAATTGAAGAAGCCTTGACTAAATCTTTATCTAGTATCCTTACAAGTGTTAACTTAAACGCTGATTTATCTGATGAGATTTTTGCAGACCATGACCTTTCCTCATCTTTTGCCTCACAGATCAAATCGGAGCACATTGAACATAAGAACACGCCAGCTTGCTTTGGATAACCTTTAAACCCCTGTTCACTGAATTGATTTTCAATAGCGTTGAATAGCGACGGCCAAGTGGCCCATAACCTTTTTTCTTGGTCAAACCAAAACATCCCTCGGTCCTTACTTTTTACATTCACCTTGAAAAGACCGTCTAATATCAATTTATTTATAGCTGCCTTAGTCAACTCCTTCAATGATGAAGAATTTGTCTTCGGAGTATCAACAATTTCATTACTTTCGACCTGTACTCCTGTGTCTATTGCTGGCTCTTGGATCACTCCTGATCCAAAACTTGCGACGACTGAGTCTTTATCACCTTTGCTAACTGAATCATAAAATAATGGTACTTCTGGGTACCGAATACCTGAAATGGCCATCATCATAGTCGGCAAGATCCTATGGTCTCCGGATGCCAAATACGCCATTAATTCACGATTGATTATCTGGCTGGCTAACACTAAAGAGAAATACTCATGATTTTTATGTCGCCTATTTTTTCTAAAGAAGGATTGTGCTGTAGGATTATCGACAATGAATTGCCTGAGATTTTCTGTAAATGGGTTCCATTCTATACATTCAGGGGTTTTAACCATCTGATCCGAACTTACCTTGCCCAAATCGTGTAATAGACCCGCTACAGCACATGCAACTAACCATTTTTCAGAATTTGCTTTTCTATATTCAGGCGATTCTGTCCCAAGAAACTCTAGCCCCCCTGCTGATCTTGCACAGTTATTACAAACTTCAAGTGAATGAATAAATAATCCTGAAGTGTAATTATGATGATGTTTTTCAGATGCTGGCAACTCAAATACAATATCCCTAAATGAGACTATTAGCGGCAATACCAACTTGCTGTATGCATCATCAAGTAAACATACGTTTTGTCGGATCTGAGATATCAGATACTTCACATCCGTATTGTCCCAGATAGCATCTACGAACAATTCTTCGACTGACGATTCTTTGACCTTTGTTTTCCGAAATGCAGAGAGCATGTTAACTAAATCCCCAGCTCGACCTGTTGTCGATACTCAATCAGGACGTCATAAATCCTTGATTGATCTTTAACATCTGCTCCGATACTCACCTCACCCTTAATCAAAGAGCTTAGAATTCCATTTCCCTTTGATCCACTGCTAATTGGGCTAAACACAGTCTTGCCACAACGAATTGGATACCCACTACTCTTTGAATAGGTGTCATTACCAATTATCTCGAAATTTGGATTTGCGCAAAAATCTGCCGACCCATTAACCACCGAAATTATACTTAGCAAATTTGATTGGGTTTTTGAGAATAGACGGACCTTATAAGTAGGTCTTTTAAACAACTCTGAAATACCTGACATATTTCTCCTGGGTACAACTATTTGTATTGGTGCCACCGTGGTTACATCTTGATACAACACGGCCTCTTCAGGCCATACCACCTTAATTGAACGCATTACAGCTTCTCGCGCCGCGACACCAGGTATGTTATCTACTGCAATTATATTGGGCTTAAATGCAGTGCAGCCAGCCACACTAAATATGAGAAAAAGCATCGTTACCAAAATTAATTTTCGCTTTAACATTGACTATCCCTATTATATCGTTTTGAATGCAGTTAAATTCATTGTACATGCGTCTATTTAAGAATTGCAAGGAGCCTACTGAAATGAGTCAAACCGTAACTTCCAAAGCACCCCTAACACTAAGCCAGCTTAAAGTAGTAGTTCCACATGCTAAGTCTCACATCATTGTTAAGAAGGTCGTTACCTTAAAGTCATTAGCTGTGATTAGGTGCCTCGTTCGTAATTATGAGTCTACTGAGTATGCATTTAGAAATTTATTTAGGAATTCGTACATCAGAATAATTGGACAAAATAAGGAACGAGCCACCGATGAAATCCAGGAAATATACGACGTAGGTGCTGAGAAAAACCGAAAAGAGATCTTGAGCCAGCTAGCTAACATTACGCAGTATTTCCAAAAGGTCTTAGATACCTTCCAAGAAACAGCCGATACAGAAAACGTACAAATAACCCAAGAATATACTCACCCACAGGATGTTGAACTTATAATCGAGGTTCCTGAGATGAACAGTATTGCCAACCTATTCGATATTGGTGATCTAGTCCATATTTATGCTGACAACCTCTACTTAGCTGGCTTCATCACACTTGACGATAAAAATAGCTTAACTACTGAATTCGCATCGAAAGTTAAGAATTTAGCAAAAAATGCATCAATAAAGGCCAACGCTTCACAAAAACTAGGCAACACATTGAAAGCAAAAATTACCATTACACCAACCTAAATGGATGACCTAAACCCACAACAATTAGAAGCAGTAACGTCGATTGATAGAGCAACCGTTGTTTTGTCCTGCCCCGGTTCAGGCAAAACTAAAGTTGTAACATCTAAGGTCCATTACATTAACAAGACTCATCCTGGCGCGTCTATTTGCTGTACCACCTTCTCAAAAGAAGGCTCGGAGGAAATGAAGGAGCGAATCAGCCGTGGGTTTGACCACCTCCCAACTAACATCAAAGTTTCCACGTTCCACAGCCTTTGCTACAACCTTGTAAGAAGTCAGTATGGTAAGCCGAATATGATTCGTGGTTATGAACGAAATCATTTAATCAAACAAGTAATCGAAGAGTTCGGTCTAGCACTAAAAACAAAAGAGCTCATTTCAATAATCGACAAGATTCCCACTAATAGTGAATCAACTGTGGTTGAACCTGTTTATATTCAATCTTTCAATCGCTACATCGAATTGCTAAATGCCTCAGGCAAACTAGATTTTAATAGCCTGTTAGTAATAGCCGTTAATGATCTAGAAAGCGGCAAAATCAGCCCCCTTCCATTTGACTACTTGATATGCGATGAAGCCCAGGATTCAGATAACTTGATGCTCAGATGGTTACGTGTGCATGTGGCGAACGGTTCTATTCCAACAATTATGCTCGACGATGATCAGACACTTTACTCCTTTCGCAATAGCCTTGGAGTAGAGATATCTAGGTTTGCTGCCTCAGAATTTGACGCAAAAATTATCAGAATGGGAACCAACTATAGGTCCCATGAAGAAATTTTGGCAAAAGCTGGGAAATTAATAACCCATAATTTGAACCGTGAAGATAAAGACCTTATTTCCCACAAAGGTCCAGGTGGCTCAGTAACTCTACATACCGTTCAACATCAATATGGTATACCTCCCCTTCTGGGGACTCTTATTGATGGTAATTTTAATGATTGGTTTATTCTTTGCAGAACAAATATAGACTTGCTAACCGTCAGCGCCCACTTAGTAGAGATTGGCCTTCCCCATTACCTCGCATCCGGTAAGGGATTATTTGAACAAGACAAAGTAGCAAATTACTTAGGATTACTACAACATATTGATAACCCTACTGATTTATCTTCCGATATGCTTCTTACAACCCTAGGAGCTAATAGAGATGCCAAAGACTCCATCATTAAGCGTTACGGATCAGTTACCAAATTTTTAACTTTAGTTGAACCTATCGAATCAGGTGTTGCTCCATCAAGACTTATCGATGCTGTTAATGATCTACGAAAGAGAATCGATGCTTGGAAAGAGTTGGCTCTTAACAAGAGGTTTAGCGCTATATGTAAACAAGCAGCCAGATTTTCAGCTAAATATGAACGTACTGATAACGGTAAGACTTTAATTGAAATGACAGGGAACATTTTAGCAAGTTCATTAAAAGGCTCAATAAAACAACGACTTAACGCATTAGAAAAAAAACAAAAGGAAGAGAAAAAGAATGGCATTTCACTTTTAACTGCACATGCATCAAAGGGTTTAGAAAAGCCTAATGTAATCATCTGGAATTTATCGGAAAATAGCTTTCCGGCAAAACCCGATGAGGATGCCAATGATACTGAAGTGGCAGCTCACTTTGAAGAAGAACGCCGAATCCTATACGTTGCAATGACAAGAGCTGAAACACAATTGCATCTTATCTTCCAGCGTAAAAAAGAAGGTATTAGATCAAATACTTACTTTGAGCCATCACAGTTTTTGGTAAACTTAGGCTATAATCCTAAAACCATATTAGAAAGTTTAAAATCAGATTGACTTGAAAATCAACCAAAGCTCTGTTATTAATTATACTTAATACATACAAATTCTAGCTCCCAGTTTTTGACCTATTTATAGGTTCTTACTACCCCACCTTGTTCGGAAAGCCGTTCATGGCTTTCTTGTAACTGGAGAGCCAACCATGCTATTCAAAAAAGAAGTTCATGATGGCCAGATTAAGCGCGAGTTTATTGCTGATTCTGTCCATTTAACCCTCCCGTCGATTATCCCTAAAGATGGTGATATTGATTCACTCTTGCAAGAAATTGCGATGGCTGAAAATCAATACTTCCACCTAACAGATAAAATGACAATTAAGTGTTTGGCTTCAAAGTCTAGTAATAGTAACTCTCTCGTGAGTCACTCTTCATACTCTCAAGCTAAAGCTAAATCGCACGAACCCACAAACGATACCCTTCCTACCGAAAATATATCATCAGTTGCAAACAGCCAAACAAATGAATCTCTTGATTCTAATGATGGCTCAACTTCTGATAAACGAATCGGTCAAGTAGCGGCATCCAAAGTTACACTGAATAAAGTCAAAGACTATGTCGATGGCAATTTTCATTCCTTCGGAACTCGCTGGATTGAAAAGCAGAAAAAAACTTCAGTGATATATCTAACCGTAGACGGTGAACTGAGCTTCATAGTTGGTTCGAATTTTCAAGATCATAAGCTTGAGGATGCCCATTTACGTGAAGACAATATTCGAGTAATTAAGGTTTCAAATTATAAAAAGGCCGCTGATCGCTCTAATGCTAAGGCAGCTAGATTTGAAATTTTGAACACCAGAACACTCGGTATTAAGTCTTAACCCCCCCCCTTGGGGCATCTTGCCCCCCAGCTGATGCCCTATTTTGTAAAAAATCCGGAGCACAGTATGACAAACCTTAATAATGCAAGCGCAAGCCAAATCTTTGACAAATTCGTCTGGGTTATGCCAGAAGTAATTTCGTATGGTGGACAAATTTCCCTTGGGAAAACCACTCTAGCGACCAAAGACTTACCTAAAGATTTAATTTCTGAAGGTGGCTTAAAACTTGTTGACCCAAAACGTTTCAATCCCATTCAGAAGTTCCGAACGAATGTTAGGAACCTTCTTCTTGAGCATGGCCAGACCTTTCTTAAAGGTTATGCCATACCAATTGAAAAATGGGACGTGATAGAAAAAGAATTACAGTTTATTGATCGTGAATTTCATGCAGCTGTTAATGTTTTTTCTAATAATTGGGCTAAGTACGTTACCGAGTGGGCTGATCTTCACCCTCAGCACAGAGACATAATCCTTAATGTCGCACCTCAAGCTGAAGCTATCCGTAACCGGTTTCGCTTTACTTATAGTGCAACTCATTTTTCACCTCTTAACGGTTGTGAAGAATCAATGGCTAATCAAGTTCGCGGTCTTAAGGATGACATCTATGATGACATTGCTAAGAAAGCAAAAGCTGCGATTAATAGCTATGAAAAGGGTTCGTCTCAAATCACTCGTAAGATGCGTACTACCATTGATGGTCTAGTGACTAAGTTAAAGAGCTTGGCATTTGTTTCTCCCGAATTAGTGGAAACCGCAAATGTTATTACAAACTTTTTCAACAACATCACAATGCCTGATAAAGGAAACTTAGATGAGCGCACTCAATCTCAAATCGCAATGCTTCTTTTAGCGATGAAAGATCCGAGTAACTTACCTGATCTTGGTATGGTTTTAGCTGCTGAAAATGACAAACTTACCAGTTTAAACCTACAGGTCAGCGCACATTCGAACACGTCTACCATTCATCCATTGAGTGCTGGAAACAGTTCAGTTGCAAATGTTGATCTAAGTACACCAATAAACCAAGGAAATCCAGAATCTGCGATTCAGGACATAAAGGCTTTACTTGGCGCTCTTCCTGAAACTCATAACGAGTTTCAAGAGACACAACCAACTAAAGTAAACCCTATCGATGAAGGCCCAAAAGCTTTTCATCTATTTTAAACGTCATCGTCACTCCAAAAGGAGTGGCGATTTCCCTAGATTGCTTAGCTAATAATTTCATTAGCTAAGTGATTTCTAGATCTTCGGATCTTTTTACTACCCTAATATAAGGCTCAGCCTTACGGAGTTTTGAATGAACACTAATCAAATCCGATCCCTTGTTGGAATGTACTCGCAGAATCTCGGCATAGAAGTTGTTGTCGGCGGTGATCGAGCATATACAAACGGTTCCAGAACAGTAATTCCAGGTTACTCAACCCTGACTAATAATCAGGTAAATACGTGCCTCGGCTATATTGTTCATGAATCGTTCCATAACAGGATAACTGATTTCGAACCTTTTCAAACCGGAAGCCCTTACTTGAATTTATTTGAGGATCACCGAATTGAAAGAGAAGCTGAAATTGAACTTCCTGGAAGCAAACAATGGTTTCAAAATCTTGATGATCAATGTTATTCGCCTACGCCTGTAGAAGAATTGCATAACTTCACAAACGCACAGCTGGTTAATAGCTATTTAATGCGTGCTGGAAGTAAGATCACCATGAACAGAGACACTGATACCGAAACGCTCTTGCATGTTAAAAGTCTTATTGAAGCTAATATAGATCCACAAGTTATTTTGGATTTAGATCAGGCTTTACTTAAGTCTAAACATACCCAGTCAACTGAAGAGTGCTTTCAGCTGTCAAAACAGCTTGTGGAAACACTATCAAAGTATGACCCACAACAGCAAGATAACGATCAGCCTGACGACCAATGTAGTGAGCAATCTGGTAATCAATCCGGTGATCAAACTGCTAACCAACCCGGTGAGCAAGCTGGGGACCAACCTGGTGATCAAACTGCTAACCAACCCGGTGAGCATGCTGGGGACCAACCTGGTGATCAAACTGCTAACCAACCCGGTGAGCAAGCTGGTAACCAACCTGGTGATCAAGCTGGCAACCAAACCGGTGGTACTCTTAATAAGAGTGCTATTGATAACTCTCTCGTTAAAGAGGTTATGGATAAGACCGACTCTATTGAGGCGTTATTATCCGAAATGACTGAGAACCAAGAAACCTCAACAGAAATGGTCACTGTAGCTGATTCTGGTGGTGGTTTTACTGATTCGACGCATACAAGCGAAAGCTTAAGTGTCGCCCAGCATAACGTTTCAATTTCAAATATTAAGCGAGAGATCGCTGCTGTATTTGAAGCTGAAGCAAAAACCCAAAAAGTGGTTAAAAAGAAGGGGACTCGACTCAAACATAATCGACTTCATCGTATAGCGGTGAAAAACCCGAAAGTGTTTGAAAAGAAAATAAAGCATCATAATGCTGAATTTGATGTAACCCTTGTATTGGATGCAAGTGGATCTATGCAAAATGATATTGAAGAAGCAACTTCTGTAGCCGCATCTTTCCTTGAAGGTATTGATGCAGCAAAGAATTGCAGCTTTTCATTTTTAGCATTCCCAAATCGTCCCAATGCTTACCACAAAAGAGGAGCAAGATTAGAAACCAATCTTGTTACTTCAATTGTTGCTGGTGGTGGATCACCTATAGTTCGGGCTTTAGATGAAGCTACGAATGAGTTAAGTGCTTCACGCAATAAGAAAGTGATTATTTGCATAACCGACATGGTGATAGACGAATCAACTGCCTATATGATTCGTGATATTGTCACTGGAAATTCAGATATTAATTATGTCTGGATCGGTGTTAATACGAAGTTTAGGTTTCCTATTCCTGGCCATGTACTTGACCAGATTAAGATGGCGGAACTGGCAAATGCTGTAAAATCATTAAAGGATAAACTAGTAGCATAAATATAAGGGACTAAGCCATTAAGGTTTAGTCCCTTTTTTTTGATTTGCAGTTAACCTATATCCGGAAATAAAGCTGCTGCTACTGCCTTACCTGTTTCACCGGTTGATTTAACTTCTACGCTCTTCGCAAGATCCTCTGGCAATTCATTTGTTACCGCCAATTGATTGCTGCTGACGCCATACTTTGAAATAACCAAATAAGCCTCAGCCAGCCTTTGTACTTCAGCAGCATTTTGTCCTTTCAGGGATTCCCTGTTTTCATCTAGATGCTGATATAGCAGAGAGTTTTTATTACTGATACGTACAGTTGTCTTAATCATCGCACTGCCCTTATTGATTTATGAATCAACATGTTCAGCATGGCTTAAGGCTGCAAATCTTAATCCTAATAAATTTGAATACTGCCCCTCTGTCTCTTCATGAACATCATGGTTTGGGAATGCCTCCTTAACAGCCTTCAAGTACATGGGTGCACTACCGCCACCCATCGTTATTTTGTCAATTGTTTTGGCTGATTCGCCTATATTATTTCTACAATCCATTATTGCCTGGCGTGACACTTGAAAAATAATATTTTCGACGGGTTTATGTTTTTTATGCCCATCCACCACACCATCCAGGGGTATCTTTTGACCACAAAGCCTTAAGTTTCCTGTCCTCAAACCTTTATCAAGCCTGGCGTAATCCGAAGATTCTAGCTTATCCAGTTCCATATCAGGTATTACAGTTTCGTTTAGGTGACGCATCACCTGATTGTAAATTGAATATGCACCTGTATCGCTGGCATCACACAGGTTTTCAACTGGCGTAAATCCATCAGCTACAATCCAGTCAGTACTAAAGTAACCAAAGTCCAATCTTAATGTTCGACTCTCTTTCATTTCATCAAACTTAGATTGATCTTGAGCGTATTGAATTAGGCCTGCAATTGGTTGCCGAATTACCAAGACCTTTTTGACGTGTACTGTTAATTTCTTAGATATTTTGTGCTTTCCTTGCAACAGCTTTTGTAACGTTCCCTTCATCCTCTCATAATTATTATTGGGCAATCCTACCGCCAGGTAATCAATCTCAGTATGCCCCATCTTGGATAAGCACCCATAACACAGAGCCTTGTACTGAGCTGATGAAACATAATCACGATTAAGTACTTTTGTTTCCGTGGTGGCAATTTTCTCTATTTCCGGGCCCACAAGGTACTCAACATCATCAACACGTACCGCCACTACATCTGCTGACTCTAAGTATTCACCCTCAACATGTCGGTTACTATTCAGAACAGCCAGTGAGGGCATAATGTTAGGCTTGCCATTAACCGTATATTTTGAATATCCAAAACCAAGATCTATTGCTTCAATCACATGATTCTTCATACTTATCTCCTCGCAGTTAAAAACATGGTACGAGAATCATACTAACAATTTTTAAAATCTACTTCCAGCACCTTGCCACCAGCTAGCCTTTGTATAGCCTCTATTTGATGGCAAATACCATATTTTTTTAGTATTTTCTGATTTTCAAATTTGTGCCGTCAAACAGGCTCTTATCAGAGCCAACGCCTTTTTCATTTGTATATTTATATACCAACTAAATAGTCGAGCCAAAACAACGTTTACACAAGTAAGGCAACTGACTCCTATTAGGCCCTGTACCGCATGTAATTCAATTGGCTATCCCTATTATAGGGATAGCCAATTTCCAGTGCCTGCGGAATGCATAAGGGGATAGTGGGTTTGGTTTTAGTCAATAAAACGCAATGGGGATTTACGGGTGGCTATCCCTAAGATAATGAATGGGTAATTCATCCATGCGCAGCACCAAGCGCAGCTAATCGCGGTCTAATTGCAGGTAGGTATAAGGGGAAAACAGAGAGGGAATAGGCCTACAAAATCTTATCTAACAGTTTTTCAATCTCAGCCAGGGATAAATCAGACAGTGCCAACTCGCCCTGGATCTTTTGAGAGGAATCTACTTTCGAGTTAATCAAATCCAATAATCGGCCAAACTCTTCAAATGAGCTAAACGATACTTTCATGCCCCACTTGGTCTTAGCCATGTTTTGGCCCTGAGGTGTAAATTCAGTCCCCAAGCCCAACCTAGCAGTTACCACTTCTTCAAACCTAGTAATATCAGCGCCCTTCTTAATCGTCTTAATGCTGCCTATTTCGGATTTTGGTTTAAATGAAGGGTTAATTGCTTTGTACAAATCTCTAGTGCTCATTGCACGCTTTATCACCAACATAGTGAAATCAAGCTGTTTATGAAAAGATGCCATTCTGAGATGTTTCGCATGATTCATGGATATTGCTCCACTTTCCACATACTCATGAACAGCAGGATTTAGCTGTAGCAATCTCAATGTGTGATTAACACTTGATCGAGACCCCCCAATAACATTGGCAATATCCTGGCCGTTCAATTTAAAAGCATCCTTCACAGCCATGTAAAATCTGGCCAATGACATGGGCTTCAAAGACAGTTCAGCAGGTACCTTTTCCAATAGGACATTATGGACTTCAGATTCAGATACCAGGAATGCCTTAATACTCCCCTGGGGATAGGAGACGAAGTAGGCCTGGGCGCTCTCATATCCGGACAATACTTCTAATCCTTTCTCGGCTTCCATTACGTATACCGGGTTACGGGGTAGTGCACTCTCCAATGAGTAATCTACCATCTGGTCGAAATGGTATTCATCTACCCTACCCAGTGGATAGCAAGGGTGGGACTCAATCCCTTTGCGCTTAATCTCTATAAAATCCATCACTCACTCTCTTTAAATACTCGCCATCCCATTGATATCACGGAACGCCAATCGCGCAAGAGTATGAATAAAGATTATTTAATTGCAAATAGCGGGCTTGCCCCGGCCATGATCCGGTATAGCTTGGTCCCCATTAATCCATAGCTGAGCTCGTAAATGTAATGCTCTATACCCCTACCAACTCATATGGCAACAATGCGGAGTGCGTAATCGCTGGTATTGAACTACCGGAGCCCGGAAGCATGAGCCGTCAAGACCTCGTGGCTGAGGTTGAACATATCTCTATAGCGGTTAATGAACGTATGGATGGCCTGAGCGATAACTGTGTAACGACATCCC
>MAAB01041471.1_pt1 | contig 28703 bp, 32 predicted proteins | sample 1115991 | NCBI WGS metagenome assembly MAAB01 (sample SAMN04961124, study PRJNA320927) | seawater metagenome | isolation source: sample BD02T18 sea water enriched with oil for 18 days | place: USA:Gulf of Mexico | collected 2013-07-27
TGAAGCGACAAAATTTTCTACGTCTAAAAAAACGTGCCATTATTATGCTCCTTTAAGGTTTAAGCGTGATCGCGACGACGAGGTTTTTCATCTTCATCTTTACGCATCTGTGGAGATGGCTCTGTAACAGCTTCATCACTGTTAACAACAAGATGACGAATTACAGCGTCATTGAAACGGAAAGCAGTTGTTACTTCTTCCAACTGTGCGAAATCACATTCAACGTTCATAAGAACGTAGTGTGCTTTATGTACTTTGTTGATTGGGTAAGCCAATTGACGACGACCCCAGTCTTCCAAACGGTGAACAGTACCGCCTTCGCTGGTTAATGTTTGCGAATAACGCTCAATCATTCCAGGTACTTGTTCGCTCTGATCAGGGTGGACCAGAAACACAATTTCGTAATGTCTCATTTAGAGCTCCTCACGGTTTAATCAGCCTTTTTGAGTTTAATTCAAAAGGCAAGGAGTTTTGCCTAAAGTGCCAGGCAATCGATAATTTTACGTTATTTTGTTACAGAATCACAAGTTACGTTGACGACTTGCTTCAAATAAACACACACCTGCGGCCACTGAAACATTGAGACTTTCAGCACCACCTTTCATTGGAATGTATACCACTTGATCACAGATTTCTCTGGTCAGACGGCGTATCCCTTTACCTTCAGCACCTAGAACAATAGCTAATGGCCCCTTCAACTCAACATCAAATAAAGTATTCTCACATTCACCTGATGTTCCCACCAGCCACACTCCATTTTCTTGTAACTCGCGCAAAACACGCGCTAAATTGGTGACTTGAATAAAAGGTAAACGTTCAGCAGCGCCGCTAGATACTTTCAGAGCGGTAGCAGTAATTGCTGAAGCCCGATCTTTAGGTGCAATCACCGCATGCGCACCAGCGGCCTCAGCTGTTCGCATACATGCCCCTAAATTATGTGGATCCTGCACACAATCCAGGATCAATAAAAATGGAGGCTCATCCAACTCATCTATTAACTTAAATAAATCAGCTTCATTCAAGTTATCTAATGGCTTACAACGCGCAATGCCACCTTGATGACGAGCATCAGGCATCATTTCATCTAATTTTTCTCGTTCAACCTTATTAACTGTAATATTTTGTTTTTTTGCAGCATTAATCACTGCATCAATGCGTGCATCATCACGCTCATCTGCTAACCAAAGTTCAGTCACGCGTGATACCGGCACTTCCAATGCTGCTTGTATTGCATGAAGGCCAAAAATCAGATCATTATTTGCACTAGTACTCTTAGATTTGGGAGCCCTTCGGCGTTTGGTATGCTTCTGATTCTTGTCCTTCGATGATGGGTTTGACATAAATTTCTACTCGACGATTTAATTGGCGGCCGGCTTCGGTATCGTTACTTTCTCTTGGCTCAATCTCACCTCGGCCAACCGTTACTAAACGACTGACAGAGATGCCATGTGAAACAAAATAATCAACGACCGATTGTGCGCGGCGACGTGAAAGTTCCATATTATAACTCTCTGAGCCAACACTGTCGGTATGACCTACAACATGAATTACAGTCTGAGGGTAACGTACTAAAATATCCGACACTTTTTGCAAGGTTGGTGTGAAGGCAGTTTTTAATGATGCACTATCAAAATCAAACGAGACTTCACTAGAAATATCAATCTTCAAGGTTTCATCTTGTAAACGCTGCACCTCTAGATCGTGGCGCGCTTGCTCTTCAGCTAAAGCCGCTTCCATTTCTTGCTGCTGCTTATCCATATAATTACCGACACCAGCACCCGCTGCCGCACCGACTGCAGCGCCAACCAATAAACCACCCGCATCATCATCGATTGCATAACCAATGATAGCTCCAGCCGCAGCACCAATTGCTGCGCCTACTTTTGTACGTTGATTAGGATCATCTGTGGTAGCACAAGCTGAAAGTACAACTATTGCTGATGCTAATACTATTTTTTTCATTATTTTATCTCCATGATTTCTAGGCTTCATTCTAGACCTAAGCCGGCATGCTGACTATACTGCTTTACAATAAATAACTTAACGAGCATGTTCATAATGGAACGAAACTTCATCCCAGTTAATATCGCCTTACTGACTATTTCTGATACTCGTACTATAGAGAACGATACGTCAGGAAAAGTTCTCCGTGAACGCGTTTTATCTGCCGGCCATCAACTTGCTGAGCAACAGATCGTAGTTGATGACATTTATCAAATCAGAGCGATTCTTTCACAATGGATTGCCAATCCAGAAGTACAAGCAGTCATCACCACCGGTGGCACCGGTTTAACTGGACGTGATGGCACACCTGAAGCAGTCAAAGTATTATTAGATAAGGAAATTGAAGGTTTTGGTGAACTATTTCGTCAAATATCTTTTCAAGATATCAAAACCTCCACCATTCAATCGCGGGCTTTAGGTGGAGTCGCAAATGGTACTTTTGTATTTTGCCTACCCGGTTCATCTGGGGCATGTAAGACAGCCTGGGATGATATTTTAAAAGAACAGTTAGATGCTCGTCATCGTCCATGCAATTTTGTTGAGCTTATGCCGCGCTTATTAGAAAAATGACTCAAATTATTTTATATACCACCGCCGGCTGTCACTTATGTGATTTAGCCAACGACCTGCTTATGCAAATAAAACAACAACAGACTGTTAGCGTTGCTTATGTCGAAATTGGCGATGATGATCAACTTGTCGCCTTATATGGCACCACAATACCTGTGCTTGAATTTAGTAATGGCAGCCAGTTAAATTGGCCTTTTGAACTAAACGACATTAATAAAAAACTGTTAGAATACAAGACTCAATAAACATTTATCCATTTCAAATGTCTATTATTTTAGTGCAAGCCAAATTGAGAGGTGCGCATGATAAAAATAATATCTTTGCCGGCATTACTCTGGGTTATCTTTTCCTCTGTTAGTGCCAACGAGTTTCCACCCGTTCCTGGCCAACGCCATGACATCGGTGGTTATCAACTTCATATTCATTGCTTGGGCACAGGCAGCCCAACAATTATTATCGACACTGGCCTTGGTGATGATTCATCTGATTGGCAATCCATTGTTGAACAATCGTCCCTAACCACCCAAACCTGTGTCTATGACCGTCCAGGTTATGGCTGGAGTGATTACGGTCCTAGACCGCGTGATAGTGAGCGTATTGCATTCGAGCTAGCTTTATTATTGCAGCGAGCAAAAATCCAGCCACCATACATTCTTGTCGGCCATTCGTTCGGCGGTTATAACATTCGAATGTTTGCTGCTAGCTATCCAAATAAAGTGGCAGGTCTGGTATTGATAGATGCTTCTCACGAGAATCAATACACCCAGCTTAATATTAAAATCCCAAAAAATAATCGACGTATACATAGTCGCATTACTCAGCCGCGTACCAACTTAAATCTAATATCAACAATACAAAAGAATCAGCTATTACGCGACAAAGCCTTTCATACAGTTCGTTATGAAATTTATTCTTTATATCAAAGCTCCCAACAAGTAGCACATATAACCTCTATTCCAATTGTGCCTCTCATTGTGATCAGTCGAGGCATTGCAGAATGGTTTGGTAATGACAAAGCCAGGCAGCGTGAGAAAACCTGGATAAAACTACAGCAAGATCTAACTTATTTATCCCCTATTAGTCAGCATATTTTTGCCAACCGTAGCGGCCATAATATTCATCAACAACAGCCAGAAATAATTGTCGATGCACTTTCTGACGTAACTCACCTTGCACGACTCATGAGTTCACCGTAAAAAGTCGTTATACTGTGTGCTTTTGCGTGCAGACACAATGACCGTTCAATTTATCGATACGCCCGAAGCATTAAGCGCTTTATGTCAACAACTTACTGGCAGTCCTTGGTTAGCGGTTGATACCGAGTTTTTACGAGAAAAGACTTATTATCCCCAACTGTGTCTGATTCAAATCGCGAATGAAGACATTATTGCCTGTGTTGATCCGATTGCTATCTCCGATCTAACTCCGTTGCTTGATATCTTATACAACCCAGATACGACAGTTGTATTCCATGCTGCTCGCCAAGATCTAGAGTTACTCTATTTAATTCGCGGTGAATTACCGCCATCACTGTTTGATACCCAACTCGCCGCCACCGTATTAGGTTATGGCGATCAAATTGGTTATGCCAATCTTGTCAAGCAATGCATTGACGTTGATCTCGACAAAGCACATTCACGTACCGATTGGACTAAGCGTCCCTTAGACCCTGCACAAATCGATTATGCGGCAGATGATGTCCGTTACTTACGAGATATCTATCACATCTTAAAAGACCAGCTTACCGATAAAAAGCGCACGCACTGGCTAGACGATGACTTTGCCACCCTTAGTAGTCCAGAAACATACCAAGTAGATCCAAAAACCATTTGGCGAAAAATCAAAGGTGGCGGCCGATTAAAAGGGGTGCAATTAGCAACATTGCAACAGCTTGCCAGTTGGCGTGAAGATCGAGCTATAAAATCAAACCGTCCTCGTCGCTGGATAATAAAAGACGAAGTCATGGTTGATTTAGCTAAATTAAGCCCCGAGTCTATAGATAAATTGTCATTAATTCGTGGCCTTGAAAAAGGCAATATTGAACGTCATGGCAAAATATTAATTGAACAAATCACCCTCGCTAAAGCATCACCTAAAGAGTCCTGGCCTGTAGTGAAAAAGTTATCATCATTAACTAACCAACAAGATGCAGTCATTGATGCTCTGATGTCGCTACTCAGAAAATACTGTGATCAACAATCTATCGCGCCAACAGCTGTTGCCAACCGTAAAGATATAGAAAATATGGTTAGAGGTGAAACTGATATTCCTTTACTTCATGGCTGGCGCAATGAAATCGTCGGACACTATTTAGCTAAATTTTTAAAAGGTCAGTTGACAATCACTGCTGATCAACAACAAATTCATATACACACACAAGGATAAGTCTCATGTCAGCTTTAATCTGTGGCTCTTTTGCCTATGACACCATCATGGTTTTCCCCGATGAATTCAAAAACCACATATTGCCTGACAAAGTGCATATGTTAAATGTGGCCTTTCTAGTGCCTGAATTACGTCGTGAGTTTGGCGGTTGTGCCGGCAACATTGCCTACAACCTTAAACTTTTAGGTGATGATCCCATTCCAATGGGCACAGTAGGTAGTGATTTTGCTAGCTATGCAGCGTGGATGGACAAACATCATATCAATCGTCGCCATGTGCACGTTAAAGAAGACAGTTACACCGCTCAAGCCTTCATTACCACAGATATGAATGACAACCAGATCACCGCCTTCCACCCTGGCGCAATGAACTTAGCTCATGAAACTCCAGTTAACGAAGCTAAAGATATCAGCTTAGCGATTGTGGCTCCTGATGGTCGTGATGGCATGATCCAACATGCACAACAACTCCATGATGCCGGCATTCCATTTATCTTCGATCCAGGTCAAGGTTTGCCAATGTTTGATGGTGATGACTTGTTGAACTTTGCCAAACAAGCAACTTACATTGCTTTGAATGATTATGAAGCCCAATTATTTCAAGATCGTACCGGCTTATCTCCAGCTGAAACTGCTAAACATGTTGAAGCATTGATTATCACTCGTGGTGGCGAAGGTTCGCACATTTACACTGATGGTAAACGCATCGATATTCCTTCTGCTAAAGCTGCACAACTAGCCGATCCAACAGGCTGTGGTGACGCATATCGTGCCGGTTTAATTCACGGCATCATGCATGGCAAAGATTGGGAAACAACCGGACGCATTGCCTCTTTATTAGGCGCAATAAAAATCGAACAACATGGTACTCAAAACCATGCGTTTACCATGGCAGAGTTTGCCGCTCGCTTTGAAGAAAACTTTGGTATTGCTATTTAAACCATCCAAACATGCTCACTTTCAAGATTGAAAGTGAGCATGTTTCTACGCAAACAAAATCAGCAATTCAGTGCTAACTTCGCTTACGCCTCAACCTAGCCTTTTTTGCTAAATTGTGACTCGCCTCTTATTTATAGGTTGTCTAGCCTTTACATTGCATCACGACTACAGATATTATCCACCACGTATAAATTCATGTTTAAGTTGATTTAATTACTATCACTTCAACTAAACTTTAGGAATCTCACCTACTTCTAGTCACAGATAAACTAGTGGTAAGTTAAGTTTCTTTGTAACAAAAAATGTAATACCAATTAAAAATAGTTAAATTTACGCGGGATGCGTTGTACTTTACAAGTTAACTTTGGAATTTAAAATGGAAAAAAGCTGGCCAGGATCGCAAGCACAATCCGGATTTACCCTATTAGAAGTTCTAATTTCCCTAGTTATTCTATCAATAGGGCTATTAGGGCTTGCCGGTATTCAAGCAACGAGCCTTAAAGACAATCACACCGCCTATAACCGTAGTCAAGCAACACAACTGACCTACGACATCACCGATCGAATGCGAGCGAATAAAGTTGCAATTGATAATTACTTAACTAGTTTTATGGCATCCACTGCCGCCACTGCTCAGGCAGGATGTTTAATCGCTGGCTGCACCGCTACTGAAATGGCTCAACATGATCTCTATGAATGGCAGACAGCGTTCATCGACATTTTACCTTCAGGTAGAAATACCATCACTAAAGCTGGCGATACTTATACAGTTATGCTGAGCTGGGATGAAGATCGTGATGGTGACAATACCAATGACCCAGAATTTCAAGCTAGCTTTCAACCATGAAAATATTAAATAGTAAACGTCAACAAGGTTTAACCTTAATTGAATTGATGATCGCGATGCTGCTAGGGCTATTTATTATGGCCGGAGTCATTGGCTTATTCATTAACAGTCAGCAAAGCTACCGCATTCAAGAAAGCAGCTCCCGCCTCCAAGAAAATAGTCGTTTTGCCATGTTTTTCCTGACCAAAGATATCCGAATGGCTGATTATTGGGGCTGCCTTAATACCACAGCAAGCATCGATAACAACTTAAATGCAAATGCAACCTATGACTTCTTTGCAGATGCCATCGTAGGCGAAGATAATAATACAACTGTGGATGATGTCCTAGATGGAACTGATGTCATCACTCTCAGAGGTGCTTTTGGTTCGGGAGCTTATGTTACCCAACAACCTTCTACACCATCGGCAAGTATCAAGGTTGAAGACAATAGTGGATTAACAGAACATGATATTGTGCTGGTCACCGACTGTCTTGAGGGTGATATATTCCAAATAACCAATGATCCAACAGTGGGTGGTGCAGGATCTGATAACTTAATTCATAACGCTGGCACCGGCGGCAGCCCGCCTATTACACCAGGCAATGCTGATAAACCTCTTCGCAAGAGGTATGATACCGATGCTCAAATTTATAAATTAAATTTCGCAACATACTACATCGACACGAGTGATACTACTGGTCAACCGAGCTTATATAGAACTATAAATGGTAGTGATCCGACGGAACTTGTCGAAGGTGTAGAGGATATGCAGATTTTTTATGGAGAAGACACCGATAATGATAAAACGCCAAACTACTACCTAGAGGCAGGCAATGTTTTACTCAATATGGACAATGTAGTCAGCGTCAGAATCAGCTTAGTTATGCGCTCGACAGAAGAAAACCTTACCTCAACAAACATGTCTTACACTATCCCAGGGCAAGCAGAAGTCACACCTAATGATGGTCGACTTCGCCGTGTTTTCACATCAACAATTGCCATTCGCAACAGGTTGCCATAACAATGAAAACCAATTTATCTGTCCACAATATGGCCATAAGAAATCACCAATCAGGTGTAGTATTAGTTGTCAGCTTAATTATGTTGTTATTGCTAACAATGATTGGGGTCACCGGTATGCAAGTGACTGGCCTAGAAGAAAAAATGGCAGGTAACAGCAAAGATCGAAACATCGCTTTCCAAGCTGCTGAAGCAGGCCTTCGTGATGCAGAAAGTGACCTGTTAAATTCCGGTCGAGTCTCAGGTTTAACAGGCATGGATAATCAATGTACAACAGGCTTATGCTACACCGGCGCCCCCATCCTCCATATTGAAGACAATGCGGGATTTATGGGTAATGCCGTCACTTACGGTACTTACACTGCAGCAACAAACTTAATCGATATTCCAGCACTGCAGCAGCCCCGCTACCTTATTGTTGGCATGAAACTTTGGCCGCCAGGTGCTGTAAATTGGAAATATATGTACAAAATCACCGCTGTTGCACAAGGTGCTCAGGGCGGCCAAGCAAGTACATCATCAGTATTACAAGAGGTCTATGCGCCTTAACCAAACGGTAAACGCATACTTCAAGGAGTAGAAACATTATGACTAACACACTGCGATCAGCCCCTTTAACTACTCTTGCAATCTTGTTAGCTTCAAGTTATGCATCGACTTCTTTTGCAGCATTGCAAGACTTAAGTCAACGGCCGCTCTTTGTTGCCAATGCTGAAAAAGCCAATGTATTAGTTGTTCTTGATAACTCGAATAGCATGGATGAAGATGACCGAGGGAAAGCTGTCGGTAGTGACTCATCTGAAAGTAAATCAGAAATTGCTCGCATAGCAATAAGAGACCTGATTAATACCTATACAGGCAAGATCAATATGGGATTGATGGCTTACCAGCAATATCCTCCAGGCAACGCTGGTTCAGACAGTAAATTACATGTCATTCCAAGTTTTTTACATGCCGGTTACTATGATGTAAGTTATGACGCCGACGCAAACTATGACCCTAATTTCATAATCACTACTGCAACCAGAAACTCTCAAACTAAAAAGTTCCAAATTCCAAATCCAACTAGTCCCGGTAATTTCATCAATTATAATGTCACGCTGCCCTATTATTCTAGCGAGATACAAAACGTCAGTTATTGTTATGCTCCAGATGGAAGTGCTTTTGACGATGGTGAAGTTTTTACTAATGGCTCAAACGCAGCGCCTGATGGTCCATGGGATTTTAACCGCTGTTTTACTACTAAAATAGGTATTTCTGATGCTCTACCAAGTCCAGCGCTCGCTACACCTCCCGATCATTACCGGTTTCAGAATTGGGGAGCCCAACCTTTTCTAACATCCACTATTACAGCAGCAGAAACAGCTCGAGGTTATTCAGGGCTTAAGAATTGGTTCGGCCTTGCGCTTTACAGTGTTTATTTTTATCCCACAGACAGTGATATTGCCCAAGGCATTGTCAATTTTGGTAAACAACAAGCTTCCACCTATGTATCACCCACATGGCTTTCAAACGCTTCTCCTGGACGTGGTTACCTTCACATTCCAATTAGTGATCTTAATACAAGTCAAGCAAGTACTCTAAATGTTAAACTGGCTGTTTCAGATACGGATCCGGCCAATAACGGCCCTACAGATCCAATTCTCCCACTTCAAAATGCAGGTTTTACACCATTAGCGGGGACTTTACAAACCGCTAAAGATTATTTTGTTAACCCTTCATCATTACCCGCTGATGAAGGAGGTGGAGGCCTAAGCCCTTTACCAGAATCTTGTGACAAAGACTTTGTTGCTTTATTAACAGATGGTTTACCATCAACAAATGAAAATGGCACACCATCGACTAACACAGTCGCCGCTTTAGCTGATGTGGCAACAGCAGCAACTGAGCTTAATGATGCCGGCGTAGAAACCTATACCATTGGTTTTGCCTTACCGGTAGGCACAGAGCCGACAGCATTAGATAGCATTGCTTCATCAGGTGGCACAAACACAGCTTATTTAGCTAGTGACTCAGATAGTTTACAAGCCACTTTTGATATTATCTTTAGCGATATCTTAGCTAAAACAGGGGCTTCATCGTCTGCCGCTACCAACTCGACTTCGCTTTCATCGAATAGCTTTATTTACCAGGCGCGCTTTAATAGTGGTGATTGGGCCGGCGAACTATTGGCCAAACCTATTAGCCTTGCAGGTATTATTGGCGATATAAGTGATGAGGGTGGCTGGAATGCTGCGACACAACTAAATGCTATGTCTCCAGCTAGCCGTGTGATACTCACTTATGGCCGGGACAGTAAGGATGGTATTCCCTTCACCTGGACCGATATTTCAGCACAAACAGATACCACTGCTAAAGATCTATTAAATACAGATCCAGTGACTTCAACAGCGGATGGCTTAGGTGCCAATCGGGTTGATTACCTTCGCGGTGGCACAGGTAATGGCTCAGCAGCTTCATTCAGGTCAGATCGAAATGGTAAATTAGGTGATATCGTTCACTCTACGCCCTATTATGTAGGTGCACCCAATGCCGGTTATAACGATACTGAAATGCCGGACTATTCAACATTCCAAGCCGATAATAGTTCACGACAAGCTATTTTATATACGGGTGCCAACGATGGCATGTTGCATGGCTTTAATGCATCTACTGGTGATGAAGTGCTTGCATATATTCCCCTCGGCGTATTTTCTAAGCTCAATCTACTGACGGCATCAGGTTACGGTTCAACCGTTCCGCACCGTTATTTTGTTGATGGTGCGCCGATGGTAGCGGATGCCGATGTTGACGGTTGGAAAACCATTCTGGCCGGCGGCTTAAATGGCGGTGGTCAAGGTATTTATGCCCTCGATGTAACAGACCCAGCCACCTTTGCTGAAAATACTGCTGCAGATACAGTATTGTGGGAGTTTACCGATGAAGATGATGCTGATCTTGGCTATACCTACATTCAACCGAACAATAACTTTCTCACTAACCAATCTAATCAAATAGCAAAAATGGCCAATGGTGAATGGGCAGTGATCATTGGTAACGGGTATAACAATACCGAAGCAGATGGTCATGCCAGCAGCACCGGCCATGCCGCTTTATTTGTCTTATTTATAGAGAAAGGTATCGATGGTTCATGGGCAACCAGTGGTGATTACATTAAAATTGATACTGAAGCAGGCAGCACTACTACTCCAAATGGCTTAGCAACACCAACACCGGTCGATACCGATGGTGATGGCAAGATGGATACCGTCTATGCTGGTGATTTAGAGGGGAATATGTGGAAGTTTGATCTTTCTGATATTGCCCCAAGTAAATGGACATCTGCTTTTAAAACGGGGCAAGATCCCAAGCCTCTCTATATCGCAATGGACATTGGTGGTAATGAACAAGCAATTACCTCTGCCCCACTGGTAACTCGCCATCCAGATGGTGGATATTTGATTGGCTTTGGAACAGGGAAATACTTAGAACATAATGATATTTCATCAACTGCTAGTCAGAGTATTTACGGAATATGGGACCAAGCTGCAGTCGTTTCAAACAGAAGTAGCCTAGTTGAACAAACAATCATCGAACTACAAACAATAAACTTTGATCACTACCGAATCACCAGTAGCAACACGGTTGATTACACCTCAAAAAAGGGGTGGTTTATGGACTTGCCAGAGTCAGGTGAACGCGTTGATGTCAATCCAGTTATTCGTGACCAACGATTTGTATTTGCAACCAGAACCCCTTCTTCTGCAGCATGTGTAGCCGGAGGTACTAGTTGGTTAATGGAGTTAGACTATTTAACAGGTGGACCACTGGATGTTTCACCGTATGATGTTAATGGTGATGGCGTCATTAATGATTTAGATGCTGTTGAAGTTAATGCTCTCGATGAATTTGGCAATATAATGCTAGATGAGAATGGTGACCCTATTACTAAAAAAGTTTATGTTTCAGGCCATCAAGACAGCGACGGAGGTATGCTTGCTAGCCCCACCACACTTGGTAAAGATCCTGATGACGAAGAATTAAAAATACTTTCAAATAGTGATGGTCAAATTCAAGCTAAGCTAGAAAGTGTTAATACAGAATATAAAGGACGTGTTTCTTGGGAAGAAATACGTTAATTTCTAGAGGGAAGAAAAAATGAAAAAAATAGCCTTAACTTATCTTTTTTTATTCGCCGGCCTGATGTCAATCAATATAGCATCAGCTGTAACAGCAGTTACAGCTGATGCTATATCCGGTCAAGGAATCAATGCTAGTACTACTGTGGCTAGTTTCGGCTTAGCTGGAATCATTGATGATTATGATACCCGTCAAAACTTAATCATAATTAGTGGCCAGCGTTATAAAGTAAGCAGCAAAGGCAACTTATCCGATGATGACTTAACCGTTGGCAAAGCAATAAAATACAATATTGAGCAGTCGTCTGATGGCACTATTGGCCGCGTTACTCGCATTTGGATAGAAGAATAATGACAACAAAATCTATCCAACATGGATTTACTCTTATTGAATTAATGATTGTCGTCATTATTATCGGTATCCTCGCATCAATAGCCTATCCAAGTTATGTCGACAGTGTTAGAAAAGCACGTCGCGGCGATGCACAAGCTATTTTAGTAGAAAGTGCAAACATTATGGAACAAGCTTATACCGAATTAAATGCTTATGATGATGCATCAACAGGCTTACCTTTTGCTCAATCCCCTAAGACAGGAACGGCATATTACGAGCTAGGTTTCGCTGCCGGTCGAGATGCAACATCGTATACCATTGAAGCTGATCCTATTGGCAGCCAAGCTAATGACAGCTGCCGTAAGCTTTCTTTGAGCAATGCCGGCGTGAAAGGCCCGAATAATGATTGCTGGTAATTACTAACTCTTATTCATAAAGTAATTTTTGAGGTTTATGACTGTGTCAACAAAGACTCTTAACCACCAAGGCTTCACCTTAATTGAATTGATCATCACATTAAGTATTGCAGCTATTCTTATGGCTATAGCTGCGCCTAGTTTTTCAGGAATCATTCAAAACAATCGAATGACCACGCAATACAATGAGCTCTTAGCCAGTCTATCACTCGCTAGAAGTGAGGCTATTAAACGCACTCAACGAGTGACTGTTTGCCAGAGCTCAACAAATAATTCATGTGGAGGGGACTCATCTAGTTGGCACTCCGGCTGGATAGTCTTTGTCGATGAAAATGCTGATAACACTAGAGATGCAGGAGAAGATATTCTCCGAGCAAATAGCGTGCTGGCAGGCAATAATACTTTGTCATACGGTGCCCGAACTAGGGTTGGCTTTGACAGTGATGGCTTAGCGAGTGGCGGATCCAATGGGACTTTTACTTTATGTGACAGCCGTGGAGACTCCAACCGTCAAGGGTTAGTTATTTCACCTACAGGTAGAGCGAGGCCAGCAGTTTCAGGTGATAACGTAGTTGATTGTCCTTCTTAATGCACAGTAAGGCTTAATTGCAAAACTGATAGTTCAATTGAATAAATTAATATGTACCAACGGCTCTAATCTAGATACGCCTCTTTCAAGATGCACTGTTGAACACCTACAGCCACTATAAACTAAGGCGTACAAACATAAACCGATGAAAAAATGTACTCTATCCAAAGCTTGGAATGAGCTTATTACCATTTCATCAAGATTTAGCAACAGTAGAAAGAACTCATGGTGATTAGCATTACTTAATAGTAGGGCTCGCTGGGGTTATTCTCTGAATAATATAAATTGATATATCAATATCCAGCCGGCCAAGATAATAGAAGAAAATCGGTTTCAAACATGCTAATACGGATGTAATAATGAAACTATCACTCATCACAGATCACCACGTCTACATCTGTTACAGCCCCAGTAATGCCTGAATGATTAGTTAAAGTGCTTGTTACAATGACACCTACATTCGCAATAGCTATCGTAATACTTGCACCTGATTCAGGTATCGATGTGCATGATAATGTTCTACTATTTGCTCCATTTCCAGTTGCAGTACAAGTACCACTACTTGTTCCAGAGTATGTCACTGCCCCAGCAGTTTCCACTGCAGCTAATAAAGCAGATTTTCTTGCATTTCCTGTTGGACCATTTGGTAAGTTACATACTCCAATACTGCCTGTTACATCAAAAGTCGTAATTGCAGCTCCTACGGTAGCCGTTACATTATCTGATGCATTAGCATTTACACCACCGTTATCTGCTTCACCTACAACTCCGGAGTTACCTTCATTAAGCCTTGCAGTAATAATAGATGTAGCTCCAGTAGTTGAACTTCCATCAGCAGTTACTAGGCCACGGCTGTAGTTATTTTCACTAACGCCTTCATCCACTATCGCCTCAGTTGATACGCATGATCCTGTTCCAGCGGCATCGGTGCAATTACTAGCCCCCCAGTTTGCAATCTTAGTTAAATTCAGCTCAAAAAATGGCACATATTGTAAAGTATCAGCATCGTTGGCTGCAATTTTTGCAGCCAAGAATGTTGCATAGGTTGGTGTTGAGGCCGTTGAATTATAGACAGTATCAATATAGATAGGTCTTGCCTGAAGCTGACTGTTCCCTCCTTGATTTACGGTAACATCTCGGCTTGTTAATGTAGCTTTCGTCGTTGAAGTATCTTTCGCATAAGCAGCTACATAACTTTTATATGCCGCCTGTGTTGTTGGAGAGGAGTTAGAAACATAACTATCAGGAAACACTGATACAGTACTTAAGTTCCAGTCTTGAAACACTCGCAACTTTCCATTTACATATTTCATGCGGCATATTTCAGGATAATCATTTGCAGCATCATAATTAGTCGAACCATATGCAATTGTTTCACCAGCACCTGACGTTCCTGTAACACTATCAGAGTGATCTCTACAGCAAGCAACACATTGATCAGGCTGTTGGTTATTTGCTACTACGCCAGTATTTTTAGTTACTACAGTCCCTTCAGCATCATGTATTGTTTCACTGCCATTATTAAATACTGTGTAAGCCGGTGTTAGAGACTGACCGGTACTTGCAGAGCATAAACAATTTACATTAACAAATTGTTCTCGACGTACCACCTCATCCGTACTGTCATCATACGTAACAACATCAAATACTACTTTATTATAATCACCACCATGAAACACGTCAGGTAATGGTTTGCTAGTTTCTTTTTTAAGATTATTACCAGTATCAACGTCAATGCTAATTACTTCAGGTGCAAGTCCTGGTGTATATGAAATACTTGGAGGTTCAATTGACACTGCAGCAGCTCCCCCTATCGGTGATGAAGCAGCTGGACTCGTGGCACTGATAATTCCCGCTAGTATTACATTTTGTGGTCCATCGAGATCTGTCCATGCAACGTTAATACTAACTTCTTGAGTTCTTTCTAATGGCGCTGTAGCAAGGGTCCAAGTCAAGGTATAGTTTTCACCACCAATAGGATATATACCTGTTGATAAGCTCGCAGATCCCCCGGCATTGTCTGCTATTTGTTCATAATAAAATATATTTGCTACAGGAGTAGGATTCCCTGAAGCATCAATTGGGATTTCAATATCCGTAAAGGAACGAAGGTCTTCTAACTTACGCTCAGCTAAGGCAAGTGCCGATGCACGTGTTTTAGTTTCTGCTGAATTACGGGTTAGTTCAGCTTGAAATTTTGCTAGCCCCATTAACCCTATTGCCAAAATCACAACAGCAACCATAACCTCTATTAAACTGAATCCTTGAGCATATCGAGAATAGGTTTTCATTAGAAGTCCCTCCAAGAGCCGGCACTACGACTTAAAAAATTTGTATTTGAACTACTTGCAAAGTTATCAAAAACATCTTGAATGTACATGGCATTAAATGTACCAGCCCCTAAATTAAGAGAACAATCTGACACAAGTGCGCCGTGCATACTGAAGCCACCAACAACAGATATAGATGTTTCATTCAAGCAGCCCGATGTTACTGGAGGAGTTTCACTTGCATCAATCCCCATCACTATACCCCATGCATGCGCCTGTCCTTGAAACGAAATATCCCCAACAACGATGATAATTATTGGATCTGCCAAAGAGCCCATTTCGCCACCGTTCTTATCGCAATTACCCGTTACCCAATATATACTTGAATCACCCTCACCTGAGTCCTCATCAATAACATCACAATTTGCAACCTCTGTTGCAAGGTTCTTTATTTCAGCTCTGCTACGACTAAATACATAAGAAAAAGCATCGTCAAAGGCACTACTTCCAGGCTCTTCAACCACATCTTCTTGTACTGAACCACCAGTATTAGTTGAACTATATACAGAATCAGCTAAACAAGAACACTGATTCCATGTAGGTAAATTACCAAAATCATCAGGCACTGTAGGACCGATGCACTGCGTTCCTGAATTATCTTGAAAGTCTCCCGGGTAACACGTTTGTAAAGAGCCGCCTAAATTTTGAGGTTCTTTACTCCATGTAGAAAATAGCTGACCAGACTTACTCTTTCCTGAGGCATCAGCAAATACAGAGTCTGTACCTACATTTGGATTTCCCAAAACAGTAAAGGTACCTCCAGCAGTAACATCAACAGCCATAACTGGAGGGAGTGGGCCATTGTTAAGCACGCTTAAAATCGAAATTTGCTCCCTAACCACTGCATTACCAGTTGTATCTTCTGAAGTTCCCGTTGAAACTACAGTTAAAAAGCTATTGGTATCTAGTAAGTATCCAACATTATAGGAGTCTAAAGAGCTTAAAATCCCCGAAGAAACATCATTATATTGCCAAGTTGTTGCAGCAGCGTAATTGCACGGAAAGGTTACTAAGTCAGGGCATGTAGTAAGAGAGCCAAGGTAAGTGCTGACATTATTTTGAATAAATGCTTCTCCATAATCCAAACCAGCTTGTGCAGCAGAAAATGCTTTTTTTGCCCGATAATCATTACCAGATATTCGTTGGTCTTGTAACCCTACTCTAGCAGCATAAATGGTTACTAATGTTAAAATTAGAAGCAATACAACTGATACCACTAATGTTGCTGCACCTTGTTGATATTTATATGATTTACTCATAACTATCACCCTATTAGTTTACGATATCATTTCTAAGACGTACTGTTTCAATGATCCTACGAGAGACATCTTCATCCTCACGTAATACACCAAACACATTAAGCTCTACAGTTGTAACAGTAGTTGAAGCAGAAGCTTCGGAACTAGAAGTAAATAGAGGGGGATTACTAATAAGTACAACGCTAGAATCTGTTATCTCAGTCCAGCCATCCACATCCAAACCACTACAGTCATCAAAGTCAGTGGTACTAACCCTCATTTCAATATGGCCTCCATCACCACTGCCTCCTAGCCCGTCATCGACCCATAGATATCCTACAAAATCATCTGCGCCTCCAGCCCCATCACTACCTATATCATAAGCAAGTAAAATACAGTTTGCGATGCTAGTATCAGTCTCAGCTGCATATGCATTTGCAGTTGCTGGAGTTCCCCAATAACCTGCCCGACGAAGATCCCTAGACATGAGCGTGGTCACAGCTTGTAATTCTTGATTCAATCGAGTCATTTTTAATGTGTCACTATTTGCCTTTATCGAAGTTATGAATATACCTATTGTAGAGGCCATGATAATCAGGCCAATCAATATAGCAATCATCATTTCTATCAAAGTTAAACCGTCTTGTTGACGATGATATTTCATAATCTCTAGTCCATTTTAATTCGACCAATAGGATTGACAGTAACAGTTTTAACTTTACCTGACGCACCAATTCTAAAAGTATAAGTGTATGTAGCGGAAGGGGATGGAAAGCCCTGCCTAGGTTCAAACTCAACTACATTACCGGCACTCATCTGAATATTGCTATATGCAGATGCTGTAGTATTTTTCAAAATGTCACCAACTTCACAGGCATTACTGTTGCAATCGCAACTGACTCCAACCTCATCATCCACACCAAAACACCAATTGATACCACTCGTGACTTGAAGGCGAATCTCTTCATTTTGTTTAATGGATTCAGAACGAGCATATTGAAGATCAGCGAATAAATTTTCAGCAGCACCTGCAAGGCGTCGATTGTCTAAAACCGATTGAAATGAAGGCAGCGCAAGAGCAGCTAAAATTGCTAACACTGAAACTGTGATCATTAACTCCATAAGAGTAAAACCTGAATGCCTATCGTTCACCATAAATACCTATCAGCTTATTTCTAGTAAAATTATTATAAACCCCATCCAGTTACTTTTCATAGGAGAATCAATTACTTTTTGTAAGGTTTTGGGCACTAACGCACACTTTGTTAATGACGTAACACTGTAATTGATTTATTGTTAACTATACAAACCTAAAGCTTAGGTAGAAATACTATGACTACAAAAAAAACGAATGGTTTTACTTTAATTGAATTGATGATTGTCGTCGCAGTGATTGCCATCTTGGCAGCAATTGCAATGCCGGCTTATCAAGATTATGTGGAGCGAGCTCGAAGAGCAGATGCAAAAGCAGGAATATTATCGCTTCAACTAGCTCAAGAAAAATGGCGAGCTAATAATCCTGCATACACGTCTACACTTTCAGATCTGACCAGCGATACTCTATCTCCAGATGATTACTATACCCTGAGCATAGTATCGGCGGGTAGTGCGTCTTATGCTATCAAAGCCGTTCCCAACGGTACGCCACAGAGTAATGACTCTGATTGCCAACAGTTTACCCTTAATCAAAATGGTGAGCATGCCGGGGACGATGGAGATTTTTTAACTTCAGGTGATAATGACAATCCAGAATGTTGGTCGAAATAATACGAAAACAATTAAGAGGCACAAGCTCTTCTTCTAACTGTTGGAACAAATAATGATTAAAAAATTATAAAGATATGTATTATTGCCGCAGCAAATAATCCAGCAACCACATCATCAAACATAATGCCTAAACCACCATGTAAGTTTTTATCAAAATAACTAATCGGCCATGGTTTAAGGATATCGAAGAAGCGAAATAACACAAAACCTGCCAGCATCCATTGCCAGCCAGAGGGTACAGCGATCATTGTCACTAAATAGCCGACAATCTCATCCCAGACTACCGCTGATGGATCGTCTTTATTTAACCAGTCTGCAGATTTTTGGCAAATCCAGATACCAGCAATAAAAGCTAATACTGTTATCAACAGATAAATAGTTAGCGGTAAATCTTTCATCAACCAATATATAGGCAGTGCAGCTAATGTACCGAAGGTGCCTGGTGCTTTTGGTGCTAAGCCAGAGCCGAAACCAAGGCCTAGAAAACAAGCTGGTCTTTTTAAAAGTTCTTTGAAGTTAACTTCAGGCTGAGAAGTGGTCATAGCCGCCAGCTCCTGTCATTATTTGTTGTTGACCATCTAGTTGAATGATTCGTAAGCCATGTTTAGCTTCTATCGTACCGATTAAGCTGCATTCATTTGCAAACTGAGATTCAAACTCTTGTTGTCGTGCAGCTGGAATAGTAAAGCAAAGCTCGTAATCATCGCCAGAGTTTAAGGCAAATTGGGCTGCGGTTTCATGTGGAATTTTTTTCAGTGCTGCTGATAAAGGCAACTCAGCTAAGTTGATGGTTGCACCAAAGCCACTCTTATTTAGGATATGACCTAAATCTGAACTCAGACCATCTGAAATATCAATTGCCGATGTTGCGTAGTCACGCAGCTTAATACCTAAACCATTTCTAGGTGTTGGTTTTTCCAAACGTTGAATGAGGTATTGCAGATCTTGCTCTGTCAGCTGTTCGTCATGCCACTGATCTAGCTTTAACTGCAAAGCTGCACCGGCATCACCTAAGCTACCACTAACATAAATCAAATCACCGGCTTGAGCTTGATTGCGACACAAAGCTTGCTCTGCTTTCACAAAGCCATGAACTTGAATGCTAATTGTCAACGGACCTTTCGTAGTATCACCACCGACCAATTGAATATTGTGTCGATTAGCAAGCTTAGACAGGCCTTGAGAAAATCCTTGCAACCATGCTTCATTACTATCAGGTAAGGTGATTGCTAAGGTGAACCATGCAGGTTTAGCACCCATCGCCGCCAGGTCACTCAGACCAACCGCGAGACTCTTATGGCCTAAGGTCTCGGCATCAACATCGGCAAAAAAATGAACGCCGCTAACTAAGGTATCAATTGAGACAGCAACAACATGGTCTGCTGGACACTGTAATAAAGCACAATCATCACCAATACCTAGAATAACGTCATCTCTTTCCGACGTAGTTCCCGTAAAGTAGCTATCTATAAGAGAAAATTCTGATTGTGTCGACATTAATCCAGTTCAGGTTTCATATTAAAACCTTTGTAGCAGGCTAAATTCTATTTTTTTGAACGCTTCGACTTAGCTGATTTATATTCAACCGCTCTAAGTTTTGAGCCCATTTTATCTAATACGCCGTTGACATACTTATGGCCCTGCTCGCCACCTAAGGTCTTGGCAAGTTCTACCGCTTCATTTAATACCACGCGATACGGTACTTCAGGGCAATAAACAAACTCGTATACTGCTAAACGTAAAATTGAACTTTCCACTGGATCAACCGAAGCAATAGCACGATCGACAGCAAAAGATAATTCGCTATCAATGAAGCTTATTTCTTTAGAAACACCTTTCACCAATGTGGTGAAATATTTCAAATCCATTTTGTCTGAGTTTTCTGCAGTTACAAAATCTAGCTCATCTTGTGCTAACTCTTGCTGATTAACTAATGCTTGATATAAAGCTTGAACAGCTGCGCGACGAGCATGTGTACGTGGTAATCCTGCAGACATTTATTTCACACTCTCAATTTGACGAAGTACATTAACCATTTCAATCGTACCCATTGCCGCTTCAGCACCTTTATTACCAGCTTTAGTACCCGCACGTTCAATGGCTTGTTCAATAGTATCGACAGTTAATACACCAAATGAAACAGGGATATCTAATTGCAATGTTAATTGGCCTAAGCCTTTTGAACATTCGCCAGCAACAAAATCAAAATGAGGTGTGCCACCACGAATGACTGCACCTAAAGCAATAATCGCATCGTATTTACCAGTACGGCCCATACGTTGTACCGCTAATGGAATTTCAACTGCGCCCGGAACACGTGCTAACTCAATATCACTTTCACTTGCGCCGTGGCGAACTAAGCAATCAATGGCACCAGAAATCAAGTTATCAACAACAAAGTCATTAAATCGACCTGCAACAATACCAATACGTAGGCCTTGTGCAGAAAAGTCACCAGAAAAGGTCGTGATATTACTCATGAGTATTTGAAAAATCCGGAATATAAAAGGGAGTATTGTACTTTGTTTACTTCGTTATGACTAACAGGCAGTTTTACTTATTTTTGGCATGAGGCAAACCAGCTGGATCTGCCTGCACTGTCGACCATTGATAAGGTTGTTTATCGATTCGTACTGCGGTAAGTAAATCGCCCCAAACCGCACCACTGTCTAATGAAAAAACATGCTCGTACTGGCCGGTACCTAATGTAGACCAATGGCCAAAAACAATATTGTCAGCCACTGTTTCTCTATTTGGCATACCAAACCACGTCGACTGGTTTTCAGGACGTTGTTCAGGGTGACCTTTGAACTTTAACGCTAAACGACCATCATTATGACAATAACGTAAGCGGGTAAAACAATTGGTGATATAACGCAGACGATCCCAGCCAACTAAGTCTTCAGACCATTGTGAGGGCTTGTTGCCATACATGTTTTTAAAAAATTCGTGCCAATCATCAGACTGTAAAACAGTCTCAACTTCTTTGGCATATTTTCGACAATCAGCAATCGTCCAATCCGCTGGGATACCAGCATGAACCATACTGAAAGCTAATTTTTTATCGTGATGGAAAAGGGGTTGATAGCGTAACCATTGGATGAGCTCTTCTCTGTCATCAGCATCTAATACTGATTCCATCGTATCCATGCGGTGTTGATGTTCGTTGACTCCGGCGGCTGTCGCTAACAAATGAAGATCATGATTGCCGAGGACAACTTTAACTCGCTCAGTTCCCATATCTCGTGCAAAACGTAAGACATCTGCCGAATTGGGACCACGATTAACGAGATCACCCGCCAGCCATACTTGATCAACTGCTGGATCAAATTTAACTTGATCCAGCAGTCTCATCAATTCATCAAAACAGCCTTGAATATCACCGATGGCATAAACAGCCATAAATCAACCAGCGCTATCGATTACGACGGTATAAAGGTGCTGGTTTTAACACTGTTGTTTGATAGCTTTCAGTAAAGTCATCAAATCCTGCTAATGCACTTTCAATCCGGTTAGGATTAGCCATTTCAAAGCTATTAATGCCGCACTGTGTCATATAGAACAGTTGATCATGCAAGATATCGCCTTGAGCACGAATTTCGCCTTTATAGCCAAAACGGTCACGCAATAAACGAGCAAATGAATAACAACGGCCATCAGTAAAAGCAGGGAAATCTAATACGATCAAGCTAAAGCTATCAAGATCTGGAACCACTTCTTCTAAAGGATCAGCACCAGTCAAACGTAGGCCTAAACCACTTTCATGATTAGCTAAAGTTTCATGTTGCTCCTGCCAGCGAGCAAGTGAAACAGTAATGTTTCCTGCTGCTAACTCAGCTTCGTCATCTAAATGCAGCCAATTGTCTTCGACAATTTCTTTATCTTTAATTATCTGCATATACACGCTCCTTAAACGGGTCAACGCCCACACGACGAACTGTATTCAAGAAAGGTTCATCTTGCTCACGTAGTTCCAAATAAGTATCTACTAGCGTAGAGACAGTATCGACAACATCATCCTTAGGAATAGCACGACCTAAACGCTGGCCCAAAGAAGCATCAGCTTCAGAACTACCACCAAGCGTAAATTGATACCACTCTTCGCCTTTCTTATCGACACCTAAAATACCGATATGGCCAACACTTTGATGCGCACAACCGTTCATGCAACCTGACATTTTGACTTTCAAATCACCTAAGTCATACAGGTAATCGAGGTCATCAAAACGTTCGTTAATTTCTTTCGCTAACGGAATTGATGTTGCATTCGCTAAACCACAGAAATCTAAACCTGGGCAACAGATCATATCTGTTAGCGTATCAATGTTAGGAGTTGCTAATTCTTCAGTTTCCAAACGTAACCACAATGCGTATAAATCGCCTTGCTTAACATCGCTGAATAATAAGTTCTGGGTATGAGTTGAACGAACTTCACCCATATTGAACTCATCAGCCAAGTCAGCAATGACATCTAATTGCTCAGCAGACACATCACCGGGAGGATTTTTTGGCGCTTTCAAAGAAATGTAAGCCACTTTGTAACCAGGCTTTTTATGTGCCACTACATTTTGTTTTACCCAGCGAGCGAAGTTTTTATCTTCCACCTGCATTTTGGCAAAGCTATCATCTTCTGCAGCAGTGACTTCATATTCAGGTTCAGTGAAGAAACCTTTAACACGATCAATTTCTTTTTGGTCTAATTCAAGTTGGTCACGAATCTCAACCCACTCAGCTTCAACCAACTCACGAATATGGTTAATACCATGCTCACGAACAGTAATTTTGATACGCGCTTTATATTTATTATCACGACGACCAAGGCGGTTATAAACACGCAAGATCGCTTCAAGATAAGATAATAAATCTTTCTTCTCTAAGAACGGACGAATCTGTTTACCTAAGATGGGTGTACGGCCTAAACCACCACCGACTAGAACTTCAAAGCCAACTTCACCTTCATGGTTTTTCACCAAGTGAAGGCCAATATCATGAACTTGTGTTGCCGCACGGTCGTCAGGGTTACCGACGATTGCGATCTTAAACTTACGAGGTAAGTAGGCAAATTCAGGATGGAAAGTTGACCATTGGCGAATAATTTCACCATATGGACGTGGATCTTCTACTTCGCCATCACAAACACCCGCTAATTGATCGGAAGTCGTGTTACGAATACAGTTACCACTACTTTGAATCGCATGCATTTGAACCGATGCAAACTCAGCTAAAATATCAGGAACAGTCTCAAGAGCTGGCCAATTTAACTGGAAGTTTTGACGGGTTGTGAAATGCACATAACCTTTGTCATATTTACGCGAAACATCTGCTATTTTGCGAATTTGTGTCGATGACATAAGGCCATATGGAACCGCCATACGTAACATCGGTGCATGAATTTGCACGTACAAACCGTTCTGTAATCGCAGTGGGCGGAACTGTTCTTCATTCAATTCGCCAGCTAAATAACGACGGGTTTGATCGCGATATTGCGCTACGCGCTGATCGATCATTGCCTGATCATATTTATCGTACTGATACATCTAAGCTCTCTAAACTCGATTAGTGAACCTAATATTATAGCCGCCGCAGCTTATAACTGGAAACAATATCTATCGCCAATAATTCAGAACCAAGCTTTTATACCTAGCACCCACTGTACATCACTACGATCTTCGCCATGTTCTCGCAAATAATCTGCTGTTGTGCCAAAGCTTTTTTTCCATTCAACACCAAGATATGGCGCAAACTCACGCTTGATTTCATAACGTAATCGCAAGCCAGCACTCAAGCCAGACAGACCGCTGCCTGTTTGCACATCTTCATCATTTTTACTAAAAAAGTTAGCTTCTATTTCTGGTGACAATATCCACTTTTGGCTAAGCAACAATTCATATTCAAACTCGGCCCTCAGACCAACATTACCGCCCTCACCAATAAACAGTGCGACATCGGTATCAAAAAAGTAAGGTGCAAGGCCTTGCACGCCAATCGCTAACCAATCTCGGTTTGGCGTAGGCTTACTATCATGCCGCCAACCAATTTGGGCATCCCAATAAGGCGCGATGGCACGACTATATAACAATTGAAACTCTGCTTCTTCTAACGTGTTATCAACCACTTCACCTTCGGTTTTCAGCCAAACTTTATTTAAGTCCTTGCCCAACCACGCCTGTGCTTGCCAAGCAGTATTATTGTCATTGCCAATATCTGTTTTTTCTAGCTGATCGATTTTAACCATTGTCAGTATTGGATCATCGTCCATTCCACCAGCATAGAGAGCGTTAGACAACGACAAAGCCATCATGAAACTAATTAGCTTCATCACACCACCCTCACTTCACGAAACATCGCCAGCATGTGATACATCAAATGGCAGTGATAAGCCCAACGTCCTCGTGCATCTACTGTCACTAAGTAACTCACTTTGGCACCAGGTTGCACAATTACGGTGTGCTTACGAGGAATATGTTCAGCATTGCCCGTTTCCAAATCACTCCACATACCATGCAGATGCATTGGGTGATTCATCATTGTGTCATTGATTAAAGTAAAACGTACTCGCTCACCAAACTTCAATATTAACGGTTCAGATTCAGCATATTTCACACCGTTGATTGACCACATATAACGCGCCATATTACCGGTTAGATGAAGCTCTATTTCACGACCTGGTTCCCGACGATCAGCAGTGGGATAGAGATTATATAAATCTGCATAGCTTAAGACTTTGCGGCCATAACGTTGCTGATGATCTCGCAAACCAATGCCTGGATCATCCATTTTGTATTGCGGCTGGTCTACACGCATATCAACATGCGCGCCAAACTCGGTTGGTTGATGTATCACCTCTTTATTGCTGCCAAAACCTGCCTTGCCCGACCCCATCGCCATAGCAGCCATATTCATATGCATGCTGTGATCCATCTCACCACTGCCATGATCCATCATGGCCATCTGCTCAGGGTCATGACTCATGCCCATATCGTCCATCGTTAATATTGGCGTTGGGTCTAATTCAGGCAGTTCAGCAGTTAACGCAGCATCTGTTGATAAGACACCACATGCAAAACCAGTGCGATCGATCGCTTGAGCAAAAATAGCGTGGGCAACATCGGCTTCAGGTTCAACAATAACATCATAGGTTTCAGCAACACCGATCCGAAAATCATCAATCGTCACCGGCTCGATATTTTGACCATCACTCGCCACCACCGTCATTTTGACACCGGGAATACGCACATCAAACAAAGTCATCGCCGCAGCATTAATAAAGCGTAGCCGTACTTTCTCACCTTTGTTAAACAAACCTGTCCATTGTTGATCAGGCGTATGGCCATTAATCAAAAACGTATAAGTCGTGCCATTCACATCCGAAATATCACGATCAGACATACGCATCTCATTCCACATGCCCCGATCTTGCCACGTTTGCGCCGCGCCTTTTTCTTTCACCTCAGACCATAAGTCCGTCAATGTACGTTCTTGGCGATTGTAATAATGACTTTGTTTTTTGAGCTTGGCATAAACATCACTAGGATCTTCATCGGTCCAATCTGACAATATCACCACATAGTCACGATCATAAGCCACCGGGTCAGGTTCAGCGGGATCAATCACTATCGCACCATACACACCTGTTTGCTCTTGAAAGCCAGAATGGCTGTGATACCAATAAGTGCCACTTTGCTTAACATCAAACTCATATTCGTAACTCTCACCGGGTTTAATGCCAGCAAAACTCAAGCCCGGTACACCATCCATATCTGTAGGCAAAATCATGCCATGCCAATGAATAGAACTATCATCTGCTAAGTGATTATTAACTTTAATTTTAACTCGCTCACCTTCTTTCCAACGCAAAGTCGGTGCAGGTAACGAACCATTAATCGTCGTAGCAGTGCGTTGTTTACCGGTGAAGTTGACCGATTGATAATTAATATCTAAGACAAAATTATTGCCACGTAATACCGACATAGGACGTGGCTCAACATTCGCCATACTGGTCAAAGGCCAAGGTAATGCTGAACTTGCTAAAACTGAACTCGCCCCCAATACAAACTGACGGCGTGAAAACTTTTTATTTATAAACTGCGACACTGACTCACCCAATTCCAAACTTCATGACTTTCAGACTGTAACAATAGCAAAATGTTCATATTTAAAACTAACACATGATTAAGATAATGATCTCCATCAACTATGGCACAATATAGTTCATGCTTCTTTCTTCAATTTAAAGTTTATAGCTAACCGTTCACCTAAATAATATGTCTAAAAAAACACGTCAAAAACAACGCGTCTGGTTAATCATTGCCTTTGCAGTATTAGGTTACGCTGCCAGCTTTTACCCCCAACAAGGAAGCAATCAGTTATCGCCGGTAAACACTGCCGAGCAACTTTTTGAGCAACAGCAAAGCAATCAACAACTAGAAGTCACTGCACTCGTTATTAAACTATTAAGCGATGACCATGTTGGCAGTCGCCATCAACGCTTTCTTATCAAGCTAGCAAGCGGACAAACCTTATTAGTCGCCCACAACATCGATCTTGCAGACAGAATCGAAACGCTCAAAAAAGGCGATACGGTTAATGTTTATGGTGAATATGAATGGAATGAACGTGGTGGCGTAATACATTGGACGCACCATGACCCTAAAAAACGTCATATTGATGGCTGGATAAAACATCAAAACAAAACCTATCAATAATTATGGATAAGCTCATCACGGAAAGCATCAGCTTTGTGCCTATCGCAGCTGAAGATGCCAAGATATTAATTCTAGGCTCCATGCCCGGCATCAAGTCATTAGACGAACAGCAATATTATGCCCATCCGAGAAATGCCTTCTGGCCGATTATGGCAAGCCTGTTTAATATTGAACTGAACTTAGACTATGCCGAGCGTTGCCAACAGCTCAAACGAAATCATATTGCCGTGTGGGATGTCTTAAAAAGTTGCCGTCGCCAAGGCAGTTTAGATCAAGCGATTGAGACTGATTCCATCGTTGCCAATGACTTTAATGCATTTCTACAGCAGCACAAGCAAATCCAACGTATCTTTTTTAACGGTGGCAAAGCCGAACAAGTGTTTAAACGCCATGTCATGCCAACAATCAATGTTGAACAACAACTCAGCTTTCAACTATTACCTTCCACCAGCCCAGCCCATGCAGCAAAAAGCTTGGATGAAAAATGTCAGCTTTGGGAAAATGCCTTATTTAAGAAAAACAACGTATAAACCTTGATGTACGCCACAGATGCCTTTTTCAGACTCCACTTCAGCGGTTAGGGATATGCGTGACTTACCTTTTTCTTTTAAGGTTTGAATAAACGAATCGAGCGTTTCAGTACTAGGAAAAGCACATCTGTAAGTAAAGTCTGCTGTCACTGGTTTTTTAAAGTCATACTCACTTTTTTGAATCACCAGATCATTATCAATACCTAGCTGTTTCAGCTTTAAATAAATCAAAGCCCAGCCAGTGAGAATGCCAATCGCTGCCTGACTACCACCAAATGCAGTGCCGTGTAGGTTTTTATTTTCTTCTAATGGGGCGGTAATGATAATTTCATTGCCATCAAACGATTCTATCTTCACACCGAGATTTGCTGTGATAGGAATATGTTGTTGTATATAAGCGAGTTCTTGCTCTAAGTTAATCACACTCTTTGCCCATTTCTATGTTTGAGCAAAGCATAACATTATCGTGAGACAACTAGGTTCGGCCATGTTGTTAACCAGCCTTTGCTCTGGGAATCAATGGGGGTCAGACTCCATTGATTCTTACTCGCTCGCGATATGCCGCTGACTTCCTATCTCCACCCTTTATCGCAGGGCTTATTCGCCGATTTAATTGCTGTTCAATTTTCTCTTTAAAATGTGAACTGCCTAATACCCATGCCTTATTCGTCGCGTCTCTAATGTCAGACAGCGTCTTTTCACTTAAGTGATTATTAAACAAAGCACGATAAGTCAACTGTCGTTCTTGTGCGTTATCAGCAAGTTTTAAGTATTCATCATGTGGAACGACAAGCACATTATCTTGGCCTAACGCATTAAAACGATAACTTGACCAAGGATAATCAGCAGCATGCTCAACCATCCCTGCGCGAACAGGGTTTAATTCAATATAACGATAACAGGTAAGCAAATACCTTTCCGAGTCGATC
>MAAB01028922.1_pt1 | contig 28666 bp, 27 predicted proteins | sample 1115991 | NCBI WGS metagenome assembly MAAB01 (sample SAMN04961124, study PRJNA320927) | seawater metagenome | isolation source: sample BD02T18 sea water enriched with oil for 18 days | place: USA:Gulf of Mexico | collected 2013-07-27
AAAAACTATCAATTTTTTGTCAAAATATGCTCAAAGAGCGAACCCGACCAGAGATAAAGAAAAAGGACGATTAAAATGCGGCCTGAATCCAATGATCTCTTAATGTCCAACCTATGAGCACTTCTTAGCAATAACTATATCAAAAACGAATAAATAACTATAACTATTATTCATTTGTTTAATAAATCAAGCAACATTAGCATGAGTAATGAATTTATTTTAATTAATAGTCTTTCAATTAATTAAACATAAACAGTTCCGATACCGATAATGATATCGATAAAAACTCTACCTAGGTGTAAAACATGAAATCTTTTAATGCATTTTTAACCGAGCAAGTCATTGTTAATGTAATAATTAATTTTGCTATTGCCTACTACTTGTCAAGTGCCACGTTATCCGCTTTGTCTCACATTCCTTTATTAGCACCAAGTGATCATTTACTTATGCCAAATATAAGTGGTGATCTTTTCGTTGGTACCTTTCTTATGGGATTAATCATCACCTTAATCACTGCTCCTATTACTCGAGCAAAGCGTAAAAAAAGCTCCCACAACCTAGGACAATTTGTTGCTCCTACATTTATCAAAAAATTGCCAGAGTCGCTTTTTATGCGAGGAGTCGTTATTGGCATTGTACCTGCTGTAGTTATCGCTTTACCTATTGTGATGATATTAACGGCATTAGATATTAATCAGTTGCAAAGCAGCGATTATATTATCTATCATGCTTTTTATGCTGCAATCATGGCCGGTCTTATTAGCTATTCATCGGTAAGCCGCACTTTGGCAGAGAATCCCTCAGCCATTACTTTCGACACTAGCCATTAAAATAGAGTTTAAGACAAATGATAGAGCAAGAATTAATTGCCAGTGACGGTCATAAAATACAACTTTATGTCTGGCGCCCTGAATCCCCGAAAGCTTGGGTTCATATCAACCATGGTATGTCGGAACACGCTTTGCGTTATGAAGGCCTTGCGCAAGAATTGGTTAACGCGGGTTATGCTGTTGTCGCACATAATCATCGCGGCCATGGCAGCAGCGAAACCAGCCAACTTGGCAGTTATGCTGAAGTTAATGGTTGGGAAAAGGTACTGACTGATTTAACTGAGGTTCGTGCTGCTGTCTGTGATGCCAGCTTGCCTTTTTATCTTTTTGGTCACAGCATGGGTTCTTTCATTGTTCAATCTTATTTGTGTCACCACAATCATGCCATTGATGGTTTAATTTTATCAGGCTCAAATATGCAGCCCGCCGCTTTAACCCGTATTGCTAAGTTTGTTGCTCAATTTGAAAAACTGCGTTTAGGCCGTGATAAAAGTAGTGCTTTAATGCAATTTCTATCATTTGGCTCTTTCAACCAAACGTTCAAACCTTGTAGAACGCAATACGATTGGCTTAGCCGAGATCACGCTCAAGTTGATAAGTATATTGCCGATCCACTGTGTGGTTTTGACTGCTCAATAGGCTTATGGCATGACTTGCTTTCTGCCTTAATCCCGTTATTTGAAAAAAGCTCACTCGCTAAAATACAAGCTAACTTGCCAATATTTATGTTAGGTGGCGCAAAAGATCCCGTAGGAATGATGGGTAAAGGGCTACCAAATTTAGCAAAAGCTTATAAAAATGTCGGCCAAAATAATGTCAGCTTAAAAGTTTATGAAGATGGTCGACATGAGATGTTGAATGAAATAAATCATGACGAAGTTATGACTGACATTGTGCAATGGTTGGATGCTCAATGCTTAAGGGCTTAACAAGAGGTTAGTTAACTCCGCAAGGCTTAGCAACAATGATATTCGTATCAGATAAGCGCGCCAGTTAAGCTGACCGCTTATCTACTACACAAAAAAATCATTTATCCCATAGTAGAGAATTATTTTTTAGTATCATCACTCTCAACAATGGTGATAACTTTCTGCACTAGTTTCACTCTTCCTGAATCAACTAATGCTTGCCTGAGTACGTATTCAATTTGTGCGTTAACACTGCGTAATTCATCATCAGACCAACGCTGCATTGCTGCCAATACATCGGGGTTGATACGCAAGGGAAAACTTTTTTTAGCGGCCATAGTAATTCCTAATACTTAACAATTTCATAAGCTAGTAAAGGCTACCTGTATTCACCACCGGCTGTGTGCTTTTATCGCTGCAAAGCACCACCAGCAAATTACTCACCATAGTCGCTTTACGCTCTTCATCTAACTCCACTATCTTTTTTTCTGATAGCTGGCTTAAAGCCATTTCTACCATACCCACGGCGCCATCAACAATTAGCCTTCTCGCTGCAATAATGGCTGAGGCTTGTTGCCTTTGTAACATGGCATTGGCAATTTCAGGAGCGTAAGCTAAATGGCTTATTCTCGCTTCATGTACTTTTACACCCGCTTTTTCTAACCTTGCTTGTATCTCATACTTTAACGCTTCTGAAATTTCTTGAGGATGACTACGCAGGGCAATTTCATCACCTTCATGTTGATCATAAGGATAGCTAATAGCCATATTACGTAGCGCTGATTCACTTTGAATATTGACAAAACTAATGTAATCATCAACTTCAAATGTCGCTTCTGCCGTGTCATCAACTGACCAAACCACCACAGTAGCAATTTCAATGGGGTTACCGTGATTATCATTCACTTTCATTTGATTAGATTCAAAATTTCGAATTCTAAGCGAAATGTTTTTACGAATGAAAAAGGGAATTGTCCAGCGCAAACCATTTAACTTTACTGTGCCCACATAACTACCAAAGAAAGTCATGACTTTGCCTTGGTTTGGTTGCACCATGAAAAAACCTGGGATAATAAAAATAATTGCGGCAATGGCAATAAAAAATAGTGCACTCGCATGTTGCGCTAAAATTTGACCAATAATAAATACTGCCAATAGTAACAGTGCTACAAATACACCAAAACCATTCAGTGAAAAACCTTTTTTCTCATGCATGGGAGTTCCTTAAAAACACAACAGTGATATCAAAACGATATCATTTAAATATACACTTATGTTTTTAATTGTCAAATTTAAGACATTAAAAAACCTCAGCCCTTTTCAGGTTTGAGGTTTTTATTAACACTTTTGGCTTTAGAAATAATCGTCTATAGTAGCGCTTAAATATGCTCTACTGACATAATTTCATATTCCACCACACCACCAGGGGTAGATATTTCAATTTCGCTATCTACCTCTTTACCAATTAAACCACGGGCAATGGGTGAATTTACTGAAATTTGACCCAATTTAATATTGGCTTCATCATTACCAACAATTTGATAGGTCACCGTCGCTTCTGTATCAATATTTAACAAAGTCACTGTAGTACCAAATATCACTTTGCCGCGATTAGGTATTTTTGTAATATCAATCACTTGCGCATTACATAACCGACCTTCAATATCTTGAATGCGGCCTTCGCAAAAACCTTGCTCTTCTTTCGCCGCATGGTACTCAGCATTTTCTTTTAAATCACCATGTTCACGTGCATCAGCAATATCTTTAACAATGCGTGGACGTTTTTCTGTTTTTAAAACTCTCAGTTCTTCTTTTAATTGTTCAGCACCAAGAAGTGTCATTGGGTATTTTGTCATTTTACTCTTCTTTCTTGTTTATAATCTATTTCATTGCTACTAAATAAGTGAAAATAGCGAAGCTAGTTTATGTGATAGCAAGGCGGAAGCACGGAGTTGACGAACGTCAATGAGTACTTCCAACAAAGCTAGCGCTTAAAATAGCAAGCTAGTTACATTCTTTATGTAATTCTTGAATAGACGTTACTGTATTTCTATCATCCGCAGCATGCGCCTGACAGGCAGCAAAAGCAGCATTTAATGTAGTAGTATAAGCAACTTTATAGCGTAATGCACCACCACGTAAAACTTTAGAATCTTCTATGGCTTTACGACCTTCAGTGGTGTTAATTATATAACTGTACTCACTATTTTTAATTCTATCAAGAATATGTGGACGACCTTCGTGTACTTTATTCACTAAACGTACCGGTATATTCGCTTCACCTAAAATGATAGCAGTACCATGAGTGGCATCAAGCTCGTAACCTAAAGTCACCATTTGTTTCGCTAGCTCTACCACACGTACTTTATCAGAATTACGTACAGAGATTAATGCCCGACCTGATTTAGGTACTGAAACACCCGCACCTAAGTTAGCTTTTGCATAAGCCTCTTCAAACGTATCACCAACACCCATAACTTCACCCGTTGAGCGCATTTCTGGGCCAACCAGCGGATCACTTCCGTGGAACTTATTGAAAGGAATAACCACTTCTTTCACAGAGTAAAACGGCGGAATAACTTCTTCGGTGATCCCTTGTTCGGTTAATGATTTACCAGCCATAACACGCGCACCAACTTTAGCTAAGGGTACTGAGGTTGCTTTAGAAACAAATGGTATGGTACGTGCCGCACGAGGGTTTACTTCGATTAAATAAACCTCACCATCTTTAACGGCCATTTGAGTATTCATTAAGCCAATAACATTTAATTCAAAGGCTAAATCAGTGACTTGCTTACGCATTACATCTTGAATTTCTTTACTTAAGCTATAGGCAGGTAATGAACAGGCTGAATCACCTGAATGAACCCCCGCTTGTTCGATATGTTGCATAATGCCGCCAATAACAACATCGGTACCATCACACACTACGTCAATGTCAACCTCAATGGCGTCATCAAGGAAGTGATCAAGCAATACTGGTGAATCATTAGAGACGCTTACCGCTTCGGTCATATAACGACGTAAATCATCTAAATCGTAAACAATTTCCATCGCGCGGCCACCTAAAACATAAGATGGACGAACCACTAATGGAAAGCCAATTTTTTCGGCTTTTGCCATGGCTTCATCAATAGAGGTCACGGTAGCATTTTCAGGTTGTAATAAACCTAAACGGTCAACCGCTTGTTGGAAGCGTTCTCTGTCTTCTGCGCGGTCAATAGCGTCAGGCGAAGTACCAATAATAGGTACGCCAGCCGCTTCTAAAGCGCGTGCTAATTTAAGCGGTGTTTGACCACCGTATTGCACTATAACGCCTTTTGGCTTTTCAATGCGGACAATTTCTAACACGTCTTCAAAAGTGATTGACTCAAAATATAATCGGTCTGAGGTATCATAATCGGTTGAAACCGTTTCAGGATTACAGTTAACCATGATGGTTTCATAACCATCTTCACGTAATGCTAATGCCGCATGTACACAACAATAATCAAATTCAATACCTTGACCTATACGGTTAGGGCCACCGCCTAAGATCATGATTGATTCTTTATCGGTTGGCGCCGCTTCACACTCTTCATCGTAAGTAGAATACATGTAAGCGGTGTCTGAGCTAAATTCTGCCGCACAGGTATCGACACGTTTGTAGACAGGGAAAATATCAGCGTTATGACGTTTTTTGCGAATTTCAGCTTCACTTACACCAATAACATCGGCAAGACGAGCATCAGCAAAACCTTTACGCTTAAGTTTGCGTAAATACTCAGGCGTTAGCACTTTCATACCGCCATCGCGAACTTTTGCTTCTTCTAAAACAATATCTTCAATTTGTACTAAGAACCAACGATCTATCTTGGTTAAGCGGAAAACATCGTCAACGGTTAAACCTAAACGAAATGCATCGGCAATGTACCAAATACGATCAGAGCCCGCTTCTTGCAATTCGTGCATGATTTTCGTTTTAGCACCTGGTTGAGTAACATCAACCATAGAGTCAAAGCCGTTTACACCCACTTCTAAGCCACGTAAGGCTTTTTGCATAGACTCTTGCTGGTTACGACCAATGGCCATAACTTCACCGACAGACTTCATTTGCGTGGTTAATCTGTCTTCACAGCCAGCAAACTTTTCAAAGTTAAAACGTGGGATTTTAGTCACAACGTAATCAATGGTCGGTTCAAATGATGCGGGGGTTTTGCCACCGGTGATATCATTGGTTAATTCATCAAGAGTATAACCAATCGCTAATTTGGCGGCGATTTTAGCAATAGGGAAACCCGTTGCTTTTGATGCTAATGCTGACGAGCGAGAAACACGTGGGTTCATTTCGATAATAACCATACGACCAGTATCAGGGCAAATACCAAACTGTACGTTTGAACCACCTGTTTCCACACCAATTTCACGCAATACCGCCAAAGAGGCATTACGCATAATTTGGTATTCTTTATCGGTTAGCGTTTGCGCTGGTGCAACTGTGATTGAATCACCGGTATGAATGCCCATTGGGTCAAAGTTTTCGATGGCACAAATAATGATGCAGTTATCATTTTTGTCACGAACCACTTCCATTTCATATTCTTTCCAACCAATTAATGATTCATCAATCAATAATTCTGAGGTTGGCGAAAGATCTAAACCACGGGTACAAATTTCGGTAAATTCTTCAGTGTTATAAGCAATACCGCCACCACTGCCGCCCATAGTAAATGATGGGCGAATAATACAGGGAAAACCAAGGTTTTTGCTCGCCGCATGAGCTTCTTCAAGGGTGTGAACAATTTCAGCGCGTGGTGTATCAAGGCCAATAGCTTTCATTGCTTTATCAAAACGACTTCTGTCTTCTGCTTTATCAATGGCATCGGCCGTTGCACCGATCATTTCGACATTAAATTCTTTAAGAACACCCTTCGCTTCTAATTCTAACGCACAGTTAAGCGCAGTTTGACCACCCATAGTAGGCAACACCGCACAAGGACGTTCTTTTTCAATGATTTTGCGCACAACTTCCCAATGAATAGGTTCGATGTAGGTGGCATCGGCCATATCAGGGTCTGTCATGATAGTTGCAGGGTTAGAGTTAACTAAAATTACTCGATAACCTTCTTCGCGTAAGGCTTTACAGGCTTGCGCGCCTGAATAGTCAAATTCACAAGCTTGGCCAATTACAATTGGGCCTGCACCTAAGATCAAGATACTTTTTAAATCTGTTCTTTTTGCCATGTCGTTATTCTCTCTTATCTTCTCTTGTCAAGGGCGTAGGGTTAAGCTTGTTTGGCTTTATTTTCGGTTTTATTTCCGGCTTTATATTCGGTAATTAAATCAATAAAATGATCGAATAACGGAGCAGCGTCATGTGGGCCGGGGCTTGCTTCTGGATGGCCTTGAAAACTAAACGCGGGTTTGTCAATGCGGTGAATGCCTTGCAAAGAACCATCAAATAAAGATTTGTGTGTGGTTCTTAAGTTAGCTGGTAAGTTGGCTTCATCAACAGCAAAACCATGGTTTTGTGAAGTGATCATCACGACATCACGATCAATATCTTTTACTGGGTGGTTAGCGCCATGATGACCAAATTTCATTTTGATGGTTTTTGCACCACTGGCTAAACCTAACAATTGGTGACCTAAACAAATACCAAATACGGGGATATCTGTTGTTAAAAATTCTTTGATCGCAGCAATGGCATAATCACATGGCTCAGGGTCTCCAGGGCCATTTGACAGGAAGATACCATCAGGGTTCATCGCCAGTACTTCACTTGCTGGTGTTTGAGCAGGAACAACGGTAAGTTTGCAACCGCGATCAACCAACATGCGTAAAATATTGCTTTTGGCACCAAAATCATAAGCAACCACGTGAAAAGTAAGCTTTTCTGGCATATTACTATAATCAGCAAAACCTTCACCCATCGGGCTGCCTAGTGTCCAACTTCCTGATGTCCATTGGTATTGCTCTTTAGTTGACACTACTTTTGCCAAGTCCATGCCTTTTAGACCGGGAAATGCTTTAGCTTGAGTTAAAGCATTATCCTGCGCGGCTTGTATGCTTTCATCACTCACACTGCCATCATCACTAGAGTCGAGGGTTAAGATACAACCGTTTTGTGCACCTTTTTCTCGTAAAATACGTGTTAATTTACGCGTATCTATATCGGCAATACCCAAAATATTATTGTCGATTAAGTACTCGCTTAAGCTTTGTTCACTTCTAAAGTTACTGGCTAGTAATGGCAAATCTCGGATCACTAATCCTTTCGCAAAAATTGACGTCGATTCTTTATCTTCACAGTTAGTACCTGTATTACCAATATGTGGGTAAGTCAGAGTGATAATTTGCTCTGCATAAGAGGGGTCGGTAAGAATTTCTTGATAACCTGTCATTGAAGTATTAAATACTACTTCACCAACAGCCGTTCCCTGTGCACCAATTGCGGTGCCTTTAAATACAGTACCGTCTTCCAGTACTAAAATAGCAGATATAGCCAATGTAACCTCCAAAGAGAAGAAAGAAACGCAAAACTCATATATAAAACAGCGTTAAGCTTGTCTTAGTATAATCGTAAAACCGTCACAAAATTTGCATGTTTTGCAGATGAAAAAATGCCAAAAATCAGCTTTTCGCTAAACTTTTGACAAAATCCACTTATTTTACGCTTACAGGCTTCTTTCGTCTAGTAAAATGTGTAAAAACTCGTTCTTTTATGTGATTTATACTCTTTTAACCACCAAGTGCTCAAAAGTAGTAGTTTACTAATCTTTCAAACCTAAAACGTCTTGCATGTCGTAAAAGCCATTTTCTGCATCACTTAACCAAAAAGCGGCACGCATAGCCCCTAAAGCGAAAGTCATACGAGAGCTGGCTTTATGAGTAATTTCGATACGTTCACCTAGGTCGGCAAAAAATGCGGTATGTTCGCCAACAATATCCCCGGCTCTTACGGTAGCGAAACCTATCGTTTCTCTATCCCGCTCGCCAGTAATGCCTTCACGACCGTAAACCGCACATTTGCTGAGATCGCGCCCTAGGGTGTCAGCAATGACCTGCCCCATTTTAACTGCCGTACCTGATGGCGCATCTTTTTTGAATCTATGATGTGCTTCAAAAATTTCTATATCAGTATAGTCGCCAATGGCCTTTGCTGTTACTTGCAACAGCTTAAACATTAAATTAACACCCACTGAGGTATTAGGCGCTAGCACAACAGGCATTACTGCCCCTGCTTTTTCAATCACGGCTACTTGGGCATCACTAAAACCGGTTGTACCAATCACCAAGGCTTTTTTGTGTTGTTGACACCAGTCAATATTTTCTAATGTCGTTTCTATAGCGGTAAAATCAATATAAACATCGGCATCGGTTAGCTGGCTCAGCTGTGTTGATGTGGTTAAGCCAATAGCACCAATACCCGCAAGCTCACCTAAATCAAAATCGACAAATGAAGAGCTAGCGCGAACACTGCCACCCACTAATTCAATACTTTCATGCTCATGGGCTGCTTGAATAAGGTTTCGACCCATGCGACCACTACAGCCTAATATGGCTACTTTAACTTTCATTTTTTAATCTCTTTTAAAACAGCGCGGTTCAGGTTTTTAGTTCCAGACAAAACCTAAGTACCTACATCCGTGCAGGTAAAAACCGCTGCTACAAATTTATATATCCAAACCGTTACTTCAAATTAAGTTGTTAACTTAAGCACGTTCGTTAATGTTAACGAGTTAGATAAGTCATGGGAAACAACGTTGATAATTTTCAGTTCATTTTCAACCAGGGTTAAATGATAAATAGCACAAAAGTCTGCAAACATTTCGCCTTGTTCGTCAATAAACTCCCAATCTATAGAGGCTAATAACAAGTTTTCAGTGATTAAGACGTAACTGGCTTTGCGAGCAATAATTTCACTGATGTTTGCTCCTTTAAGTTGAGCAAAAATGTCAGCAAACTCTTGCCGACACGCATCTATACTAGTGAGAAGCACAACTTTGTCTGGCGTATTTAAGGTGCATGGTAAGTGATAGCACGCAACAACCTTATTTAGATCATAAGCCTTAAAAGCCGACAAATAATTTTTGAATAAGGTAGTGATTTTTTTAGTCTGCACGTAAGCTCTGCAACGTCGTTCTTTGCCATCCATGGCACCACGACATACCGTTCATCCTGAACATACACGTTCTTTGCCATCCATGGCACCACGACATACCGTTCATCCTGAACATAAAAAAGCCCTCAATTGAGGGCTTTAAAAATAACTAAATTAGCTAATAATGCTAAGTAATTCAACATCAAATACTAACGTAGCATAAGGAGGAATAGCACCTTGTGAACCTTGTTCACCATAAGCTAAGTTGTATGGAATAGTTAACTTCCATTTGCTGCCTTCAGTCATTAACTGTAATGCTTCCGTCCAACCAGCGATAACGCCGCCTACTGGAAATTCTGCTGGTTGACCGCGATCAACTGAGCTATCGAAAACTTCACCATTAGCAAATGTGCCGTGATAATGAACACGAACAGTGCTTGCCGCGGTTGGTTTTTCACCTTCGCCTGTAGCAATAACTTCGTACTGTAAACCAGACTCAGTGACAGTAACTTCATCACGCTTAGCATTTTCAGCTAAAAAAGCTTCGCCTTCAGCGGCTTTTTCTTTGGCGATAACTTGCTCTTGCTCTTGTAATTTTTTAGATACTACAGAGAAAGCTTCATTTAAGTCTTCATCGGCTACTTGGCTAGCAGCATTTGCTAATGCATCAGCAAGACCCGCTTGCACAGCACTAATGTCAAAATCTTTAAAAGGGTTGTTACGTAGTTGATCACCAAGTTGACGACCGACACCATAGCTTACACGTTGCTCAATAGTTTCAAACTTGTTTTCAGAAATAGTATTTTCAGACATATTAATTCACTTACTTTATTAATAGGGGAGTTAAAAATTTTGCGAGAGTTTATCATAAACCCCCACTAGTATGTAGTGATGTAGTATGGCAATTTGTTATTGTTTATACTCATGTTGCCTCGAAATACTCGTTTCAGCGAGAATTAAAAGGCTTAGAGGCAAAGCATTAATTGAAGATAAGCAATTAAATACAAATCACTTCTTCACACAACAATGATTTAACGAATATAATGATTAAGAATTCATAACATTAATAATAAGAATAATTATTTATGAGCAAGCCTACTGTTGTAGAACAACCCATATCAAACAAAAAAAGCCTGACAGCGTTACTGCCCTTTGCCGTATTTCTTGGCTTATTTTTAGGCACTGGCATTATCCTTACCATGCAAGGAGCGGAGTTTGCCTTTTATCAACTCCCCGCCAGTATCGCGATAATTCCCGCTATTTTTGTTGCCCTCTATTTAGGAAAAGTATTAGGCAAAGAGCCTATTGATAAACAAATAGGCCAGTTTATTAATGGTGCAGGTCACGCAAATATAATGACGATGTGCGTTATTTATTTACTTGCCGGCGCTTTTGCTACCGTTGCTAAAGCCACGGGCAGTGTTGATGCTAGTGTACAATTAGGTTTAGCTGTTTTTCCTAGTTATTTATTACTACCGGGATTATTTTTAGTTGCCGCCTTTTTATCAACCGCTATGGGCACGTCAATGGGCACTATTGCGGCCATTGCGCCTATTGCTTTAGGCTTTATTGAATCAGCAGGATTAGATTCAGCCCTTGTCGCTGGCTGTTTGATTTCTGGTGCTATTTTTGGCGATAACTTATCAATAATTTCTGACACCACCATTGCCTCAACACGCAGCCAAGGCGCTCACATGAAAGATAAATTTAAAATAAACTTTAAATTTGCCGTACCTGCCGCCATTATTTGTTTAATTATTTTTGCCGTTTTAGGGCAAAGTATCAATTATGAAGCAACCAGTGATGCGGCTTTTATAGGTTTAGTGCCTTATATTGTCATTTTAGTGCTCGCACTATCAGGCGTGAATGTATTTGTAGTGTTAACTTTAGGTATAGTGCTAGCAGCTATGATTGGTATGCTCACTAATGACTACCAACTTTCTACTTGGATAAGTGATATCAATGCTGGTTTTGCGAGTATGCAAGACATCTTCATTTTGTCATTATTTATTGGCGGCTTAAGTGAATTAATTCGTCATCAAGGTGGCTTAGCCGCATTAACACAAGCCATTGAGTCATTCGCGAATAAGTTGAGCCCTAACAATAAAAAACGTGCCGCAGGCTTTGGCATTGCCGGTTTAACCTTTGGCTGTAATTTTTTTACCGCTAATAATACCGTTTCAATTATTATCACTGGTGAAACTGCGAAAAACTTGGCCACCGATGGCGACTTAACGCCAGCACAATCCGCCAGTTTATTAGATATTTTCGCCTGCATTAATCAAGGGCTATTACCTTATGGTGCGCAAGCTTTACTCTTAGGGGCTACATTGGGAATATCACCGTTCGCCGTTATCTCTCATGCTTTTTACCCAATGATTTTATTCTTTGCTGCTGGCTTGGCTTTTTGGCGAATGACTAAGGCTTAAGTTACTTTCTTTAATTTCTGATCTAAGGCTTGAGCAAAGTTGAGCTGTCTTTTTTGACGTCATAAATATCGCTAGGGTCAAAGCCTAAGGTGACATGAAAATCTTTATAATTTAGTAAAAAACGCTGGCGGATCAATTGCGCATCATTACTTTGGGCAACAACAAAATAGCTACTCTTATCCGCTTTTTCTGCTTTACCTAGCCCTAATAAGCTCACTTGTAATTGCGATGAAAAGCTAACATTAATACTAGGACTTAATAGTTGCTCAACTAGTTGTTTATCCACATGTTGATATTCAATAGGGTTTATGAGCGTTATGTGAAAGCTTTGATGATCACGTGCCGCCTGATTGGCACGAAAACGTTCAAAATCGCCAGTTAAAATAGTTTTTAATTGCGCTAAATAAGGCAACAATTCAGCCCGACTCACTAAAGCCCCTAAATAAACCTGTCCTTGACTGTCTGCTAGTTTTCTTATTGATAAACGTAAACTTTTAATCGGTTGAGTCATTTGTTCAGTACTCGGCTGCTGATTTAGCGTTTGTAACGCCTTAGCTTGTTGCGCTGTTATTTTCGGTATAGCTTGATTTCCTTGGGCGAATACAGGTAGAGGCGCAACATAGCAACCAATGGCCAACAAAGAAAGAAATCCAACGATTGCATCCTTATTACTGAACTTTTTGACTGTTTTTTTCACTGACTGTTTCATGATATATATTCCAAATTAGCTAAACCCATTTGTTATTGCATTTAGCTACTGTATTTCGCTAACAAAGCGACTAATTCATCTTCCGTTAGCACGGCTACGCCTAAATCTTGCGCCTTAGTTAACTTTGAGCCCGCTTTTTCGCCAGCCACCAAAAAGTGTGTTTTTGCCGAAATACTGCCAGAAACTTTGGCACCCAATAATTGTAATGCCGCTTTTGCTTCACTGCGTCCCATTTGACTCAAGGTGCCGGTGAGCACAAAAGTTTGCTCCGCTAAAGGTAGCTCATCAGCAGTCTTAACAATAATATCAGGCCAAGTCATTATGGCATCTAAGGTAGCAACTACCGCTAAGTTATGCTCTTCTTTAAAAAAGTTAACAATATTTTTTGCCACTATTTCGCCGACATCATCAACCGTTTGTAAAGCGTCAAAGCTTGCCTGTTGTATTGCTGCTAGCGTGCAAAAATGATTGGCTAAATTAGCGGCTGTCGCCTCGCCTACTTCGCGAATACCTAAGCCATAGATAAACTTAGCTAAGGTGGTGTTTTTCGCTTTTTCTAGCGCTACAATTAAATTTTTAGCTGACTTTGCTCCCATGCGATCCATGGTACTAATCTCTATTTCGACTAATTTAAATAAATCTGCAGGGGTATTAATTAAGTTTTCATCAACTAGCTGTTCAACTAATTTGTCACCTAAACCATCGATATCGTGAGCCTTACGCGAAGAAAAGTGTTTTATCGCCTCTTTGCGTTGTGCTTGACAAAATAGCCCGGCAGTACAGCGAAGTACCGCTTCTCCTTCAGCTTTAGCCGCTTTAGAGTCACATATCGGGCAGTTTTGTGGAAAAACAACGGCTTTAGTATTATCGCCGCGTTTATCAAGCACCACAGAGACAATTTGTGGGATCACATCACCCGCGCGGCGAATAACGACGGTGTCGCCAATTTTCAAACCTAAACGTTCAATTTCATCTTGATTATGTAAGGTTGCGTTAGATACTGTTACACCGCCAACAAATATCGGTTTTAAGCGAGCAACAGGCGTTATTGCACCTGTACGACCAACCTGAAACTCAACGTCTTCAACTGTGGTCAATTCTTCTTGCGCTGGAAATTTATAAGCAATCGCCCAGCGGGGTGCACGTGCGACAAAACCGAGCTTTTCTTGCAAAGCAATGTCATCAACTTTCAGGACAGTGCCGTCTATTTCATAACTTAAGCTGTCACGTTTATTAAGAATATCTTGATAGAAATCTTGCACTTGCTGCGGTTCAGTTAATAAACGAACTTCAGGACACATAGGTAAACCCAAGGCTTTAACCTGACATAAACGTTGATAATGTGAAGAGGCTAAAAAGGTTTTTTCATTCGCTAGCTTACCCACAAAACCCAAGCCATAAGCATAAAAAGCTAAGTTGCGCTTGGCGGTAATTTTAGAATCTAGTTGACGTAAACTACCTGCGGCAGCATTTCGAGGGTTAGCAAAAGCTTTTTCACCTTTCTTTTTTGCCGTTTCGTTTAATTGCTCGAAACTCGCTTTCGGCATAAACACTTCACCACGCACCTCAATAACATCAGGGTAATCAACGCCACTTTCACCAACAAGTTTTAAGGGGATTGATTTAATAGTGCGAATATTCTCAGTGATATTTTCGCCTGTGCTACCATCACCCCGTGTTGCAGCTTGCACTAAAACACCCTGCTCATAACGCAAGCTAACCGCCAAACCATCAAGTTTCGGCTCGGCGCATATCACCATGCTTTTATCATTCGCTAACCTATCTTGAATACGCTTTACGAAGGCTTGCCACTCGTCATTCGAGAACACATTATCAAGCGATAACATAGGCACTTGGTGCGTTATTTGGCTAAAGGTCTTAAGTGCTTGGCCACCCACTTTTTGACTAGGTGAATCAAGGGTTTTTAATTCGGGATGGGTTTGCTCAAGCGTTATTAGTTCAACCATTAATCGGTCATATTCAGCATCGGGAACACTAGGTTCATCAAGCACGTAGTATTGATGATTGTAATGATTAATTTGCTGGTGAAGTTGCTTTATTCTGTCAACAAGGCTTGGTGATGGTTCAATGGTAGGCATGGATAGTTAACTCAAAACAGGCCGAAAAAGCCCTAGTAGAGCCACGGTTTAATATTGTTAATTAAAGCCTGTGGCGTGTATGGGTAATTTGTTATTCAATCTTTATTATTCAACACTGGCTAAGCGATACTGCCTATCAAACTCACGAATTTTACTAACATAATGTTGCTCGCCTTGCTTAGTCAACACGTTTCGTTTGTCATCAAGTAGTTGCCCATTAAACTCCGTGGCTAATTGTTTAGCGGCCGCTAACATTTGTTCAAAGGCAGCAAAAGCATCAACCGCATTAGGTAAAGCCATAAATAAAGTAACCCCCTGTGTCGCAAATGTTTCCATGGTGTCTAAATCAAAAGAACCAGGGTTTAGCATGTTGGCTAAGCTGAAACTAACACCGCCATTACCAGCATTGTCTTGGTGACGATGAAAAATATCCATTTCACCGTATTTCATGCCCAGTGTTAATAAACAAGGTAGTAAAGCAGCACCCGACATAAGCTGATTAGCGGGCATCACCACACTCAAGATAATGATCTGAGGTTCTATGTCAGGCGTGTTTTGTGTTTGCACTGAAGATGTTTGTTTAGTATTAACGCTTGCTTCTGGTTGCTCATGCGTAGTAGTTTCATCAACAGCGATACCGTCACCAAAATTAATTTCTATTTGATTACGCTTGATTTCTGCCGGTGTTGGCTTAGTTTTAGCTACTTTTTTTCTTATGGGCGCTTTGGTAGGTTTTATCGTGTCAGGCTTAGCTTGAGTAACCGGTTGTTGATAGATTGGCTCAAGGATAATTTCTTCAAGCGCTTGAGATACTTCGTTTTCTACTTGCAGTACTTCCATCGAGGTTTCATGCTCAGGCACTTGTTCTTGGGAGGTTAAATCGGGGTAAGATCCTTCGTCTTGTCCTGATTCTAAGTGACTGATTTCTTCAAGGCTAATTGTTTGTTCAAAATATTGTTCACTACTAACCTTTGGCTCATTGGCTTGTTTTAAGATTTTAACTTGCCCAACACCGTCTTGGTCAAAACCTTTACCGTCAAAATCACGATTTAACGGTTTAACCTGTTCCTTACTGGTTTTTAATTTATAAGGATTCTTTTGCTTTCTAATGGTCCATAAACCATGAATAAAAATAGCAGCAATAACTACGCCACTGATAATAATTAATGCGTTTCTGAAGTTGTCTTCCATTTATTATGCCTGTTTCATTCAAGATTTTTATTGTTTTTAACTGATAAGGTATCATGGGTATAATACCAGCCATGCAAAAATTATAGCAAAGATAACTTTAACAGAAATAGTGGTATTTTGTAACAAGTTAGTACTGTAATTGCATTTAAGTTAGCCCTATAATCTATCCCTTAATATCAATGAGTTACTATTTCTAAATGTCCCATTCTGCTAAAAAAAATTTATCTTCATCAAAGCAACCATTAGCGCATAGCGGTGCTGGCTATTTATTCAAAGGTTTTGAGCTTATTCAACGAAAAGGTATTCGACGTTTCGTGTTTATTCCTTTATTAATTAATTTAGTACTATTTAGCGGCGCATTTTATTTTATGTTTATTGAACTTGAACACTATATGACGCTATTAATGGACTGGTTACCTGCTTGGTTAGACTGGCTTAGCAGTATTTTATGGCCACTTGCGGTCGTGACTATTTTAGTTATTTTCTCCTTTTTATTTAGCACTGCCGCCAACTGGCTAGCCGCCCCCTTTAATGGCCTACTATCAGAAAAAATTGAAAATATACTGCTAGGACAAGCAACGCAAAATGGCAGTATGCTCGATGTGGTTAAAGACATCCCTAGAACGCTTGGTCGAGAATGGCAAAAACTGAGCTATTATTTACCCAGAGCCATCGGCTTTTTCATAATTTTATGGATCTTGCCTGTGATAGGACAGATAATTTGGTTTTTATTTATTGCATGGATGATGGCAGTACAATATAAAGACTACCCGTTTGACAATCATAAAGTGCCTTTTTCAGTAATGAAGCAAGCGTTAAAAGAGCGCCAAGGATTAAGCTATAGTTTTGGTATTACGGTCGCGGTATTTGCTATGATCCCCATTATAAACTTGGTCATTATGCCGGTGGCAATTTGTGGTGCTACCGCCTTGTGGGTTGACCATTATAGAGATGAATTCGTCGCAACTTGAATGAATGTCGCACTATGATTGAAAATCGTATATATTTAATAGTGTTAATTATAGTCAGGCAAAAACAACAGGAATTGATCAAATGACAACAACACGTACAAATAAGTATTCATTATTAGCTAGTGCTGTTTTATTTACTTTCAGCTCAGTGGCATTAGCAAGTAGTGACGCTAACTCTGTTGTAATTCCTATGATGGCTAATGCCCAAGTATTCGCTGACTTTACTGACGATATGCCCGCGGTATTAAATTACTTTACAGCGGCAACAGAAACACAAGTCATTGCGTTTTATCAACAACAGTTTGGTGAGACTATTGCTCAGGAAAGAAAGCGTGGTCGCTTAACATTGTCATATCAGCAAGAAAAACGCATCATGAGGGTGGTTATTTCTCAGCAAAATAATAAACGTCAGGTTGATGTTATTATTGAGCAAAGGCAAGAATAATCTAGTGAAGCCAAAGCATATAACGGCAACTGAATACACGATGCCTCATATTTTATCCGCTTCCCGCTTACATAAAAGCATTTAAATTAAAAAATCCTCCCAGAAATAACATTTCATAGCAATGTAAAAATGGCAATGCAAAAACTACTGACAAAAATCAGACAATGCACCTTATGTGAACAAGACTTACCCTTTAAGCCAAAACCAATTTTACAAGCGAGTGCGCAAAGTAAAATATTAATTGTTGGTCAGGCTCCCGGTACAAAAACACATGAAAAATCCATACCTTTTGATGATTTAAGTGGTGACAGGTTAAGAGCTTGGTTAGGGGTTAATAAAGCACAGTTTTATCAAGCTAATAACTTTGCCATTGTGCCTATGGGCTTTTGCTATCCTGGCCGTGGAAAGTCAGGAGACTTGCCCCCATTGCCCCTATGTGCAAAAACATGGCGAGAAGCATTATTAGCAAAACTAGAAAAGGTAGAGCTAACCATTATTTTAGGGAGATACGCCATCAACTGGCACTTGCACTCTACAGCCCCTATCACTGAATTGGCGCAGCAATGGCAAAGTTTATTAAAATCAAAACAATTAGTACTACCTCACCCAAGCCCAAGAAATAATATTTGGCTTAAACGTAATGATTGGTTTGAAGCAACAGTAATCCCCGTACTGCAAGCCGAGGTTAACCGCATTTTAACTGCGAGTAATTAACCGTGACCCATAATTGACATAACCCACTAGGCATTATTACTCATAAACTTTTTATCCGCGACACTAGTGTTTGCCATTGCTGATTTTATCACCTGCATGCGCTTTTCCATATCTGCTAACTGTTTTCCATTTCAGCCACCATTGAGCTATGGTAAACTACTACCAACGTTTGGTTGCTCACGCTCACTTAATAGCCACCATTAAAATTATTTAAGATCTTATTTAAGGTATTCCCATGAAAAAAACATTTTCATTAAGCCATGAAAAAATAAAAGCGCCACGACTTGTAGATTCAATTAAGCATGATGTCAAAAAGTACCTTAAAAGAGAAAGAAATAAAACCTTACCTGAAGGCGCAGATTTCTGGGATTTTGATTGTAAATATGGTCATAGCGAAGAATCATCAGAAGTTGTGCATGTGTCCGCATTAAACAAGAGTATTGATGATGCCGTTCAACATGAGCTAACTAGCTTTTATTTAGAAATTCTAGCAAAGCCTGCACATAGAACGCCAAAGCCAATCGGTGAAGAAGAAGACGAAGAAGAAGAAGACGAAGAATAACACTGAACTACTCCCAAAAATTGTCGGAAATACTATGAATATTGTTTGCTCAACTTGTTTTACCACTAACCGTATTCCCGATAATAAAGATCATAGCCAAGCAAAGTGTGGAAAATGCCAAAATGCGGTTTACTGTGCTAGCCCCACAGAGCTGGGCAACAATACCTTCTATCCTTTTATTGAACGTAACGACTTGCCTATTATTGTCGACTTCTGGGCCGCTTGGTGTGGCCCTTGTCAAAACATGGCTGCCATTTTTAACAAAGTCGCGCAATCCTCCCCAACGTTACTGTTTGCTAAAGTAAATACCGAAAAAATTCAACAAATAGCGAGCGAAGCAAATATTCGTAGCTTACCGACGCTAGTATTTTTTCATCAGAGTCAGGAAGTTGACAGGATTTCGGGCGGCCTTAATGAAGCACAAATGAAACAATGGCTTATGCAATGTGTACAAAAGCTTTCTTAGCAATACAAATTCACCAACCTGCCTTGTTGCCATAGTTGTCTGTTCCCAAGCACCAAAAATATCAGTCATTTTGATTAAAATCAAAATGACTGATTTACAAAACCCACTGGTTAAAATATCCGCAAGCACTATACTTTAGATGGGCCAAATATAACATGGAGGCTACTATGAGTATTTCTACTCGGCTTGATTCATATTTAAGTGCAAACAAAATACCTTATCAAGTCATCGAACATGAACACAGCGCTAGCTCTGTTGGTAGTGCTATCATGGCAAAAATCCCCTTAAACCAAATAGCGAAAGCAGTGATTTTAAAAGATCATGAAGATAGGAGACTAATGGCCGTTTTACCGGCTAAAAATAAAATTAGCCTTTCTGCAATTAATGATAATTTGCTAGGCAACTACAAATTACTTAAAGAGCAAGAGGTCTACCAAATGTTTAGCGATTGTGAACATGGCGCGATTCCACCTGTTGGAGATGCTTTTAATATACACACGATATGCGATGAAATGTTAGATCAATTAGATTATGTTTACATTGAGGCTGGAGACCACCGTAAACTATTACGCATTAGCCATAAAGATTATGAGATTATTGCCGCGAATAGTAAACATCTGCGCTTTAGTAGTGATGTTATGCATTAACTGTAAATAGTTGTTTGACACCGCCATAGCAATATCCCTCTTTATGTGAAACTTCCTTCCTTTTTTCAGGGTGCCCTTGGCGCCCTGAAAAATAACAACTTACTCAGCCCTAATTATTCCTTTAAATATTTCTAGTTATCACTTATACCAATCCTTTAGGCAATAAGCTGCCACTTAATATGACAAAACTTGTCATATTCTATTAATCAGACCGCTCCTGTTATGCATTCTAATCATAAACTCTAACCGCATGTACATGACATATACCACGATGTTAATACTTTAACCGAGCTAGTTGCCTAATTACCTACGACCTTAACAATGGCACATAGTATGCTTATAGCTAGATAGTGAAAAAATTGGAAATATAAAGTAAAGGACTTTTATGATGATGATCAACAGCAATTACGCGCAGCAAATAGCACAAGCAAAGGCTAATAACGCTGCAATAGTAAATTTTGATAACAATACACCTGCGGTTCAACCAATACCCGGTGAAAAAGATACTGTTACTCTATCAGATAAAGCCTTAGCTATGATGAACGGCACAACAGTAAAAGAAAACCCCTCTACTTATATTAAGCCAGAAACAGCAAGATCATTATTAGCTAAAAGTGAAGCTGTAAATCCGACTAAAGAAAATTCTTCTGGAGAAAATACTGTCATTGATAATCGCTTTAGTGAAATGATGCAAAATATATTGGATCAACGCTTAGGTATTGATCGTGAAAAACTCGAAGAGCTTGAAGCCATGATGGAAGAAATTGCCAATGATGAAAGCATGAGCCCAGAGGAGAAGCAAAAAGCATTAGAAGAGCTCGCTGCAATGCGCGAGAAAATTATCGAAGAAAGTATTGAAATTAGAGAAATAGCCAAACAAACAGATTAATTTTATTTGATCACTTTTACTTTAAGTTTCACCGCTTAAAAATTTGTTATTCTGTTTAACGTTACGATAGCGACAGCAGCCACGGGGCAACGTACCGCTCGATAGAAAAACACCAACTAAAAATTAATCCGTCAATTTTAAGGAATAAAAATTCACCACGTCTCTTGCAATAACTTGGATTGCGTTTTTTCAATTAAATAATCTATGAATAACCTAATGTTTGGGTTTGGATACAAACTCTGTTTATATACAGCATAGACATCACCGCTAGAGCTTTCATTTAGAGATGGCTGCCAATCTTTAAGGCAAACAACAAGCTGACCACTTTTTACATAATCAGCTACAACCCAGTTAGATAATTGAACGACACCAAGACCAGATAAAGCAGCCGCTAATAATGGCGTGCCTCCTTTTGATGTTAAATTACCTTGCACCAACACCTTAGAGTTTCGGCGAGCTTTTTTAAAGTACCAATAAGTTCTCTGACGTTGTTGATTTAACAACAGGCAATTATGCGATGACAGCTCACCTGGCTGTTTGATATAACCGTTTAATGCTAAATACTCTGGTGATGCACAAACAAAAGTATGATTAGGGAGTAATTTACGCGATTTTAAACTAGAGTCTTCTGGTATGCCAACACGAATAGCTAAGTCAACATTCTCGACAGCAAGATCAACCATCTTATTTTCTAATTCTATTTCAATATTAATTTTAGGGTATTTTTTTAAAAATTCTGGAATGATTGGGCAAACATTTAATCGCCCGAAACTTTCAAAGACTGAAATTCTTAAACTGCCTGTTGGCTCTTTATTTTCATCAGCCATCAAGGTGAGCAAAGCGTCGCTATCCGCAACTAACTTGAAAGCACCAGTTAAAAAAGCATGACCTTTATCTGTTAATAATAACTGTCGGGTACTGCGCTTAAATAATGCCACATTTAACTCAGACTCCAAACCATCAATACTACGAGTAACTGATGACGGTGCCATATTTAATACTTTAGCCGCTTTAGAGAAGCTACCTAGCTCAACCACTTTTATAAATATACGAGTTAATTTTAACACACTAACCTTTGCGATTTATGCAAAACAATAAGGCATATTACATGTATTCTGTATTTATAGGCAATAAGTATAATCTACACTCTAAATAACATAAACAAGAGAGAATCCAAATGCCAAGAATATTATTTGAAAATGTACCCAAGCCATTAATGAACTGCATGATGCAAACAGAGCAACATGTCAAAAGTTTACCCGTGATTGATGAATCGTTTATGGAAATATTGCGATACCACGTATCAATAATAAATCAATGTGCTTACTGTATTGAAATGCACTTTAAAGAAGCGATTGCCGCCGGTGAAATTGAACTGCGTATCTATGCTTCCTCTACATGGAGAGAAGTCAATTTTTATAGTGAATCAGAGCAAGCGCTGCTAGCATGGACTGAGTCTGTCACTCTACTTAATGACTCAACTAAGCAAAGGCAACAATCATTCGACAAGCTTAATAAGTATTTTAATCAAGCAGATATTGCCAATTTAACACTAGCTATCATACAAATTAATGCTTGGAACCGATTAGCAAAATCATTTGGTTTTGAAGCTGGAACTTATCAGGTTGGGCAACATTAACTTAATTACAGCTATTTAAAGCAGGTATGAGCAACTGACCGAGACTTATTGTCCAAATCAGTTGCTTTGTTAAATGGGTTAACATGCCTAATTTACGACCGGTTCACCTAAATAGTGATATTCAATTTTTGGTGCCAATGTTTCATCTTCATTCTCTTTTGAAGCGAGATGGATGAGATTACCCGGTCGAATTATGCCACGTAGCATTACGCCATGATTTGTTTCTGGTGATATTAGCCATGATTGCACTACAGCGGTTATGTCTAATGAAAGCCATTCACCTTCCACCACGGGGGTTCGCTTTATTAAACCGTTAGCACCATAACCATAATCACTTAGCAAATTTAATTCGCCACCGGGAGTAAGCCAATTATTTTCATCACTTTCATCATGATCGAAGTAATCATTTTCCAACCAAGTAACGCCATCGGGTCTTACACCCCAACGTTGAGTTCCTTCAACCCAGGGTTTAGTTATTTTAAAAGCGAGTAACTTTGGTAAATACGGGTATGAAACTTTCAGAACAAAAACCTTAAGGTTAGCTTTTATTAACTCTCTATTTGGAGGTGCGTCAGATAGATCAGCTTTGATTAGAATACTACGATCTGTACCTCTGTATATCCTTAAGTGCTGTGAACCACCAAAATTCATGCGTTTTTCGCTATCATTGTATTGGCTAATATATGAATCGGCAATAACAGGTAGCTCCATAGTGCTGTAATTGATATTAACATCAATAGGTAAATCAATATCTGCGGGTAATGATAGAGTACTCTCAATGTTACTGTTATCTTCTGGAACATCTGGTAGCTCTATAGGTTTTTGCTCTAACGACCTATTTGCTAATACGGTACTAAGAGCAGTTTGTGCATCAGTATAATCATGATCGTGATTATAAGGTTCCGCCGTTACTTTGGTGTTTTCCCCTTCAAAGCGGACGGTACATTCGACTGATAATTCCTTAACAGACTTTTGATAAGTTTGCTTATTACCCGTTGGATCTTCTACGGATACTTTAATACTATCTGTTAGCTGTAAATTGCCTAAAGAGATTTGTTTTGAACCGTTATTTTGATCAACTAATTCAAGATGAGGTTCGTCATTTATACTAACCAAAATATTTTTTACTTGGCCAGAGTCATCCCACCAGCCTATATGTAAATCACCACTTGTGCAGACACCAACAATTGAACTATTTATAGTAGGATGATATCTATCTAGCTTAGTATTAAAAGTCCCGATACTAGTATCTCGGTGTTGAAAGTTATCAATCCAATGGCCAAATTTATAGACCCATTTTGCTTCATCGGGTGAGTTACCATCACAAAGGTCATTTTTCTCCTGATGAACTCTGCTGTATTTAAAACCCCAGTTATTTTGACTATATTCAGGTTGATATTTTTCAAGGTCATTATTACGGCCATCGCTTCTTTGACCTCTAGCAGCCCACCATGCAGGACTTCCTATCGCTCCTAATGTTTGACTGATGAAATTTCGGTCATTTAATGCTTTGTATGCTTCCTCTTCATTCTCATAAGAAAGGGCAGTTAATGCTTGTTCATCTGAACTGTTACTACTGTTATGACAACTACTGCAGTTTTTATCAAAACCTGGCCAGATATCAGCAGCCCATTCAAGTGTTTCTAGTGACGGCAAAGTACTGGTTTTTACTTCAGGTTGACATATAGCATCGTAATCAATGAATGTTGTTTTATTAACCATATCCATCGGCCCGTTTTGATCGGCAAAGGTATCTTCAAAAGGGATAGCTTTGTTTTTTTCATGTTGATGACAACCACCACAATTGGTACGTGACTCTTCTGGTTTTAATGAGTGCCAACTGCGTGTATCTGTTAATTTAAGACCTGTTTTTCTATCCAGCAAGTGAAAATCAAAAGGTACATTGGCTGGTATTATCGCCTTAAATGATTGATCTTGCTGATCCTTAACCGAATACACGCCAAGTAATCGAGATGTTTCTCCTATCATACTCTCTCCTCTCGATTGATAATTACCATAGGCGCCTCTAAGCTTATTTGATGTCAGATTGACAGCGACACCTAAAACGTTCTCAGGTAGTAAATATTCACAAAAGTCGACTTGGTTTTGCACACGATTTAAACCAGCAGATTGGCTAACAAGTTCTTGCATTTCAGCGTTAATATTTTTATTGGCTTGATTTGGACTATAAGGGACTTGGCCGCTGTCGCCAAGCCAACAATCAAAAGGTCTACGGTCGGTATTCCATAATGCCGAAGTACCGACTTGAGCATAGGGATCACCTGCTTGGATGGTCGTGTTAGAAGCAACCGCTGGCGCCGAATAAGTTTGTTCAATATCGCCACTACGTTGCTGCCAAGTGAGAACAGGCAATGGCCACAGTAAATTTACTGTACCGCTATCATCTGCAATTATTTTTGCAATGCCATCACCCGCATCAATATTAACTTCAGCGGTTGCATCGAAGGACTCTAAATTATTTCTAAAACCAATATACGAGCGATAAATTCCGCGGTTTTTATCGCTATCAAGATTTCTCTTATTAGCACTAGTTCTAGTGTGGGAAAAAAATAACTCATCAGCCATACCGCATCTAGGAGTGGTGAATTTACCTAATGATATACCATTATGCATTTTAGCGGGTGAGTCACCAATAGTTACACCTTTAGTTAACAGCTTAGCTCCTAACTGGCGCGGCACGATAACGCCCGCTTCAGGTAAGTCGTAAGCATTCATTCCCGCCATAGATAGTTTTAGGCTGTGTAATGCGCCAAAGCCATTATTGTTTAAATTATAATAGCTGGTAGTAATAAGATAGTCTCCAGGATTTTGACCTTTATTTTTAACACAAAAAGTGCTGAGGTGAGCAGCCCCAGGAGAATTTCCATAGCCAAATAGTGGATACCATTGACCAGACGAACTTATACCTTGAACCTGCCAATGGCGAGCATCTTCGGTCGTTGCCTGATAAGAAAAAGCAATACCGTTTCTTAGTCTATTTGGGCTTAGTGACGATGTGGTAGTGTAGTATTGAAATTGTTGGTGATTACTTAAACCGCCATCATCGCCAATATCGGCACTAAATAAATTAAAATTATGATTAGCGTAACCTATGCTTCTATTTGAGTTACTAATGCGCTTTTTATCACTTACATAAATCAATTTTAAACCATTCTTGGTACGCATTTCTTCGGCGTGCATGTAAACGCTGCCCCAATTATTAGAAGCATTATTCTTTAATTGAGAGTTTAGAGCATTTTTATAGAGTTCTTCTGTAGTTAACATACCGTTTGTAGTGATATTAGCTACGGTCAGACGCTTAGCAGCTAATGACTCAGGGGCTAGTGAATAATCACTTAACAATGCAGAAATGTTTATGCTATACAGATCAGCACCTAATTTAGGCAATCCACTTTGAGGCATTTTATCGTCAGCATCATGAAAGTAGCTAAAATAGACAGTTTTCCCATCTTCAGATAAATTAGGTTCAATAACAGAACCATTATTTAGCATACCTTCTGGTGTGTCGATTAAATTTTGTTCCAAATGAATATCAAGAGGAAATAACAGTTTAGTTTGGCCATCAGGCAATAATATCCATAATTTATTACCGCCACTGGGGTTATTAGCCGCTAAAATATCAGTACCTAACTCATAGGTTCCATCCATACCACCATGGCTATTTTCTACTTCGATAATGGGCGCGCTGACAAAGATTAATGGGTAATCGGGTTGATAAAAAGCTTCATTTTCTGAGGCCGTTAACGTGGTTTTAAATGATTGTGCTGAGCTAGTAAAACTTATTGCCAAACAAGAAAAAACCAAAGACCACAATACTTTATTGATTTGTAAACAATATGATATATTTTTTCTTAACTGCTTTATTGTTAATGAAAGGCTTAGTTGATTGTGCATAATAAATCCTAATAAAAATGCAATTACAATATTACAGTCGGAGAAATAGAATGTTCAGTGGTTATTTGACAATGTTTAATTGTTCCCATTGGCAACCCCGCTGTCATAGAAAAATCCTTAGACCGGTGGCTTTGCGTCCCATATTTTCATATAGTTTGCTTTACATAGTGTAGCCCTGTTGTTTCTTATTTATCAAGAAAAGTTTTTTCTTGATAAATAAGCATAATGTTATTGTTTATCTAAGCTAGTTTTCTTTTTATCGAAGGAGTTTAATTATATTCACAATGATAAAATAATAAACCTGCTTATGGCTTCTTTAAAAACGATATGCAGCGTAAATACCCGCAACACGATCAAAACTATTATCAAGTTTATAACCATTTTCTTGTGAGTCAAAACTTGAATAGCCTGTAAACACGCCAATATCAGTACTTTTACTGTATGCGTAATTAACACCAACGCTTACTTCATGTGCATCGCTTTGGTTAAAGTCTTTTAAGTCACGGTAAGTATAACTTGCAAGAGCTGTCCAGTCTTTTGCTACATTAGCTTGTACGCCCACAGAATAGCGATATTCATCTTTATTTTTGAGCTTCTCTTCATCCCACTTGACATAACCTAAAGAAAAAATCATTGCGATGTCTTTATTAAATACATATTTACCATTTAAATCAGCGCCATAAGCAACCGAATCTCCGTTAATGATTGATTCTTGAAAACCTCTAGAGCCTAACCCTATCGTTAACTCAAGACCTGTTTCATTGTCAGGACGGGCTAAAACACGATAATTAAGACCATCAAGACCAACCGTTAAATTATCAGTTAAGCCGTAACCAATATTTAAATTAAGCTCGCCACGGCTCTCACTCTTCTCTTCTCCCCATGCTAACGCACCACTTACTGAAATAGTGCCATCGGTTAAGGTTAAAGGTCGTAATACGGGATTTTCAGGATATTCTGTTTCAGCAAATACAGCAGATGATGTTAAAAGTAATGCGATGCTAATAAGTGATTTGTTCATAATAATAGTTCCCTAGGGGTTTAGTGTTTTGTAATTTATGGGATCATGATAAAACCTTGCCACGTTCGTTTCCTTAGGCATTTTGTCGATGAAATGTATGGCTAGTGTGAGAAATTGTAATAATCAGTTGACGTTGCGGTGGCGTACTTGTGTTCATTGTGATGTTGTCAACTGCAAACACTTGGAGTTTTATTCTCTGCTTGGCGTCGCGGTGGCGACAATATAGAAAATATAACTACAACGCTTAAAATTCTACTCTGCCCTATTTATGTAGCCCCATCTATGTACATTTATGAAATTTAAAATTGACATACACACATAACCAGTCTAAATTTAGACCACTGGTACGTATTGGGTTTGGTGGAAACCTTGTACTAGTACCAACGGAGACGAACACATGAATATAAAACCAATCAGCTACATGAAAGCAAATGCTGCCAAACTACATACGGAGTTAGGATTTGAACCTATGCATGTCACACAAAATGGAAATGAATCTCTTGTGATACAAACTGCGGAGTCTTACCAAGCTCAACAAGAAAAACTTGCTTTTATGGAGTTAATACTTAGCCGTGAAATAAATATATCTAAAGATAAAGTTAGCAATTTAGATGAATTTCTTTCATCGATTTAAATAAGATAATGAAATTTTTAATTGAAGAAAATGCAAAAATTGATATTAAATTAGCGATTAGTTGGTTGTCTAAAAAAATACCTCCTGATAAAGCAAAAAAAAGAGTTATTGAGATCATTAATGATGTAAAAAATCAGCTAATCGTTCACCCTAACTCAGGGACAAAATGCCAATTTGATTTTGCAGATAAATATCGTGAAATTATAAAAAATGACTATCGTACTATTTATAAAATAGACAAAGTAAATAATGAAATTACCATAATCCTTTTTTGCCATACACGTATGAATTTTCAAACATTATTATCTCAAAGTAATATTTATAACAAAAGTAACAGTTAAGCTGGTAGATCCCCTTGAGTCTAGTAGTTAAATGAACTGCAAATATTTGGAGTTTTGACCTGGTCAAGTAAATTCAGTCACCCTAGTTAAGCTACTTTTTCTAACTCATTAATTTTCAATTCAAAATCATTAGGGCTTTGATACCCTAAGTAAGAATGTAGTCGGTTACTGTT
>MAAB01032354.1_pt1 | contig 28660 bp, 28 predicted proteins | sample 1115991 | NCBI WGS metagenome assembly MAAB01 (sample SAMN04961124, study PRJNA320927) | seawater metagenome | isolation source: sample BD02T18 sea water enriched with oil for 18 days | place: USA:Gulf of Mexico | collected 2013-07-27
CACTTCGTCATTCCCGAAATGTCTTGTCGGGAATCCATGCTATTATCACATCACTTGATCACTAGCCACTTCTCTGTGGTGAAAGTTACTAGTGTCTTTAATACCAAAGCCCCTGAAAAAAAATCCTAAGCTTTAATAATTTCTTGCAAGTAAGCTCGAAAATCATCAGCCAACTCAGCATGTCGTAAACCATACTCGACATTAGCTTTCATATAGCCCAATTTAGAACCGCAATCATGTGACTTACCCGTCATATGAAAAGCTTCAACTGTTTCTTTTTCCATCAGCATAGCAATAGCATCTGTTAACTGAATTTCATCACCAGCACCCGGTGGTGTTAACTTCAATAAATCCCAAATTTTTTCAGACAAAACGTAACGACCAACAACAGCCAAGTTTGAAGGTGCTTCATCAACAGGAGGTTTTTCAACAATTGCCGTCATAGTTTTTGATTCACCTGGGAATAAGTCCTGTCCACCACAATCAACAACACCATAACTACTAACTTTTTCCATAGGTACTGGCTCAACCATTATCTGGCTATACCCACCTACTTCAGAATAACGTGTAAGCATCGCTGCTAAGTTTTCTGTTTTCAAATTGGCACTAACTTCATCTAAAAGAACATCAGGAAGCACAACCACAAAAGGTTCATTACCGATAATCGGACGAGCCTTTAATACGGCATGACCCAAACCTTTTGCTTCACCTTGTCGAACATGCAATATAGTGACATCTTTTGGAGAAATAGCTTGAATTTCATTAAGTAACTGTCGCTTTACACGGTTCTCTAACGTAGTTTCAAGCTCAAACGATTTATCAAAATGATTTTCAATCGCATTCTTAGAAGAATGAGTAACTAAAACAATTTCTTTAATACCCGCTGCAACACATTCATTGACTATGTATTGAATCATAGGCTTATCGACAATAGGTAGCATTTCTTTTGGAATTGCTTTTGTTGCTGGTAGCATTCTTGTGCCTAAACCTGCTACAGGGATTACTGCTTTAGTTATTTTGTTTGTCATTTCCTATTTAATTCCTTTATTTTCAGATGATAACTTGATGATACAAGTCTCTAATTGTTCACGCCAGTGGATCGAATCACTAATTAAGGCACTATCCGTTGAGTTTAACAAACTAAATTTAGGCCTTTTGGCCGGAGTAGGATAAGCAGAAGAAGCTATAGCAGAAATTGGAATTTTTTTATCAAGTAAACCATGTTTTAAACCTAACTCTTGAATAGCTACCGCAAAATCATACCAAGAAGCAACTCCGGCATCACTCCAATGATAAACTTGCTTAATATCACCTTTACTAGCTAACAACCAAATAAACCTAGCTAGGCCTTTAGCACTTGTAGGACAGCCAATTTGGTCAGCAACTACGCCAAGCTGTTCTTTCTCTTTAATGAGTCTCAACATTGTTTTAACGAAATTATTACCAAACGTTGAATAAACCCAAGATGTTCTTACTATTGCACTATTTTCAGGGTAAGTATTCTTAATAGCCAGTTCACCAGCTAACTTAGACGCACCATAAACACTTGTGGGGTTCGTTTGACTAAAAACATCATAAGCAAGATTACTCTCACCATCAAAAACAAAGTCCGTTGACACATGTAAAAATCGACAATTATGTTCTTTAGCAACTTTAGCCATAATTTCAACAGCAGTTTCATTAATAGCATAAGCTGCATCACTATCAGATTCAGCTTTATCAACAGCTGTATAAGCAGAAGCATTAATTATAACATTCGGTTTAAACTGGTGAACCCTAGCAGATAAGTCACTATATGAAGTGATATAAACGTCATTTCGTCCCAAAGATAAAACCTCGACACCTTCAGGTAATTCAGCGAGCAATTCATTTGCTAACTGGCCACTTTTTCCAATAACTATTACTTTCATAATTTTTCTCAAAACAATTAAAAACGACAACTCAATGTTGCCGTAATTATCTTTTAATATTAACTTCCTAAGCGTTCACGTTGGTAGCTGCCATCTTGAACATGTTTACACCACCCAAGATTAGCCAAATACCATTCAATCGTTTTTTTAATACCTGAGTCAAACGTTTCTTGTGGATGCCAGCCAAGTTCTTTATTGATCTTATCGGCATCAATGGCATAACGGACATCATGGCCAGGGCGATCGGTAACATAGGTAATCAGCTGATTAAAATCAGTCAAACCTTCAGGTTTATTAACAATTAAATCATTTAAATGATTACAAATGGTATTAACAACCTCAATATTTTGTTTCTCATTAAAACCACCAATATTATAGGTTTCGCCTAACTTACCTTCACAGACTACTTTATATAACGCACGAGCATGATCATCAACATAAAGCCAATCACGTACTTGTTTACCATCACCATAAATAGGTAAAGCCTTACCATCTAAAGCATTTAATATAATTAAGGGAATGAGCTTTTCAGGGAAGTGATAAGAGCCATAGTTATTTGAGCAGTTAGTTACCACAACAGGCAATTGATAAGTTCTATGCCACGCCCTCACTAAATGATCAGAAGCTGCTTTTGATGCTGAATAGGGGGAACTAGGATCATAGGATGTTTCTTCAGTGAATAACCCTGTAGCACCTAAATCGCCATACACTTCATCGGTGGAAATATGATGAAATCTAAAGTTAGTTTTTTTATCTTCAGCCAAGCTGACATAATAACTACGTGCTGCTTCAAGTAAGGTATAAGTACCGACAATATTTGTCTCGATAAACTCATCAGGACCATCAATAGATCTGTCAACATGGCTCTCTGCGGCTAAGTGCATAATATAATCAGGTTGAAACTGCGCTAAAACTTCAGTAACCTTCCCTTTGTCACAAATATCACCTTGCACAAAATTATAACGCTCATTTGAGTCAATAGACTTCAAGGATTCTAGATTTCCCGCATAAGTTAATTTATCAAAATTAATTACGGTATTATCAGTTTCATTAATTAAATAACGAACAAGAGCAGAGCCAATAAAACCAGCCCCACCCGTTATAAAAATAGTTTTACTCATTTATTTTCTCTTTATTACTATACCTGTTATTACTGGCATCACATAAACAGCTTACACACATACCAATTAACTCCCTCATTCCCGAGTTATCTTGTCGGGAATCTATTAGCTATTTTGGTACATACCTAACTAAAAACTAGGCGCATCTTTAAATAACAAACCGTCTTCATCTTTTGCTGACAAAGAAGGTTTAGTATTAGCGAGTATTGGCCAATCAATAGCTAAAGCAGGATCATCCCATTTAACAGATACCTCATGCTCAGGAGCATAATAATCAGTACACTTATAGACAAACTCAGCTGACTCGCTAGTCACATAAAAGCCATGAGCAAAACCCGCAGGTACCCATAATTGACGTTTATTGGTTTCGGAAAGTAAAACACCACACCACTGCCCATAACTGGGGCTATTTTTACGCATATCTATAGCAACATCATAAACCTCACCAGAAGTAACACGTACTAACTTACCTTGTGTTTGCTCTAACTGATAATGCATACCACGTAGTATACCTTGGCTAGACTTACTGTGGTTATCTTGGATAAAAGTAACATCCGCGACTTTTTCTTTAAACCAATCTTCACGAAAAGTTTCTAAGAAAAAACCACGCTCATCACCAAAAACTTTTGGCTCAATAATTTTCACATCAGGGATACTGGTATCTATAACTTTCATTAAAAGACCTTTGCATCGATTAAATTAAGTAAATAATCGCCATAACCACTTTTACGAAGAGGTTGTGCTATTTCACATAATTTTTCTTCACTTAACCAGCCATTGCGAAAGGCAACTTCTTCAGGGCAATTAACTTTTAACCCCTGTCGCTTCTCAATAGTAGCAATAAAGTTTGCTGCCGCTAATAAATCATCATGCGTACCAGTATCAAGCCAAGCGGTACCACGACCCATAATTTCAACTTTCAACTCACCAGCTTTTAAGTATTGGTCGATAACATCGGTAATTTCTAGTTCACCGCGGGCTGAAGGGTTAACTTTTTTAGCGTATTCAACAACTCTTGCATCGAAGAAATAAAGTCCTGGAATTGCATAATTAGATTTAGGCTCAATTGGCTTTTCTTCAATCGAGACGGCATTACCCGCAGTATCAAATTCAACAACCCCATATGCCCGAGGGTTAGCTACGTGATAACCGAAAACAGTACCACCTGTCTCTTGAGCATTTGCACTTTGAAGTGATTTAGTTAAGTCATGGCCATAAAACATATTATCACCAAGAACAAGCGCTGCCCCAGCGCCATCAAGAAACTCTTCAGCTAGAATAAATGCCTGTGCTAAACCATCAGGGCTAGGCTGCATTTTATATGATATTGACACGCCAAAGTTTGAGCCATTACCTAAAAGGTTTTCAAAACGATGAATTTCTTCAGGGGTTGAAATAACTAATATCTCTTGAATACCTGCTTGCATTAAAGTAGCAAGGGGATAATAAACCATAGGTTTATCGTAAATGGGCATTAACTGTTTACTAACGACTTTAGTTAATGGATACAGACGAGTACCACTACCGCCTGCTAAAATTATTCCTTTACGCATTTTTTACTCTTAATAATAATATTTTAAAATTGATCGCGATTAAATGGCTTAAGGATACTATAACTGACTAATAAATATCTTATTATACTCTTAATATGCCAAATAAAATGTTTGGAAAATAGTGAACGATTAGCATGCTCGGCAAAATGAATGGCCTTAATGTCGGGATAAAAAATCATTTTAATAGCTTTCAGTTTTTGAGCTCGCCAACAAATATCGATATCTTCACAATACATAAAATATTTTGGGTCAAAGCCTCCCAGTTCATGATACAGCCTAGCCTTGAATAATAAAAAGGAGCCTGCAGCCCAGTCAACATTTTGTTCCTCATGGACATTTTTTTTATCTATAATGGTTTTATTACCTAAGCCAATATACGAAGAAATAAAATCTACCAATGTAGGGAAGTTCCGAACACAGTTATCATAGGCTTTAAATTCATTATCTTTATAGAGATTAATCGTTGCCAATTCACTGCCATTTTCACTAGCTCGTTTCACTAATTCCAATAATGATGATGACTCAACTAACACGTCAGGATTTAAAACTAAAAACCAATCATCATCTGTCATATTTAGGTTATCAACACACCATTGATAGACGTAATTATTATTTTCTCCAAACCCCAGACCATAACATTCATCTAATAAGTGAATATTGTTTGCTATAGATGAAGTTTTTAAACTCAGATTATTAATTGAAATATTATTTTTTATAACTATTTCAATTTGTATATGTTGAGATAATTCAGCTAAACATCCTAGTTCTGATATCAGTTTTTCATGCCCATGGGAAACTACTGAAACAAATATTTTCATGCTATTTTTTTACTCAATTTTTTTGATAGATATATAGATTTATTTTCTATAATGTCCCATGATAACTTAGAGATAACGAGAAGCAAAAAATTATCATTAAAAAGTCAATATAGAACACATTTACTAACCAGTCTTTATATGCAAACAATTGAATTAATGGAAAATGAAATCTGTAAATACTATAAGAGAAGTCTCCGAATTATAAAATTTAAAGACTGGTATTTTAAACTCAATAATATAAACAAACGATAAAACAAACAAATGTCTTAAGAAATCAAAATGATTTTCTTTCGAACTTGTCATTCCTCTTGAAAAAACCAACAAAAATTCCTTTATAAAAAGAGCTAAAATAACCGTCCACGAATTTACTATTTGTAAGAATAGACTGTACTATTTTTTTCCCTAAGAGCATTATTAACAGAAGAACTTTAATCATAGAAATATCTTTTCTAATAAAATATCCAAAACCAGAAGAATAAGTTTCAACTTTATTAAGTGAAATAGCCTCCATATCTGGTGTAGGGTGCCATACATCGATAAGAGGACTATAATAAATCCTATGATTTTTTAATATTCGATAAATAAAGTCAGGGTCTTCACAAGCACCATATTTTGCGCCTACACCTAGTTTTTCATCAAAGCGAACAACTGCCGTTGTTCTAAGAAATATAGTAATTGACGATGAAAGAAAATAAAAATTAAGCGGACTAATTACTTTTTCGGTTTTTGGCCACGCTTTAATTATATTCGCTTTATTTTCTCTATCGTATATTCTCCCAAGCGCTACATCAATATCATCATTTAACTTAAAGAATTTCACTACCGAAAATAAAGTCTCGGGGTAATACAAACAATCATCATCAGGAAAACAAATAATATCACCATTAACGGCATTTAACCCTATATTCCTATTATATGAAAGACCTTTAATTGAGCTATGAATATATTGAACAGTATAGTATTCATTATAGGTTTCAACTAGCAACTTTAGCCCAAACTCATGGGGGTTTTGATCAATCAAAATTAACTCTATCTGACAACTACCGTTCAAATAATTATTAGCTTCAATTAAAGAGTCCATAAACTGTAAAAGTTCTTTTTTTCGATGTAGTGTAGCGAGAACAAGAGAAATTTTCATAAGTGTCTTATTTAAATTTTGTAATTTTATCTAATAGTCAATAACAGAAATCAGAATATAAAAAAATTAGGTTGTTAGTTTAAGGGGTAGCTTCTGTATTGTAGGTAATTATGTTTACAAACTACAGCAACGTTATATATAGTATGTTGTTAATTTTTTCTGTCTACCTCGCTGATATTGTTAATCAAAATAATCTCATTTTTGGTTCAATAGGATTTAATCTGTTTATATAAGAAATATAAAAAATAACAATCAAATGAAAATATAAAGAAATAAAAGGATCGAGTAAAAATCCTGCCATAATCATGGATAGAAAAATCCCTTGTAATTTTCTCTTATGCGCCGTTAGCAAAGCTTTATCAAAACACAACTTATAAACCCATGTGATTATCATTAAATTTAATGAAAAATATACAACTCCATGGCTAAATATATACTGTAAGTACCCATTGTGAAGCGCTAAACCTACCAACTCGATGTTTCTTCCGCTACCATAACCAAATAACCAGCCCGTATTCGCGAAGATCATATCCAAAGCATCAAACTGGACAGCTAGGCGATGGGATAAAGAAACAAGTTTATATGTTATAAACATACTACTATCTGCATTAGGTTTATATGAATCGAGAAAATTCATAATAAAGTAATAAATAATGTTTAAGATGATCATGATTGAAAATATACTATAATATTTTAAGATAGGTACAACTTTCACTTTTGAAGTAACTATGTATATCAACAAACCTAATATCGCTGTAGATGATACAGATAAAAAAGTCATTATTATCAATGCTCTTTTTAACCAATTCGAAGATTGACAAGATAAATCCACAACAAAATATAAAACTAAACATAGCAGCCCATAGTAATTGGCATCAAAAAAAATAGCACTGAAACGAAACATACCTTCATCATAGCCATTAAATATAAAATGAATGAATATTCCTGAGATTAGTGAGATAAAGATAAAGGCCTTCATAAAAGATTTTATATAGCTTACATCTAATCTATATTTAGAGAATGTAAATAGTATCAATGTCGACCATATAACAATCGTTTGTAAATACTTCATCGTATTCAGTGCAATTGAAGCATCGTTAACTACTGATGGATATATAACAAAAGGTAATAAAAAAGCTACAAAAACCACAAATTGGTATACCAATTTTTTTCTATGAACTTTAAATCCATGAAGTTGTACAAAAACAAGTAAGGCATATAATATAAAACCAAAACTAGCAATAACACCAAAAAATGTTATTGGCGCCATTATTGATACAATTGACAGTGTTCTCTTTTTTTTTGTTATTAGAAAAAGTATGATAATAAGAAAGAGAAAGAAGAATAAAGAGGCTATTTCCATAAAATTTTAAAATCCAGATACAGATACAGATACAGATACACATCAAAAATAAATCCTATTATTTTCAAGTATACTAAAAAACTGGTCATAAAAGCGTATAAAAGGTCATTTATGTAACATGCCTTTTTTTATTACTTTTATCGGGGCTCCAACAGCTATTGAGTAACTAGCTATACTTTTTGATACAACAGAATTTGCTCCAATGACTACGTTATCTCCTATTTCTATACCTTGGCTAATAAATACATTTGCACCAATCCAGCAGTTATCTCCAATTACTACATCTCCAAATATTTCTGACGTAAATGGTTGTGAGTTGATGATGTCGTTAGGGTTACGGTTTGATGTATATATCCTCACATTGTGTGATATTGCTGTATTACTCCCTATTCGGCAAGTATAACCTTGTGCTACATATATACCACAACGCGAACCACAATAAGTATTCTGACCTATGTGCAAGCTTCCTTTACCATAGAGATAAGTCTCTTTACCATTAAAAAATGTCAAACCAGGCAATATGAAGTAATTACTTTCTGAATGACAAAATTTTAGGTACCTAATATTATCAGGTAAATTACTCAACCTTGATAAAATTGAATTTAATAATTTAAACAAGATCGATTTAAATCGCATATTTAAACCCTCGATAATATAAAATGTATAAAGAAAAAAGATTTGCAATTATCATAGAGAACATCAGAACCTCAATTGAATATGAGCCGAAAATTGAAATTACAAATATATAAAGAGTAAGACTAATTAAAGTTATATACATTAGCAATTTTGTTTTCATATGGACTTGATAATAGCAAGTAAAAAAACTAGAAATTGTTTGAATTACTATCGATATAACAAAAATGAACATAAAATTCATATTATATTCCTTTGAACCGGTCAGGTAATCACCAAACAGTATAAAAGCCCCTCCTAAAGTGAATGAAGTAACAACAACTAAAGATGTATAATTGAAAAATAACCTTTTGACTTTGCCACGATCTTGTTTAACCAAAGCGTCCATGAGGTTTGGTGTTATGGATTTTACATAAGACATTGCAACTAGCGCGATCCCTAGAGTGTATTGATAGCCAACTGCATATATACCAGAGAAAACAACGCCGTAGTTTAACAGGATGATATACCTATCCGCCAAACTTTTTAAAGGAGTTAACATGATACCAGGAAGAAGGGGCAGACCAAATAATAATGCCGATTTAATGTTACTTACCGATACGAAAGGCATTATTAAACACTTAGTCAAATACAACCTATACACTGAAATGATACTAAATAAATACGTGATAACTATTTGTAAAGCTATTATAGTGTCGATAGAACGGTCAGGTAAAAAATGAATAACCCCAATAGATGATACAAATATAAAAATAGATTTTAAAATATTAAAAGATACATACTCTTTGCTTTTACCTTCTACTTGTCTAGTAGTTAAGAAAATAGAATTGGTTGAAAAGGCTCCACCTAAGAACAAACCAAAGATAATCTCATTTACACCATCCCCTAAGTACAAGGCAATAAGTAAAAATAGTAACGAAATTATCGTAACCAGCGATGAAATCAACAAGCCAACGGCAACATTAATACGATATCTAATTCTAGATTTGAAATAGACGACTGTAATATATGAAAGCAACCACCCTGTAACTATCATTTGCGTTACATTTGCAATTAAATAAGTGTTAGCGTATTTTGATATGCTTTCAACACCATATATATTTGATAGAATAGGTATTAATAAAAATGGACTGAGTTTAGATATCAACTCTCCAAGTAAGTAATATATGAGGTTTTCATTAATAGAAATACGTTTAAATTTACTCACAACCATTCAAGTTAACTACCTTTTCCATCGCTATTCCCAAAATCTCTTCAACGTTAAATTTATTCCATACCTCATTAGAGGTGATTAGATTTTCAATAGCAATTAGTTTACCTTGGTCGATTATCTTTGAGCTTGAGGATAGAGATAAAACGGTACATTCCTTTTCAAATAGGCTTATAAACTCAAAAGGTATTTTATCAATTATAATATCTAAAGATGGATACATATCTTTTAAGTAATCATACTCGCTACATGCCTCACTGGGGTGTATTTTTAATGCTAACACCTCACATTTAGCCATTAATGCTTCAATTATATGTTGATATATGTAGTGTTTATCACCTGTACTACATAACCCTGCTATATCTAAGCCTTGAGTTAAAAAAATGTATTTATAACCCTTCGGCTCATAGCAATATAGCTCTCTCATTAATATAATCAGACTTTCATCTACATCATATATAAAGGATAAGTCCTTAGCTTTATGCTTAGTTATATCTGGACACAGGTTTAAGTCATTATAATAAACATTGCTAATCGAATCTGCTTCCCCTAGGAAAAAATAAAATGGAGCTAAGCCCTTTAGTAACCGAACGACACTTTTTAATGGATGCCCGACTTTTTGTGGATAATAATTTACTAAACCATCCTCAATCAAATTCACATTTTCCATATTCAAAAAGAACTTAGCTAAAAATGTTCTATCATGATAAATGAAGATTTCATCATCTTTTTGGAAGTTGACTCCCCTCCCCTGAAAGTACTCTATAATTTTAGAGCTAGGAAAAAGAATGCCCTTCTTACCCATATAAATATTTCTTGAAATGAATTCACTCCTAGAAAATAAACTTCCTTTTTTAAAACTATTTAAAATATCTGATTCATTAAGAAATATAAACTCTATGTTACTAAATAGGACATGGCAATTTTTTAATAATGAAGCATCTACCGATTGGTGATCAATAGCCAACAAAATTAATTTTTTATCTTTGCTTGACGTTTTATTTGAAAATAAAATAGATAAGAAGAAATGTCTAATTGTTGTACAGACAAAAATACTGCGAGACAAAATTTATATTTCCCTTATTTTCATTGCCGGGTTCCCAGCATATATACAATTATCTTCGACATTCCTGGTTACAATACTCCCAGCACCGACTACAGCGTTTCTACCAACAACAACACCAGGAAGAATAATTACATTAGCCCCAATCCAGCAACCCTCTTTTAAAATAACACTTTTAGGTTCAGAATGTCCTTGTTTTATTATACTCAAATTAGGTATATCGTACCTATGGTTTGAAACGTAAATATGAACACCCGATCCCATCATGACATCATTTTCAATTGTTATACGGCCTTGTTTACCATCCTCTCCGTCCCTAGGTTCGGCAAAGAGCATACAATTAGGTCTAATAATGACATTCTCGCCTATAGAAATCTTGGAACAATAAACAGCATATGCCCCTGCGCGAAATTCTGCACTCTGATCAAATTTTTTGAATTTTTCTTGGCATATCTTAACCATCTTTTTTTTGAAGTAGAGCCGCCAGTGAGTAAAAGGACAATCAGGCCCTAACCTATCTGAGCGCACATCAAATTTGTACTTACTTAGAATTTCTTTAATCATAATGAAAAACCATCATCTACAACAATGTTTTGCCCTTGAATATATTGTGCTTGGTCAGAGAGAAGGAATATTATAGAACCTATAACATCATCCATAGCCAACATCCCTTTCCCATGAGTTTGAGCCTTATACTTTTCAAGAAACAAATCAGGTTGTTGGTCTAATATGCCTCCAGGGCTGACACTATTTACACGAAAAGCACTATCTCTGACATATTTACTCACATATTTGTTCAAGTGTATTATTGCCGATTTGATTGCAGCATATTCAATAGGCATTGTCATTGAAGTGTTGTCGTAGATATCAAAATCAGGTGCAATCACTCCATAGACAGATGATATATTTACAAGTGAAAAAGGTTTCTTATATCTGTTAAAATAAACTGCACATTGCTGCATAAGCAAAAATGAAGAGCCTAAATGTAATGATAAATTGTCATTAAAACTCGCTAAATTAACATCAAAAAAATGCTTTCCATAAGTATTGTTTCTCGGATAAGAGCAGTTCACAGCACCAGACAATTCAATTTGGTGTTTAAAAAATTCTTTTACATCACCCTCATTTGTTATATCTAACTTTTTTGTCTCAAGTTTTTTGTTTTCAATATTTATACCTTGCTCAGTTAATCTAGCTCTCATCCTTTCTAAATTAATATCAACAGCCACCACATCTGCATTTTGCTCCAAAGCCGATAAAACAACCCTAGCACCAAGCAACCCACCCGCACCAACTACCAATATTTTATTGTTTTTTAACATATAAAGTCCGAATTAGTTAATATAGCTTCAGCTAGTAAAAAATCATATATATCATCTATATCAACAGCTCTATCCTTAGGTACTTCAACACAACAAACTTTACCATCAAAAATTCTATTTTTTGACAGAATAAAGTCAACAGTTGAAGCATAAACAACGGTTGTTATATCAAAAACTGCGGGAGCATCTTGTCGTCTTGAAACGTCTTTTTTCGGGGGGATAACAAGACTGGCTAGACTATCACTAGATATAGTAACCATATTAAAATAAGGGCTACGATTAGCGGGCGATACTGATATACAAATATCGGAGTTTGTGTCGTTTAACTCATCCAGTGCACTTATAACATCTTGTGAGTTTCTAAGTGGGCTTGTTGCAGGTAAACTTACAAAGCCAGTAAATGTCCCATACTTTTTTTCAACCCATTTAATTGCATGTCTCCATGCATCCCATTCAGGACTAGTATCCTGTGCTAGTTCATTAGGCCGCATAATTACTATTGCGCCATTTTCGTTTCCAACCTTTGCGATTTCTAAATCATCTGTTGAAACAAAAACCTTATCTATTCTATCTACTTGCTTGGCTGTTTCAATTGAGTATTGCAGCAAAGGTTTACCATTTAATAGCTTAATATTTTTACCTATTAGCCCTTTCGAACCTCCGCGTGCGAAGATAAATGCATGTGTTTTCATTTTATTTAATCCACTTTCCATTTTGTTCAATGTCTTCAATCAAGCTAATTACGTTATAGGCCTCTTCGACTTGGATAGATCGATTATCAAGAAGTTTTATTTTTTTAATAAAATCAATCAACATATCTAAATACATATTATTTTTATCCCAATCGCTTTCATCAAAAAGCACTTCTGCATTAGCTGTACCATAAAATTGAATTGTATTTTTAATTAAATCCCAGTCTAAACGGCCTTTCTCGCCAATAATGGTACAATTTCTACTCGCATATTTTTGCAAAAAATCCATATGTATATAACACACAGCATTGGAATTTGTGGTCAGAGAAATATCGGCCAAATCTTCTACATTTAATTCTAATTCTTGACTTGTACGTAATATGCTGAATTCAAAGTTCAATGGACCAAATAACCATTGTGCATAGTCTATATCATGGCTTAATTCTCTAAGAACCCCACCACCTAAAGATTTATTAGCAGAAACAGAATCCTTATAATCTTTATCTGGTCTCCAGTCAGGTAAAAACTGACCTATATTAATATTTATGTTGTATATTTTGCCTAAAACGTGCTCATCTATAAGTTGTTTCATTTTTATAGAAGATGATAAATACCTGAGGCAATATCCCACTGCTACAGCTGTTCTGGACTGTTTTGCACAATTTACTAAACTTTTGGCATCGGCTAGGTTTGCAGCTAAAGGCTTTTCTAATAGCACTGGAATTCCCGAATTTATTATTCTTGTTGCGTGCTCTTTATGATGGCTAGCAGGAGATGCAACAATGACAAAATTTGGGTTTAATGCAATTATGTCTTCAATACTCGTCAATATTTCATCTGTATTATCAGGTAGAGGTATAGGTAAACGTCCACTTGATGACATGCCATAGACTTTTATGTCAGGATATAAAAGCTTTAAATTAGAGCAATGTCGTTTAGATATACTTCCAAAACCGATTACTACAGCATTTTCAATCATTTATCATAGTTCCAGATTAACGAAATCAGTTTGAGCCCTTTTATAATCATCCATACGTCCTATATCTAACCAGTACTCATGGAATGGAAACATCATAACATTCCCCTCTATATGCCTTTCAAGTAATGTAGGCATATCTATGCATTCATTTTTTTTAACACTTTTGACAATATCTGTTCCTATAACATAAATCCCCGCATTAACATGAAAGCGTTGAATAGGCTTTTCTGTCATACCTGTTATTTTAAGACCATTACTTTCTATAACACCAAAAGGTATCTGAGTTTCATATTCACGTACACACATAGTTGCATTTGCATCACTTTGATTATGTGCTGCTAACATCTTTTCAAAATCAACTTTGGTAAGTACATCTCCATTCATCACTATCACAGGTATATTGGGTAGATCTTTAGGTAGTAACCCTAATGCCCCACCGGTCCCAAGAGGTTTGCTTTCATGAACATAAGAGATGCTAATCCCCCACTTGTCTCCATTACCAAAATAATTACGGATCATTTCTGGTAGAAAATGAGTTGAAATATAGAAATCATGAAACCCAGCTCTAACAAAACTGAGTAGAACTGTTTCAAGGATAGGTTTGTTGCCGACTTTTAATAACGGTTTAGGGCAGTTGTCTGTTAGTGGTCGTAACCTCGTACCAAAACCTCCAGCCATTAAAAAAACCGGATTATTATATTTTATTTTGTGTATTGCTTGATGTAATGTTTCTAAACCTACAACTTTACCATTTTTGATCAAAGGTATTGATAACAGTTGCTTATCATCCATCAAAGCTAGGAGCTCTTTTCTTGAAGTGCCTTCCAACGCCGTTGTTGGATTTTTATACATTATTATAGATACGGATTGATTTAATGAAATCCCTTGTATAAGAGCTCTTCTTATATCCCCATCTGTAAGGCTACCTAATAAACAGCCATTTTCATCAACAACTAAAGCTAATTGAAGAGCCTCTGTATCGATAATTTTTAATGCATGTTGAATTGTTTCAGTTGGTAAAATTAATATGTTTTTCCAATTATGACTCATAATTACTTCTTGATTTTTTGAAAGGGTTTAGCTGGAAAGTGGGTTGTATTTGGTTGCAGATTTTTTCCTAATACAGCTCCTGCTGCGACTACAGAATTAGCTCCAACTCTTACATTTTGGATGACCGTTGCACCAGAACCGATATGCACGCATTCGCAAGTTACTACTTGCCCGCTCAAAGTGACTCCTGGGGCAATATGGTTATTTTCACCAATATTACAGTCATGCTCAACAATAGTACCTGTATTAACGATAGTATTTGAACCAATTCTAACATTCACTTGAACTATTGCACCAGTAATTATTTGAACTCCCTCTCCTAATATTACATAGTCTGACACTATGGCATTAGAAGCCACTACCGTTTCAAACTCATACCCTAGAAGATTGAATTTACGATAAATTTTTTCACGTAAGTTGTTATAGGGGAGTGAACCTATACCATTCACAAGCATTATTGAGTCTGATTCAAAATTCAAAATATCATCATCGTTGGAGTAATGGCGTATTCCTTGGAATACTTTTCTAGTCACATCCATGTCAGGACTTACTATACCTAGTATTTCACGCTTTTGTTGACGTAAAATATCAACAAGCACTGAAGCATGCCCACCGCCTCCAATAATTAGCAAAGGTTTATTCAAGGATTAAATCCCCAACGTCATAGCTTCGCGTAGATGGCTTATTCAAAATCTCCCAATAACAAATTGGACTCATTCCATTCCCTGGTCGTTTAATTTCTAGATTAATTGGGGATAAAATATCTCCCTCGCTAATTTTTTGAGCAGCAACTAAACTTTTACGGGCTATCGCTTTATTTTTAATTTCTGATGGTCTTGGCCCTTTGACCCCGTCTCCTAGCGCTAATTCAATGTCTCGGATAGCGCTTACCATGCTTTTAAGTTCGTCAGGTTCTAGAGAAGCTTTATGATCTGGACCTTCCATATTATTGTCAAGAGTAAAGTGTTTTTCAATAACCTCTGCACCACGAGCTACTGCAGCTATTGGAATAGTAATTCCTTTACTATGATCTGAATAACCAACAGGCAAATTAAATGCGTGTAATAAGGTATCCATTGCTTTTAAATTGATATCGGGTAAAGGCGCGGGATATTCAGTTGTGCAGTGAAGAATAGTAACTTTTTCTCTAAGTGAAAGTTGCCCTTTTTCTGAGAAATATGCGTTTTGAAATGCATCAATACTTGGCAAAGTTTCATAACTCGCTGTATAACCGAATGCAATTACGCCGAGAACCATTTCTATTTCTGCTAAAGTAGCCATTCCTGTGGATACGATTAAATCACACCCAGTTCTAGCATGTTCAAGAACAAGTGGAGCATTAGTAATATCTCCTGATGGGATTTTTAATCGCCTCAAACCTAAGTCATCAGCTAAAAACTTTAAACTTTCAGAATCGAATGCTGTAGATAAAAACTCTATACCTGACTCTTCACAGTACTTTAATAATCTATGATGAGCATCATAACCAAGCTCAAGCCTACTTAACATTTCAAGTTGTGACTCTTGCTTACCCGTGTTATTTTTCTGATATTCAGCCTGCTGTGCAGAAGCCGTAACTAACTTATTAGCTTTAAATGTTTGGAATTTTACTATATCAGCTCTAGCAGCCACCGCAGCATCTACTAATTTAAAAGCAAGTTGCTCATCACCATTATGGTTAACACCTGCTTCCGCAATAATTAATGTCTTATAACTATTCATCAATATCATGATCCGTGAATGTTTTTATATTGAAGCTAGAAAGATCTAACTTAGCAAGCAAGTTAATAACTGCATCAGCTGTTCCACCTAGCCCGTATGGGTTTTGAATGTTTTTTAGACTTAAACGAAAAGCATCATTACAACACTTGGCTATTGCTGTTGAAATGATGTTTTCGTCCATATCAACATCTATAACTGATTCAGCTCTAGGGCGACCGTATTGTCTAGTGCCAATATTAATGGCTCCAACATGGAAGCTAGGTGCTTCAATAATGCCACTTGATGAATTACCTATTACGCAAGCCACTAACTCCATTAGCGATAAATAACGCCTAAAACCTAGTGATGGTACTATTTGAACATTATTCAGGTGAGCAATTGTTTGCCATTGCTTAATAATATCGTTACCACCACCATCTGCATTAGGGTAAGTAATAACATAAGTTACCTGGGGGTTGTTTTTTATAGCTTTGAGTAAAGGCTCAATATCATTTTCGCTGGAATTTCGGGTTTTAGTTACTGGATGATAGGTAACTAAAGCAATGAGTCCATCCAAATTAAAACCAAGACTCTCCTCTAGCTTGCATTTTGTCAATCTAGTTGCGTTTACTATATTATCAACACCTGGTGAGCCAACTACAAAAATGCTCTTTTCACTCTCCCCTAACTGACGAATGCGCTTAGCAAAGTCTTTAGTGGCGGGAAAGTGAATATTAGCCATTTTAGTAATTGAATGCCTAATAGCATCATCAAAAGCCCCCTCAGTAACTTCCCCGCCATGCATGTGCACTAATGGGATATCAAGAAACATTGCAGCTTGAGCAGCTGCTAAGATTTCATAACGGTCACCAAGTACTAAAATAGCATCTAGTTTTTCTCTTGAAAACGCATCAGCGAAGCTCATAATTGCCAACCCTACTGATTTAGCAATACCAACACGCGAAGAAGATGACAATAACATCTCAACAGAAATTATATTGTCGACACCGTTATCCTCTAGCTCTGTAATGGTATGTCCAAATTCAGGAGAAAGGTGTGCCCCACAAGCAAAAACACGAGTATTAAAGCGCTTATCATTTTGTAGTAACGAAATTGTTCTGGAGAGTAACCCGTATTCGGCACGAGTACCCGTAACAATGCCAATTGTTTTTATCATAGTTAGTAGCTTATTTAATAATCGTTGGCGAACTGGGAATATTAACTAAACAAGATTCCAGCCATTCAGAGTTTGGTAATGCTCCTCGTTTAGAGTTTTCAAACATAGGTAACCTATGCATTAATTTCCAAATGGGCCTTGTCATAACCCCATTGGCATTAGTATATTTGATAAAATCGTCTCTAATTTCGCTATCAGGACAAATAATAGCATTTAACCAATAGTTGGAGCGAGCATATTCAGGTTCCACTACAAAGGTAAAATCAGAGTTTTCAAAAAAGCTGTTATAATGTTGTGCCAATACTCTTTTTTGTTCTAAGTACTTTGGAAGTACTTCCATTTGAGCGCACCCCAATGCTGCATTTAAATTTGGCAATCTATAATTAAAACCGGCTTCATCATGAAAAAACTCAAAAGGGTGAGCCACTTTAGCAGTAGTGGTTACATGCTTAGTATGCATGCCATCTTCAACAGTTTTACACAAAACCATACCACCACCACCGGTAGTAATAACTTTATTACCATTAAAGCTTACAGCGCTGAACGGGCCAAAAGTCCCCGTATGCTGCCCTTTATAAAAGGACCCTAAACTTTCTGCAGCATCCTCAACAAGTGTGATATTCCACTTATTACAAACGGTTATTAACTCATCTAACTCTACAGGGTGGCCAAAAGTGTGCATTGGAACAACGGCACGGAATACTTGTTTGGTTAACTTATGTTGGCTAAAACCATCATTATTTATAAATGCATTATCTTCTAAATACGCATCCAGTGCTTTTGGACATAAACCTAAACTAGTTTTTGAAACATCGACAAATACAGGCTCAGCGCCCATATGATATAAAGCATTACAAGTCGCGACAAACGTTAGTGCTTGGGTAATAACCAAGTCCCCCGCTTTAACCCCAGTCATATATAGCGCAGTATGTAATGCAGCTGTTCCATTAACAGTAGCTATCGCTTTAGACGTGCCAGTAAACGCTTCTATTTGCTGTTCAAATTGATCGACATATTTTCCAACACTAGAAACGAATGTACTATCGAGCGTATTGTTTACGTATTCTTTTTCATTACCAGCAAAAGTAGGAGCATGTAATGGAATAAAATTCTTTGTCTGGTAGATATCCTGAACAAACTTTATCAGTTTGGAAGTGATCATTAAATAAAACCTTAAATCTTTATATGTTTATATGTTTATATTTATCAAATTATTCTTAGTGTAAACAAATTCCCTACCTACCTCCGACGAAATATTTGCTGGTATATATTAGTAGTCGACTGTCATTATAACACTAATTTCCATACCATTTATTGGTAGGTGCTCTGTGCTGTTTAGGTAAGTCGTTTGTATCTAAACGCGGAATAAGAAGCGGATTTTCGGAAGTTAAATCTGCGGTATTCACTTGAGTGGTAAAGGCAAGTTTACATCCTTTACTATTAAGGACCGAAACTACCTTTTCACTTGATGAACCATATGGATAACAAGCAGTCCAATTCTTCATATTAACGCCTACTTGCTCCAAAAACTTAAGAGAGCGGCTAATCTCTTGATCTAGGGCGTTGGAATCTAATTTATTCCACCAGTAGTGGTCATAGCCATGACTACCGACGTGCATACCATCGTTGATCATGTGCTGAATTTGTGTTTTATCCATATAGAGTTCTTTACTAAAAGCGGCTTCGTCCATACCAACAAATTCGACAAATAATACATCGGTAATTATATTTCGTAATTCTTCTGGTAAACCATGTTGTAAGATTCTTTTTACAAAAATAACTTCTGCACAATCAAATCGATTAGCGATAGCCAGTTCTTTGAAATAACAATCAAAATGTTTTAATGGGTAATCTTTGCTATAAAAATTAATTTGCTGTTCAATACGCCTAATAAGCTGTTCTGGCTCTTTGCAAGAGGCCAAAATAAAGTGAATTTTATTCACATCAAGCAATACATTCTCTTGAACTGTTTTGGCCGGTATATAAAAACTTCCTTGCATTTCATACTTCTTAAGAACTGGATATACATGAGAAAAGTGTTCTGCATAGCCATCGTCAAAAGTAAGTAATACAGGATTAGGAGGTAGGGAGTGATCTTGATCATAAGATGCAATAACCTCCTCCATCGTCACTACATTATAATTTCGCTTTAAAAATTTAACTTGCTCAATAAAAGAATCAAGTTCCAATCCCTTTATTCCTGGGTATCTAGAATTTTTTATTTGCCTAACATAATGATACATGACAACTGATAAATTGTGCATTATGGTCCCTTTATTTTACTTGGTCTGTCTTGGTCAGAATCGCCTTTACATAAGAGGAAATTAGACTCATCACCTAAACGCGCATAATCTAGCGTTATATTCTTTTTAACAAGGGGTTCAAAGTACTCTGGAACAATGAGCCCTTCAATATTATTAACGTCAACAAAGCCAGCGCTAGTTAAATAATCTTCAGGTATCCCTTTCTGAACAAAATCAATATATTCGCAGCCTTTTTTCACTATAATAGCCAGAAGTTGATTGTTCAAATATGACAAACTCTCATAGATACCTTGAAAGTCAATAATCCGCATTACTTTAGAGTTATTAACTTCAATGACTCGAGTTACAATCAGGCCTTTAATTATTCCTTGGTAATTGATCGAATATATTTCATATGTATAGATAGGATGCTTAATAAAGCGATTTATAATATATTCCACATTTTTCTTGGGATAACTACTAAATATCTCTTTAGCTTCAGATTTAGATATACTTAAAATATCTTCATCATTCAATCTAGTTAATGTATGACTTTTATCATTTTTTTCTTCGCTTTGACTATATGCACCAAGCTCTATAACATTATATTTTGAAATATTTTCATTTATGAGTACAAATTGCTTTAGTTGTCCAACATCAAATTTAAGAAATTTATACATTGGAACTACTGTTTTGCTTAAACCTATCGAACAAATAGTTTTAACTTTATATTCCCGTTTTAAGTAAGCTAATAACTTAAGACCTAGCCCAGAGTATTTAGCTCCTTCTCGAACTTTCCAAATAGCAAGCCAAACATCTCGCTCTGACTCAAGGAGCTCAGAAAAATGTGAAGTAAAAACAAAACCTAGAACACCGCAAATTTCATCATTCAATGGGTCACGTGCAATAATGAAGTTATATTGCCCACTTTTATTAAGGTGCTGCCAATCTAATAACATTCTTGATTTTACAAAAATGTGTTCTTTCACCCAATCCGAGTCAATATATTCGCACAACTCATCCACACTTTCTTGTGGACAAGTTTCAATTTTGAATTTTGCCATTACTCTACTTCTCCTAATAAAACTTAGAATTGAACCTTTATAAAGGTCCACCGAGGGAAACCCATCGGATCATACGGTCAATAGCATACAAGCCATCCCAAGGAGAATCAAAATGAGTCATATGGCCAATATCCGGGCAACGCATCGCTCCTTGCATGGTAATAGCATTAGCGAATTTTAATCGTTTGTCGCCACGCATAGCTAAGCCAACAGTTTGTATGTCTTCATGTACCTGAGGGATAACATCAAAAATATTATCTACAGCCTTAACCGTAATAACCCTAAAATATGTTGGTGAAACCAATTGCGTATCTTCTTCAAACAATACGGTCCAGCGCAACAAGTTATCAGACCAAACTTCACCGATAAAATCGTATTCAGCAATTTTAGAACGTATTTTATTTGCTTGACCAGTATCTGGTACGCTGGTTGGTAAGCGAACTAATGCCTTATCCATCGCCAAAGATAATCGTTTTGCGAACTCCTGAGGGCTTATTACTCCGCCTTTTTCTACAAAGATAGTATGAGGTGAAGCACAAGCAAATTGATCAAAAACACTAGCATCTGTTGCAGCGCGCCTTATTAACTTTCTGATCGCTTTGTCTGTATCTAAGGCATCATTACCCACAACCATCATTGACAATTTGGGTCCGAACAGAATATCTTGGCAAGTATATTTTTTGGGCAATAGACTCACAGCTTCTACTGCTTCTCTCCCTCCCCATGCGATCCTGACATCAGCACAACTAGAAAATTTGTTGGCTATTTCATGCTGATTTCGATCAAAATAAATAACAGCCATTGTTTTTAGCAGATCATCACCTAAAATTGTGTAACCGCCTGGTGTGGTATAAGTTAACCCCTTAAAGCAGCCTAAAAGCGCAGGCAACGCCTGTGATTCATCGGCTGAGACTTTAAGTATATTCACATTTTTAGTAACTATACTTTGTAGCAAGGCAAACATACCTAATAAAGGTACATTGCCTGAAAGCCAATGAACAACGATGCCACGAGGCAATGCTCTTAATGAACTTCCCGGTATATCGCTGCGCACTTGAAAACCATCTAAATGACTACGTCTTCCATTTAACGCTGTATCTAACAATGTACGGATACGATTAGGTTCACACCAAGAGATTAAAAAATTTAAGCCATTATTTCTATAAGCGTCTAAACTAGGATGACTACTCCAAGTTCGCCTAGCTAAATCTAATAAACCGATAATGGCTTCAGTTGGTTGTTCACACAGCCACTTTTTGCTTAAGCTTAGCTCGTCGATAATTTCATCTAATTGTGCAAGCGCGTCCTGTGATTTTAGCGGAGCTGGTGCGTGATGAACAATTAGATTATGTTCAACTGGCTCCAATTGATTTCCTTTGACCATGGCTGCCGAGACTTTCTCGGACATGATATCACCACAACCGCGCACTTCAGCTTTTTTGGCTCTTCCTATCACTCTAAAGCGCTTACCTTGTTGACCACATTCACAAGGTCCACTTTCTAACACACCTAGATCATCAGTTAATACAACATTTCCAGGGTATGAATGCGGTAAAGGACTGATAAACTCTAATAGTCCTTGCTCACCATCATTACATAGTGACAAATCTTTTTCATTTCTTATGATGACGTCAGCGTAGGCATGTATATGCTTCCAGCCATGGGGACAGTCAGGGTAATTCAAGCCCATTTGTTCAGTAAAACCATAAACATCAATAATATTTTTGGCGTCAATGCCTAACACACTAGCAATATCATTATTAAACTGGGATTTATTTACCTTTTCCGATTCAAGTTTTTTCCAGCCACCTATATGAATGACTTTTGTATCTTTAGGTAAGGAGAAAGTAATTCCTTCTTCTTTTAGTTGACGAAAAACAGTATGGTATAAAACAAAAGTAAAACCGAAGATAATCATCGGCTCATCAGCTTTCACTTGATTTAAATATGCGACAAATTTTTCTTTCAAAAACTCTAGTGGCGCGTTGGCGGATTCTGAATCAATAAAGTAACTGGCTGTTGACGAAAAATTTAGATAGCCTTTAATGGCTGCACTTCTAGCGCCTAAGTTTGCCGCATTGCTCCCCGTAGGGTCAAGATCCATGACACAAAAAGGACGTCGTAAAGAGCCAAGAACGGTTTGCATAACCCTAGCCATCGCTTTGACCTGCCGACGAGCGGTAATTTTATCAAGTAGAACGGTACTTGGCACACCACTGGTTGCAGATGATTGCAATTTTATTTTTATTTCTTTATCTGCAACGGATGCTAATTTGTGGCCCAAGGCTTTAAATATGTGGACTGGTATATATGGAAGGTCCGATAGTTCCCCAACAAACAGGTAGGGGTTGAAATTCTTTTTAATACAGAATTTTTTGTACAACTCATTATTGTCGTAATGATGTTTTAACTCTTCCAAAACATTTTTATAAAAGATAGGGGCTTTAACGTCCGGAGTTAGCTCAAAAGGTTTCGCATCTAATACATGGGCTAAAGTATCATTCTTCATATCATACATGCTTTCAAAACCTCTTTTACATCTTGTTCATTGAAAACGATTGGATTAGATTTCGCGGCGGGATCTAACATTGCACCTTTTGCCACAGCATCAAGATTAATATCTTTATCAACAAAATTAGTATGCTCAGCTGAGGCAATAATTATCGCCGAAAACAGTTCAATTAAATCTTTTACAGAGTTTAGTCCTGAGTTTTTTGCTAATTGCTCATAACGTTTAGTTATTTTTTCATCTATGCAATTAAAGGGAATCACTTTCGTCATTAAAATACCATTTGCAATACCATGGTTAATCCCATAGCCACTCAATTGGTGAGCTATTGCATGAGACATTCCTACCAAACAGTGATTTTGGACCCAGCCGGCCATCATAGCGGCATGCTGCAATTCTGAAATTATTGAAAGGGACGGTTTTTCTGCACTAATTTCTTGCCAATTGTTGGCAATAATAGTAATCGCTTTTTCAGCAAATGTATCCATTAAAGGGTGAGCAATCTTCGACATGTAACCTTCTACGGCATGTGATAGCGCATCGGCAACAGTCGTTAATAATATATTAGTAGGAACGTCAAGAACTAACTCAGGATCTAATATCACAAGATCTGGCAGAAAATCATGTGTGACAACCGCTTTTTTACTACCACTCGATTTATCATACATAACGGCAGCTGATGACACTTCAGCGCCTGCCCCAATAGTTGTAGGAATTGCGGCAAACTTACAACGTCCGCGAAGCTGCGGTAACGAGAAGGGCCTAAACAGCTGTTCAGTAGTTAATTGCGGTGCTTCATACAATAGCCAAATTAATTTAGCTCCATCAATAACAGAGCCTCCACCTAATGCGACGATAACATCAGGCCGATACTCTTCAACTTGACTCATCACTGGTGCCATTTCTTCAAGGCTAGGTTCTCCCGCCCAAGACTTTTTGAGTACCTGTAACGATTCACATTTTATTAATCTATTAATTTGATCGTAATATTGAGACTTTTCAAAAGATCCACTGGTAATCAATGTAACTTTATTTGCAGTTAGCCCTTTAAGGGCCATTCTTGCATTTTTTCCGTTAACTACCTCTTTGGCAGTTCTAAATACTGGGAGTGGAAATCTCAATTTAAGCATTTTATAACCTTACTGTTTTCGTCATGTTAACTTATTAGTTTCAATCGTTGAATTTTACCATTGGCTGTTTTTGGTATTCTATCAATATTTTCATAATACTGCGGTCGCATATGGGAAGGCAATTTGTCGTGTAAATATTTTTTTATTTCTTGTTCGTTATAGATGTCCTGTTCGGTAATAACAATAAAAGCTTTTACTACCTCTCCCATTTCGGGATCAGGGTACGCAACACATGCACAATCTGAAATAGTTTTCATTTTTTTAAGTACTGACTCAACATCATATGGGTTGACTTTCTTTCCACCAACATTGATTATTTCTTTTAACCGTCCTTTTAGGTACAAGTGTTTACCATCTATAAGGCCTAAGTCTCCGGTTTTAAAAAAACCCTCCGAAAAAGAGACTTTAGTCAAATCAGGATTATCTAAATACTCAGACAACATCCAATTTGATCGCAGCGCAATTTCACCTTCAAATCCATTTTCTAGTACATTGGAACTAGGGTCTAATATTCTTACTTCTGTACTAGTATCAAGAACACCAAGGGATTCGTGAGGGTCATGATGAAAACGTGAAAAAATGGCTCGAGATACTTCCGTCAAACCGTAATGCATAACTAAATTAGTATCGGGGAACCAATTGCGCATTGTTTGTTTATTTTCTACTGAAAAATAAGCACTGCCAAGTTCGATATATTTTATTTGGGATGAATATTTTCTAATCAAATCACGGCTCATTTTCAGGATGAATTCCCAAGCCGCAGGAACAATACCAAAGCCTGTGATTTTATGAGTTTCAATGGCCTTAAAGACTTGTTTCATTCGATTGAGAGGATAACCAATGACTAATACGGTACCCGCATAAAGTGCTGTACGCATCCGCCCCAAACCAAACGAATGGCTTAGTGGCATCAGCAGCAACTCACTGTCTGTATCGTCATTACCTACTTTTCCTATAATATTAACCGTTGAATCAAGAATTTGTTGATGTGATAGTGCAACACCTTTAGGCTCGCCAGTAGTGCCGCTAGTAAAAATTATATCAGCGACTTGGCTGTTTATAGCTCTATTTTTTACCTTAGGAATATTATCTTGTGAGTTAAATAATTCCTCCGGAGAAGATACAATATAACTAGGTGTAACCTTATTTACGATGAATTGTAAAAAATTAGTTTCCGATTTTTGGTCTACAACTACCGCCCTAGCCCCCAGTAAGTGCACAGCATAGTAAGTACAGATAAAAGCATAACTATTTGAAGCGTAGATAATAACGTTAGTTTTAAATAAAACGTTTTCTTCCTTTAAACTTGATGCCACATTGTGAATGTCCGTTAGAAACTGCTCGCTGCTCACTGCCCTATCTTTATCTTGGATCACAATTTTTTCTGGATTAAGTTGAGATTGCTCTATCAACTTCGCAACAATAGTCATTAATTTTATACCAATTTACTTGTGGTTACTGCATCAATTATATCTTCAACGTCTTCTATTTCTAGAGTCTGCTCTATATCCAGAGTTATTCCCATTTCAGTTTCCAGTGCGGCTATAATTCTCATGTGACCAAGGGAGTCCCACTCTTGTATATCACCAACCGCTAATTCGTCATCAATGACATCTAATTTAACTTCAAGAGTTTGTGCAATTAATGCATAAACTGCTTTTTTTATATCACTCATTTTTACTTCCTATTTAACTTTTAAAATATATAAAACCATATTTTTTACATTTTACTATCTAAGTATTTTCCCGTCTCTTTATGGCCAAAATCAGGGAGAATTTTGAAAAACAACTTAACAATTTGTTCTTTTTTCCATGCTTTTACTGATTTCATTTCACTGATTTCATTTTCAAAAAGTGCGATTAGGCCGGCATCATAGATGGCGTCATTTTTAATCACACCTAAATTTCCAAAACGTTCCATATCAAGTGTTTCATTATCGGTAAAAAACTCTTCAAAATCTTTCTCACCAGTTGTGTCACTTCCCACAAACAAACATGGCCATTTGCCTTGTTGTGGTAATGTGGTGACAAGTTCTCTAGCTTCATCTTCGGAAGCACACAGGTAAGGTTCATATCCTAAATCTTCTAAATATTTTACGGCAATATCAGCAAAAGTAATCAAATGAAGTGATTCACTTAATTTAGGAAAGAATATATCTCTATTTTCTCCAAAGATACATGACATCAAACATAATTCACCTGACTCTTGTGGTGTAACAAAATAACGTTTGATATCCTTGGGGGCAACTATGGGTTGACGCTTTTGAATGCGTTGATTAAAGCTGTGTAACAACGAGCCATCCGAGAAAGCTACATTAGCAAAACGGGCTGTTGAGATAGTAATATCGGCACTACGGCGCATTAAAAACATCTCCATAATACGCTTAGATGCTCCCATCATATTTACTGGGTTAGCGGCTTTATCAGTAGAGACGCAAAAATATTTTTTACTGCCTTTCTCTGCTGCTTGCAACATAGTTTTTTCAGTGTTGAAAACATTTACATCAATCATTCTCATTAATGTAAATGGGTCTTTTTCACTGCGAACATGTTTTAATGCAGATAAGTTAAGTACATAGTCATACTTACCATCAGCTTTTATAAAAGCATCATATTCAATTGAACCAATATCAAGAGCAAACGTTTGAAAGTCACCATTGATATAACCAAAAGAGCTACGAATATCTCGTACTAGTTCAACCATGTTGTTTTCACTTATATCGACAACATGTAACTTTTTAGGGTTCCGTTTAAAAATTTCTTTTGTAACTGCTTGACCAATAGATCCAGCACCACCTAAGACAAGAAATGAAGCACTTGAAACTATACTTTTTAGTTCTGATTCATATTTGATGATATCATTTGTGAACAACTCTTTTTCGCGACCAATCAGTGATAACATATTCAAACTTACCTATTAATAATTAACTTCTATTTTTCAATATTCAATATTGAAACTCAAGAATTATCATACCTTGGGGTAAAATAGTAGTAGCTGAGACATTCCCCATGCATTTAACTAATTTATAACAATTAAAAAAGCCCTTTATTATAAGGGCATTAGCAACTAAATCCTTCTAAACAAAAAAAGGATTACACATTAATAAAATAAACTTAAACTTCCCTTATTAATACTTACAATATAAAATGCACTATTCACTTAAGGAAATAAGCATTCAGAATGACAATCAAAGCACTTTTCTACTTAACTACTTTATCTTTTGTAATTTGTTTCACTACCATTACATAACACGCAAACAGAAAGATAAAAGCTATAAGCATTACCACATCAGCAACTTGAAAATACTCTCCAGCTAAACCAATTACCGACATAGCCGCGGCAGCTGATGAAATAGCAACTAGGGTTTGACGTGAAGTTAATCCTGTACGTTGTAGGATATGATGTAAGTGATCTCTGTCTGGTTTAAACGGTGACTTGCCATTTTTATATCTTCGAACAACTATTGCTAACATATCCATCAGTGGAATAGCACAAATCCAAAGTGCTGTAACTGGACGAAATGAAGCTTGCTCACCTTGGGTACCCATGGTTAATAACCAAATAACACTCAGGCCAACAAACATACTGCCAGCATCACCCATAAATATTTTTTTACATTCTTTATTAAAGAATTTTTCAAAAAAACCTAAGTTGTACATTAAATAAGGCACTGTTGCTGTAGCCAAAATTAAGGGGTAGCTTAGGTGATTTGTCTCTCCACTCATGATAAATAAAATAGCAATTGAAGTGAACGTATTTATACTTAAGCTGCCAATCAGGCCATCAATACCGTCAATCATATTGTAAGCATTTATAACTACAATAATGCCAACATAAGTGAATACGATACCTAATGGGCCTAACATAACATCACCAAAGCCAAATATGTTACCTAAGTTTGAAATATAGCCGCCAACACCGTATATCATTAAACTGGCAATAATAATTTGACCGACTATACGTACTCGTACGCGCAGATCAAAC
>MAAB01029392.1_pt1 | contig 28618 bp, 21 predicted proteins | sample 1115991 | NCBI WGS metagenome assembly MAAB01 (sample SAMN04961124, study PRJNA320927) | seawater metagenome | isolation source: sample BD02T18 sea water enriched with oil for 18 days | place: USA:Gulf of Mexico | collected 2013-07-27
CAAACCTTCCGCAGCTAGCCAATAGCTGACATTGTTGCCTGAATTTGAAAGGCTAACTACTGCCACAAAACAGACTAAATCTATTGGCTGGCATTACTCTAAATTTGGTTCACTATTGATAACTAAGCAGACATAAATATTTGCGATTCCATGTACACTTCATCGAAAAAATAGCCATATTTTTACTCTGACTGTGTACTAATTTGATTCTAATTGTAATTAACCTATGCTTGAATAATCGACAACTATTCGAATGGGGATTCAATAATGAATAAAGATTTTTTGGCCAGCTTTTTCTGGCGTTTAACCATCCCATTGATCGCTTTCCTGATTGTTTTAAGTGTTGCAATGTATTTTCTTGTTCCTACCATGATGAATAAAAATGCAGAACAAGAAGCAATTAAAACCGGCGTTAATATCGTTAATCAATTTACAAAGTTACGTGGTTATTACAATAAACACGTGATAAAAAAAGCCCTAGCGGCGGGTATGAAACCAATGATAGAGCATGAAGGCATTGATAACGCCATTCCGCTACCTGCGACCATGATCCATGACATGAGTAACTTACTTTCCAGTGAAAGTATTAACTTAGATCTCTATAGTGCCTACCCATTTCCTAATCGTGCATCTCGGCGTTTAGATAGCTTTCAACAACAGGCATGGAAGCAATTAAACAGAAATGCCGATAAACCATTTATCCGAGTTGAAGAAACGCCTACAGGTACATATATCCGAGTTGCTGTGGCCGATAAATTAGTGGCTCAAGGTTGCGTGAATTGCCATAATTCCCACCCGGACACCCCTAAAGTTGGTTGGAGTTTAGGTGATGTTCGTGGCGTGTTAGAAGTGAGAATAAACATGGATAGCCAATTAGCGGCCAGTTCAACATTAGGCTGGCAAATTGTTGGAATTATTAGTACTTCCTCAATTATTTTGGTTATTTTCTTATCTATCATCTATAGAAAAAGGATCAATTACCGATTAATGGCGATAGTTAAATCATCTGCCGTTTTGGCGAGTGGCGATCTGACTCATCGATTGACAGAAGAAGGTCAACACGAAGCGGGGGAAATTTCACGTAGTGTGAATAAATTTACCGAGTCCCTAGGCAAGACTTTATTAGAAGTTAATGCATCATCCAATAATGTCTCTACTACCACCTCATTATTATTAGCGTCTTCACAACGGGCAACGTTTAGATCACAAGAGCAAAGTGTCAATACCGAGCAAATGGCTACGGCAATTACCCAAACACTTACGTCATTAACCGAAGTCGCGCAAAATATAGTACAAACCAAAAATAAGGCTGAGGATGCAGACAAAGAAGCCATGAATGCCAACCAACAAGTCTCGATAGCTAGTGACTATATTAAAAATTTATCCGGTGAAATTACGCGTGCTAATGAGATTATAATCAAATTGCAGGAAAGCAGTGAAAGTATTGGTAATGTTGTTGATGTTATTCAGTCAATTTCAGAGCAAACCAATTTGTTGGCGCTTAATGCAGCTATTGAGGCGGCGCGTGCTGGTGAGCAAGGTCGTGGTTTTGCCGTTGTTGCTGATGAAGTCAGAACTCTAGCCGGTCGGACTCAAAGTTCTACTCAAGAGATCCAAGACATCATTACTCAGATCCAATCAGGGGTCAAAGATGCGGTGTTGGCGATGGGAAAAGGCTTAGATACCGCCAATGCCTGTGTTGAACAAACCGCTCGAAGCGCCGAATCTTTAGAGCTTATAACCAATGCGATCACTGTGGTTACAGAAAACGCAGATCAAATAGCGACAGCAACTGAAGAGCAAACTATGGTACTTAATGAAATTCAGCTTAACTCAGCCAGTATTGCTGAAGCCGCAACTACGGAATACCATGATTCGATGAGTAATAGCCAAGAATGTGAAAAACTTGAACAGTTAGTTCAAGAAATGCAAAAATCGTTGGATCAGTTTACCCTTAAGTAGTTGGCCTTGTCTCCATAAATGAGCAATTAGTCGTGTTGCTGAATGAGAGCGAAGGTTACGCCGCTAATGCAAAAAGAGTTAGGTGGAATGACAAACAAAGAGAAGACCTTAACTTTTCAAAGCGTTAATGTCTCTAATGCGCACCAAGAAGTCATAAAAACGAAATAGTGAAACGTCAGCTTTCGTATCTTTGTTAACATCAGGTCAGCGAGCATTGGAGTATTCTCCAGCTATCCGAACTCCCTAAATACAATCTATCCTCTAATGAAATACCGCTTACAAAAGTCCAACTTTAATTATCCATAAATTAAACTAGACTTAAGGAACGTGTATTTTTAAAGTGAAAATCAATTGCCTAACAATATAAAAGTAAAAAATACAGCTCACCTTACTTTTTATTGTCTTATTTTAGTAATGATACTACTTTCATCAATGACAATTGCCTTTGATGGCAAGCCATCGATCCGCTTTAAGCACCTAACCATTGAAGATGGCTTACCTCAAAATTCAGTGCAAACAATACTACAAGATAGTACAGGATTTTTATGGATTGGCACACAAGAAGGGCTAGTGCGATATGATAGCTATAGTCTAAAGGTTTTTAAGCATGAGGCTAATAATAGTTATTCGCTTTCAAGTAATTACATTCTTAGTCTACTTGAGGACAGGCAAGGCAATCTTTGGGTGGGTACCTATGGTGGTGGTCTTAATCAGTTTAACCCCAAAACACAACAGTTTACCCATTACCGCCATCAAGCCAGTGATGCCAATAGTTTAAGCCATGATGATATATGGAGTATTCTTGAGGACAGTCAAGGCAACCTTTGGATAGGAACCCATGGTGGTGGTCTTAATCAATTTACCCCCAAAACGCAGCAGTTCACCCGTTACCGTCATCAAGCCAGTGATACCAATAGTTTAAGCCATGATAATGTCAGCGGTATTATCGAGGACAGTCAAGGCAATCTTTGGGTGGGAACCCGTCCTGGCGGTCTTAATCAGTTCACCCACAAAACACAGCAGTTTATCCACTACCGTCATCAAGCCAGTGATATTAATAGCTTAAGTAATAATACTGTCTTTAATCTTGTCGAGGACAGCCAAGGAAACCTTTGGGTGGGCACCAATGGTGGTCTTAATCACTTTAACCCCAAAATGCAGCAATTTACCCATTACCGTCATCAAGCCAGCAATACCAATAGCTTAAGTCATAATACTGTCAGAAGTCTTATCGAAGACAGTCAAGGCAATCTTTGGGTTGGAACCCGTGGTGGTGGTCTTAATCAGTTTAACCCTAAAACGCAGCAGTTTACCCATTACCGCTATCAAGCCAGTGATACCAATAGTTTAAGTGATGATGATGTCCGCAGTATTATCGAGGACAGGCGAGGCAATCTTTGGGTAGGTACCAATGGTGGTGGTCTTAATCAGTTTAACCCCAAAACGCAGCAGTTCACCCATTATCGTCATCAAGCCAGTGATACCAATAGCTTAAGTCATAATACTGTCTTTAATCTTCTTGAGGACAGCCAAGGAAGCCTTTGGATGGGCACCAGTGCTGGTCTTAATCAGTTTAACCCCCAAACGCAGCAATTTACCCATTACCGTCATCAAGTCAGTGATGCCAATAGCTTAAGTCATGATACTGTCTACAGTCTTATTGAAGACAGTCAAGGCAATCTTTGGGTAGGAACGGCTAACGGCCTTAACCGTTTAGATAAAGAGGCATCAACATTTACCCGTTACAACACTGGAAATGGTCTACCCAATAATGTTATCTACCGTATTGAAGAGGATAATACAGGGGATTTGTGGTTAAGCACTAATCAAGGACTATCGCGTATGAGTCCTAAAAAAGAAATATTTAGAAATTATGATGTTGGAGATGGTTTGCAAAGTAATGAATTTAATGGTGGAGCTTCTTTTAAAAGCAAAAAAGGAGAGTTGTTTTTTGGTGGTATTAATGGTTTTAACCGTTTTTATCCTGAAAATATTATTGACGATACTCAGCTTCCTAAAGTGCTAATAACAGAAATGCTTTTATTAAATAAGCCTGTTCCTACTAAGCCTTCGCCCATTAACCCTGCGACATCTATGCCTAATCCAGAAGAAAACTCTAGTCTCACTCAGGTAATTCATGAAACCAAAGGGATAACATTAACGCACACTGACAACATTATTGCTTTTGAATTTGCTGCCTTACATTTTACGAACCCTAAAAAAAATCAATTTGCTTATCAGTTGGTGGGTTGGGATAAAGACTGGGTAGGCACTGATTACAAAAACCGTAGAGCAACCTATACCAATCTACCCGATGGTGATTATACTTTTAGAGTAAAAGCCAGTAATGCCGATGGTTATTGGAATGAAGAAGGCGCATCATTACAAATTACGGTATTACCTCCACCATGGAAAACATGGTGGGCGTATACTCTATATGGATTATTTTTACTGAGCCTAGTTATTTCATTTATACATTCTCAAAGAAAGAAAGTGCTTTTTGAACGTAATATTAACGCTCAACTAGAGCATAAAGTTGCCGAACGTACATCTGAGCTTAAAGCTCAAAAAAATGAGGTAGAAGAAAAAAACAAAAAGATAGAAGAGAAGAATAGAGAGATACTTGCTACACAGAAACAACTTATTCAATCAAGTAAAATGGCCTCTATTGGTACGATGACCGCTGGTGTTGCCCACGAAATTAATAATCCCACTAATTTTACCCATGCTGCTGTATATATGATGAATGATGAGATTAGTGAAATTAAAATTTTCTTAAAGCAATTAGCAGGAGGAGAAAACGCAGAGCCTGAAGTATTAAAATCCTTTGATGATAAATTTACTAAATTGATAGAGCTGACTAAAACAGCTAATGAAGGCACTACTCGAATTAAAACGATAGTGGAAGACTTACGCACTTTTTCCCGTATTGATGATGCTAAACAAGCTGTCGTGCAGTTGTCAGACTTATTAAAATCAACGGTTCATTTAGTGCAAACTCAATATGATTCAATTTTCATAGAAACACAACTTAAATATGAACAACCATTTACGTGCTTTCCTTCAAAGCTTAACCAAGTATTTATGAATATTATCGTCAATGGGTGTCAGGCAATTGAGAGCAAAAAATCGTCAGATAGTGTTGAAGGTAAAGTCATTATCAAAATGACTCAGCTAGCTAAGCGACTTATTATAACTTTTGAAGATAACGGTTGTGGTATGGAAAAAGCAACGCGACAGCGTATTTTTGAACCCTTCTACACCACCAAAGATGTAGGCAGTGGTACTGGGTTAGGTATGGCTATTTCATTTGGTATTATTGAAGAGCATGGCGGCAGTATTGAAGTTGAATCTGAGGTTTATAAAGGAACCAAAATAACAATAGGGTTTGATGTCTAAATCATGTCGTTTAAATTAGTCACCATAATGACTTTCTTTGGAGACAATTCATTAATCTGAAACGTCTGCTATCGTATCTTTGTTAACCTTGGCTAGTGAGAATTAGAGACTTCTCTAGTTAGCCAAAAGCGGAAGTTCCCTATAACCAAATCATGAAGCTTTTAGTGATGTTTTTTTTTGCAAATAATCCATTAAGTCTGAATGTTAATAAAGCCACCGCAGCGGTCGTTCAATATTCAATTTGTAACGTTCTTGGTGCGATAATATCATTAGTATTTCTTACTTTAGGTATTATATAAATTTAATCATATTTTATTAAAGGGACTATACTAAAAAGCATTGAATTGAATGATTTATAAACATAAGAGTGGTATGCAAATAAAATATAATATTAACCACATGATAAAAAAGTTATTTTGGGTTTCACCCATTCTATTTTTTTCATTTACTGTATTCTCCGAAGTAAGTAATAATGAAAACTTATTTAGTTTATCATTAGAAGAATTATTACAAGTTGAAGTGACTGTCGCATCAAGAAAAGAAGAAGGTATCAACTTTGCTGTGGGGAATGTCACTGTATACTCTAGCAAAGAAATAAAAGCTTTCGGTGAAAGGAATTTAAGAGATGTTTTAGACCGAATGACAAGCATGCAAGTTATTACTTCTCATGTTTTCCCACACCATAAACTTTCTCTGCGCGGTGCGAATACTGGAATTAATGATACCAATGTATTAGTGCTAATAAATGGTAACCCAATTAGGAATGCAAATGGTGGCGGCTCAAGTGGGGCGCTATATAATGGTATATCTCTTTCGATGATTGATCGCATTGAAGTTATCCGAGGGCCGGGGTCTATTCTATATGGCTCAAATGCATTCGCTGGTGTAATAAATATAGTGACAAAAACCAGCGAAGGGGTTAGTTCTCTTACAAGTATTGAAGCAACGGTGGGTACTTTTAATAGCCAAGGTCTCGATGTTTCATCGCAGCTTTCTGGGAAGAATTACGATGTATTACTGGGTGCGAATCTAGAGAAAAACGACGGTGAAAGCTTTGAAAACATTACCGATGAATTTGGTAACACTGGTACGTATTTTAGCGGTTTTGAACAAACAACGTTAATGGCAACCGGAACGATAGGGCAGTTTAGCTTTACTAGTTTGTATACTGATTTTGAGATAGATAATGGCGGCGGGTTATTTAAGCTGGTAGATCAGTCGTATTATGACGAAAAAAAATATATTGCTGTTGGCTATGACATAGAGTTGTCCAATAGTTGGGATCTCAAGCTAAATTACTTGTATAACGATCAAATATTGAAATGGCAAGTTAACAATCCACAAAATTCCCAACAAGTCAGTGATAGCAATGAACAACTGGCAGAAATTTATGCCCAAGGGAATATTACTGAAACCGTCGGATTAATAGCAGGTGTTAGTCGTTCTCTGCTTAAAGGAGAATTCGCACTTGGATCCGAGCAGCATGAATTTTGGCGTCTAAGCTATTTTGTACAAACATCTGTTTCGGTCAATCCTACGACAAAAATAGTTGTTGGTTTTCAATGGAATCGACCACAGGAATCAGAAGGTGATCAGTCTTCACGTTTAGGCTTAGTAAAGCAATTTGGTGAAAACTGGAGGTTGAAATTATCCTATGGAGAGGCATTCCGTGCTCCTTTTGGTACTGAATTGTTTGTTGATTCTCCAGGATTAGCTGGTAACCCGACCCTTAAACCTGAACAAATGAAAACCTATGAAGCACAGCTTATTTATGAAGATATGAAAAAGAATCTTGCGATAAGTTTGTATAGCTCAAAACAGAGCGAAACAATCACTCGTTCGGTACTAGAAGCAGCCAGTCCCCCAAGTTTTATAAACCAAGGAGAAATTGACTACCAAGGAGTTGAAATAGAGGGGAAAATATTAATGACTGACCGTCTAATGTTCACTTTTAACGCTAACTACCAAACCAGTGAAACAGATACTGGAATCAAAGATGATTCTTTTGCTCCTAATGAAATGATTAAGACAGGATTTGTATATGAATATAGTAATAACCTGTCATTTGCATTGTTTAATAGTTTTATTGGAAAAGGCACTGATTTAAATGAAACCAAAGGCATACCATTAAATAATCCAGTGCCAAAATCATATAATCTACTTACAGCTAACCTGATATGGGACTTAGGTCAGGACATTCAGCAATTTGAAAAAGGTGCAACGTTTATAACGATATATTTAGACAATATTCTAGATGAGGATATTTTCGCGCCAGATGTAATTAACAGGGGAAGAAATAATAGTCTCCCATCTCATTATGGCTTTAACGCTAGCATTAGTTTTAAACATACTTTTTAATTGTATATCAGTTATTTGATGTAAAGCGAAAATAATCTATAGGGTGGATAGCAACATTATTAAATTAGCCTTAGCGACAAAGAGCTAGCTCTGCATTTCACACGTATAATTACTAATTTTAACCAGTCAAAGTCAGTTTTCAATTCTAGATTGTTTATTGCCGCAATACGAACAGATGCTAAATTACCTTTCAAAAGTTCATATCCGCTTAGGTGTTGATAGCAAACCTTATTTCAATTAATAAACTAAGTCTTAAAAGTGATCATATAAAAAACAACACGCCGCAGGCTTTTTTGAGCTGTGAGTTCAACCCGCCTATCAAACGAACAGTAAATCACACTTACTATTTCCTTGAATATGAGCATAGCTTTCTAAAACTCGATGTCCGCTTTCGTATTTTGCTAGCTAGCTTACATCTACTAAGCATCTAACATGATATGTTTTTTCACTTGTGGCAATTTCCAGATTACATAGACAGGTATGATAGTTAGCATCAGTAGTGCCAACTGTTCAGCTTCATTTATTGGCAGTAATTGCAATAAGTAAACGATAACGGCTGCGCCACTCATTTGCATAAAACCAAGTAAGGCAGAAGCCGATCCTGCTTTATCACCAAAAGGCGCAAGAGCTTGGCCAGCGCAAGCCCCCATCAGTAATGAAAAACCAAGTGAACTTATCATTATTGGTAACATAAAGGCTGCTGCGCTGTGCCAAGCAAGTAAGGCAAACATCAGTACGCCTGCAACAATCAACAAGACCATACCAAAACCTATCGTGACTCTAGCGCCATACCTGACTAAAACTCTTGGCGCTAGAAAGCAAGCGATGATGTTAATGGCGGCATTGAAACTAAACCAGTAAACAAAACTTTGCTGATCTAAGCCTAGCTTCACCATTAACCAAGCTGGTGAACTACTCACATAAGCAATAATAATCACCATGGCTAACATCACCACAAAAGCATTAAAAAGAAATACCGGATGCTTTAAAACTGGCGTAAACCGTGCCATTGTAAAAAGCCTTTTATGTTGCTCAGTATGCGCGGGCTTTGTTTCTTTGAGGGAAAAAAACAAAATGGCACCCGCGATTGCAGCGTAGCCTGCCATAAATTCAAAATTACTTCGCCAGCCAAAATATTCGGTTAATACATTACCTAATAATGGAGCGAGTGCCGGAATACAACAGATAGCACTATTTAGATAAGAGTACATAACCCCACTTTCAATAGCGTTATATTTATCACGAACAGTGGCAAAAGCAGCAACTACTATTGCACAAGCTCCCAAGCCTTGCGCTAAACGGCTAATAAGGAAAAAAGCTAAGCTATCAGAGTAAGCGGCGAGAATTGAACTCAGACCATAAATAATAATGCCACCGATAGCCACAGGCCGACGACCATAACGATCAGCTAATGGACCAGTCACTAGTTGTCCAAAACCCATAGTTAGTATAAAGGCGGTGATGCTCCACTGAATTTTTGTCATAGAGACAGAGAAATCTTGCGCCATAACAGGTAGCGCGGGCAAAAATATATCAATGGCTAATGGGCTAAAAATAACCATTAAGATTAGGAGGGGAAATAGTTTCTTGTTTGTCATTTTCAGTCTCTCATTGGTGAAAGCATAGTATAAGATATTGGCATTATGAGCAGAAGTGAATTATTCTGATTTCTATTATTCCAAATTGGAATTTTACCGAGAGATAACCCTATGAGTAAATTTGACCTCAATTTATTAAAAGTATTAGAAATATTGCTGCAAGAGCGTAATGTCTCTGCGGCAGCCCTACGCTTGAACTTAAGTCAGTCAGCGGTTAGTAAGCATTTATCTCGGCTACGAGAAATGTTTGCTGACCAACTGTTTGAGCGTACAGCCCAAGGCCTCAAACCAACACCACGAGCGTTAGCATTAGCACCGCAATTAAGGCAAGTGATTCAACAACTAGAGAAACTTACTCGGCCGGCAATGTTTGACCCTAGTGACAGCAGGCGAAAATTTCGTATTCATTTAGCCGATACCGCTTGTTCATTAACATTTCCTTTATTTATGCCTGAATTGCTCAACCAAGCGCCAAAAATCACCTTGAAAACCAATACATGGGATGAAGATAGTCTTAACCAGTTGCTTAAATGTGAGGTAGATATAGGTATTGCTTGTCGAGAATGGGATCCTCGTTCCCCTTTACATATCAAGCATATTCCAGCAGAGCTGAATTATACAGAATTATTGCAAGAGCACTCTTTATGTTTGGTAAGAGAAAATCATCCTGCATTAAAGAAAAAATGGAATTTAGAGACTTTTCTCCTATATCGACATTTACAAGTTACCATTGGTGGAAAAGATCATTGGTTGCTTGATGAAGTGCTGAAATCAGAAGACTTATACCGAGATATTGCTATTGATATGCCTGACTTTTATAGTGCGATGAGCCTGTGTGAGCAAACCGATCTTATATTATGTGCCCCCGCTAGGCATGTTAGCCAAATGGCAAAGTACTTTAATTTAAAGGTGCTGAACATACCTGTTGAATTTGCGGATGGGGCTTATGTGTTACTTTGGCATAAACATTTTGATCATGACAATGGGCATCTTTGGTTGAGGGAGTTAATTATCAATAATGTCGGTAAAGCACTCGATGAAACTAGCTAGCTTTTAAACTGTTATGAATTAGATAGTAGCAGCTTATCTACTATTGAGCCCGTTACGGCACAGCTGATTTACGGCTGTTAAGCTTTGCAAAAGAAAAGTCGCATACATTACTTGGGGTATCATTGGCTGCAAAGACCCTAGTAAATCAACCTTAGCCGATTATATGGTTACAGTCTTGGTCGAAAAGCATCTTTGACTACAAAGTTAACAGCTAAAGGGTAAAAGCGACGATTAACACTGTCTCACAATGGGGGCGATATATATTGTCCGCCTAAGGATTGATGAACTATTTTATCTGGGTTTTTAAAAGAACAATGACTGCAATGGTGGATTTGGCGATTACCAGTTGAACTGTTTATTTACTGAAGCGTTATAAAATCCCCCATATACTCATCTGCAGGGAGTGTCTGCTATCAAAAAACTGCTAATTGCTTGAGTTGACCTACCATGCTTGATGTTATCTTTGAGTCTATAGCCATTTTAAATCTCGTCCTATATTTATATTATCAAAATTATCTTGTAATATTGACGCCACTATTTCAAAACGTGCGGGCAGGGCTCTATTACTCTTCTTTACCATATATAGGATTTCTATTATCGCCTTTTGTGGCTTAAATATTTTTAAGAGTTGTGGCTCTTTGAAACTATCAACAGCACTTTTAGGAAGCACTGTAAAACCTATTCCCTTGGATATCGGCTCTAATATTTGGCTAATTTGATTAACATAGCCAACCACAGGCAGCTGCTCAATATTCAAGTGAGTAAAACCTGATTGCTGACTTTGTGCAAAGTATAGAGATAAATAATGTTTGGCATCGGGGTGATTAATAAGACCTAACTTAGTTAATAAATTTTCATCTAAGCCCTCAGTTTTAGTGTTGGCAGGAAGCACTAAGCAAAGCTGTTCTCGACCAATCTCCTGTATATCAAATGCACTATGATTTGAGACCTCGGTGACAATGCCTAGATCAATGATACCGCTTTGGATTTCATTCAATATCTGTTGATTGGGTGCAGCTTTTAGTTGAACAACAAGTTGCGAATGTTTAACTTGCATATCTAATAGTTTGGGATAAAGAATCAAGGCAAGTGCACCTGAGCAAGCTAACCGGCATTCACCAGAAAAAGGATTGTCAAAGCCTAATTGCTCTAGTAATTCATGTTCATTTTTTACTAGTTGTCTAGCGTATTGATAAACTAAAAGACCTTGTTCAGTTAAATCGAAGCTTTTTTTATCACGGTGAATAAGTGTATGCCCACAAGTATTCTCAAGCTTACTTATATGCTGACTGACACCCGGTTGTGTCATACAAAGCTTCTCAGCAGTTTTAGTAAAGTGCCCAATATCTATAAGAGTAACAAAAGTTTTTAACCAACTAGGGTTTAGCATCACCAATCACCATAATATAAAATTATCATTTTGATTATAATTGATAATTTTAACTAATTAAATATATTCTTTAAAATAGCTCCATTACATCAAGTAACTCATTTTAAATCTACTGCTGGAGCGAATTATGAAAATGAATCATATAGGTATTATGGTTGGTGATATGGATAAAGCCGTTGAGTTTTATACTAATGCACTTGGCCTTAACGTTGTCATGGGAAATACTCAAGTTGTAGAAGAACGTGAGACAGCTATAGGTAGAATGTGCATTGCTGTTTTTGGTGATGGCTTTAAAGGCTTTAATATTTCTCACTTAGTCACAACTGATGGTATTGGTGTTGAATTATTTGAAATGAAAGAAAGAGAAGAGCGCCATGAAGTGGACTTTTCTCGCATTGGTATTTTCCATTTTTGTCTGCAAACGGATGACTTTCATGGCGTCATTGAGCGAACAGAAAAGTTCGGTGGAAAAGTGCGAATGGACATCATGAGATACCACCCGGAAGATGATAACAAACCTTCTAAAATGGTTTACTTAGAAGACCCTTTCGGTAATTTATTTGAACTTTATTCGCATACCTATAAAGAAACTTATGCTGTTAATTATGAATAATAAATAAGTAGTGCGAAAGAAAGGGCTTACTTCCCTTCATCAAAGTGGCTCAATTTCGGAAGAGCGCCGCTTTAATTTAAAGCCTCAACTACTGCCAGTGACGTTTCATCTCAAAACACTATTTTTCCGCAAATCAAACCTTTCATAGAAACCACAAAGCCGCCCCAAAAGGGCGGCTTTGTGTCTTGAGTTTAATCGAGAAATGCAATACACAGGTTAAATCACTCTGCTGGTGTCTCATAGTCTTACCGTGTAATGACAATACAGCTAATACCAAAATCACAAATGCCCATATCGGTCACAAGTAATAGCAATTGATAACGATTAGTGGCGATAATTTTACGTATACTTCGAAGCGATTTACACAATATATTGTGTAAACAGAGTTAGTTAGCTTTAAATCCACTGGTTAAAAAAATAAAAGGTACAAGTTTTGACAAATAAGACACTTTGGAATAATACACTCGTTGGTATTCTTGCTGTAGCAGTTGTAGGTTGTAACTCAGACGATAATGAAGTTACCTATACCGACAGCGTTTCGTACGATCTTGCTGCAACAAATGGTGAATGGCAGGCTGGTTTTGCTGATTACCCTGTTGGTGGTGAAGATGAATGGGAGCTTACTGCAACAGAAAATGCTGAATATACACTAGCAACGGGTGCTATAGGTAACGGATATTTATTGCATTCATATAATCGTAGTGATGATACTCAGATGTATATCAGTCGTAAGATTGATGGCTTGATCCCACATACTCATTACGATGTAGCTTATAATATCCAAATCGCGAGTAATGTTAACGATCTGTGTATGGGGATTGGAGGTGCGCCTCATTCAGTAACCGTTAAGGCGAGTCTGACTACAGAGAAACCAGAAAAAACTGTCGATAGCATTGACCATTATCGACTTACCATGGATACGGGAAGCCAAATACAAGGTGGCTTGGATGCTCAATCTCTAGGTAATATAGGTTTGTCTACTTTGGAAGATTGTGATCCGTCAAGTCCAATTTATGGACTAAAGAATTTCGACAATGCTGAAAATCTCTTTGAAGTAACGTCAGATGAGAATGGCGAACTGTGGTTAACCTTACTCACTGATTCAGGATTTGAAGGCCCTAGCAGCATTTATTTTACCAAAGCTGCTGTGTCTTTTACCCAATCTGACAAGTCAGTTGACGGATTTACCGTTGACCTTGATTTTTCTAAACCCCAATCGAGTGTCACTTCTTTATTTTATGATTATCCAGCAGGACGTGAATTTGAGTGGGAATTAACAGCTGAGCCACAAGAAACAGTTACTCTTGAAGAAGGTGGAGACGTTACCGGATATCTTCTACATTCCTATAACCGAAGCGACGATACCGGTATGTTGTTGAACACTCCAGTTAAAGGGTTAGCCGCAAATACAAGTTATACCGGTGTATTCAAAGCAACCTTGGCGACAAATGTGAATAATATGTGTTTTGGCATTGGCGGTGCACCTCATTCTGTCTATGTAAAATCAGGCTTGTCGGTTGAAGAGCCAAAAGCAATTAGAGTTGAAAATGATGAGCATTATCGTATAAATATTGACCTTGGCAATAACATGCAAGAAGGTGTTAACGGATTGACCCTGGGTGATATAGGCTCGGAAACACTAGCAGATTGTGACCCCGGCTCTACTCTTTTTGATCTGAAATCATTCGATTCGGAAATGCTGGAAAAAACGTTCCGCATTACTACTGACGATAGTGGAATATTGTATTTCAGCCTTGGAACAGACTCTGGCTTTGAGGGGCCAACGACTGTTTTATTTACTGATGCAAGCGTTAGCTTTAAGCGTGTAGAGTAGTCGTTTTGATTGTATAACGTAAGCAAATGCATAATCGACTTATAGAGATTGCTATTTATTAAGTAGTGAGTCTCTTAAGTCGATTTGTAGCGGTCAACAAAGGTATTTAAAATAAAAATAGTTTAACTATTTAAAAGATTTTCTAGCAAAATATATAAAACTCCAAGTTATCTCATAATAAGGACAAGGGGGGCGAGTTACTAATTCGTCGGAAATAATTGGTTTGAACCTCGACTTTAAACGGGATAGCGACCTAACCATCATTGGATAAATATTTCTGTACTTTCTATTTTTAATATCACTTTCGTATCCAACAAAGCAAAAATAAATCAACTCATAAACGGTAATTAAATACTTCTATTACAAAAATAGCCAACGCTTTTCTACGTTAAATAACTAAACCACTATGCAAATACTGCTTTTCCTGGCTTAGCTATTGAATACCGAACTAACAAGGGTCAATGGCAAACCTTTCAACAGCCAGTGGCGGTAAAAACACCTGTTGAGATTCGTAGTCGAAGTAATAACGGCTTAAGAACGAGTCGAATAACGCAAGTATCTTTATACAAATAGATTGATGGATGAAGTGACTGACGGATAACTGACTGATGATGACATCAAACTATCTGTCAGTTATCAATCAGTTATTTTATCTGTAAATAGTTATAAATGCTTTCTAACTATTTACACACCAGATTCACTTTTAATCGCCCATGGATAGGAATAAGTACTTGCCATGCGATCGATGAAACTAATGGCATTTCCTAGTCCATCTTCTGACTGAACCTGAACAGACATGACTTTTGCTGCAGTTCTTATTTCTTTATCTGTGGTTACCTTTTTAATGCTAGTAGCTATACTTTCAGCCGTCAGTTTAGGGGAGCCAATCATACCCATGTACTTGCCAATTTCCTGAGTTTGTACGAGTGAACCATGAAAAGGCTGATCACCTTGCATCGCACAAACAATTGTTGGGCAGCCCGCACGAATACCAGCTGCAAGTGTGCCAGCTCCGCCATGATGAACAACCGCTGCACATTGTGGAAACAGCCAGTCATGAGGGCAGGATTCAATTTCTAAAATATTATCTTCCGCCCAGGCGTATAAGCGTTTACCTTCCGCTGTTGAGGTATCAAGTGTTTCGCGAGTTAAGCCAGCCCAACCACCTAAAAGTATTCCTTTAATACCACAAAGCTGTAAGCTTTTAATCGCTAATGTTGATAACACCCTACAAAAATCTGGATTGCCCTTCATGCTGCCAAAGCCTATATAGACGGGTTTATATTGTAGAAAGTCAACCAAGTCTGGTGAAGGCGTGAAGTTGTTAGCTTTTGATAAAAACCACCAACCGCCCATGAGTTTCTGTGCTGGCCAATCTACTGGCTGTGGGCATAAACTGGGGGATACCGCACAAATTTGTGGTAAGTCGTGTGGCCAGGCCTTAAGTGATGAATCATCAGAATAGGTGCCTAAGGGCAGTCCGCAAATTTCACGCATCATGTCGAATTTTGGCTTCATAACTTTTGGGTATAACCATGACTTGATTTTATAAAGTGCCGGATTAAAAAATTTGGGGAATTTGTCTACTTCCATAGTAAATAGAGGATAGTCGGAAGTGGGATGGTTTATCTGCAAATCAAAGGTAATAACAGGAATTTTTAATGCTTCAGCCATAGACATATAAGAGCCGTAGATAATGTTAGGAGTAATTAGTAAATCTGGCTTGAAGTGTTGAGCAGCATTAAAGGCGCTGTTCATGTCAGCTTTTTGGGTGGTAGTGTATTCAGGGCTGCTTAAGTACTCTTTGCCAAATTTCGCCAGCTTAAATAACCCTTTGATCGAACGATCAGAAAGATCGACTTGCCCAAATAAACTTTCAACAAACTCTGCTATGTTTTCTTGGGCAGTAACACAATCAATACCATTTTCAATAATTAGATCAGTCGCAGGCGGTGTACCAAAAACCAATACCTCTCTACCTAATTTCTTCAGCGATAAGGCGAGGGCGGTGACTGGTTGCATATCTCCTCTGCTGCCCCAGGCGATAATCATAATGCGTTTAGGTAATGCCATTGTAATAGATGCCTCTATTGGTCTTTATAAGAAGATTTTAATTGTGAATTTAAACTATGTCATAAAAATGTTTTAGCTAAAAGAGGGGATTTATTGAGCTTTGTTGCTGTTAAATATCTGGTTGAGAAAATCTCAATATACAAATAATTTATATTGTATTAGTAGGGCCAAGAGCAAAAAGAAGTAAAGCGCTATTGACCCACAGCTATTCTGTTTTGGGCAAACAGAATAGCTTAATTGGTTATCGTCAATATCTTAACGATAAAACGATTCCACAGTGCCTTTTACTGTCATCATAAGCGGTTGACCACGGCGATCTAATGCTTTAGGCGAAGGGATTTTTACCCAACCTTCGCTGATACAATATTCTTCAACATCGAAACGTTCTTTACCATTAAGTAAAATACCAATTTCATACTCGAAAACTTCTTCGTTGTGATGTGGGCTGCGAGGATTTCCTGAAAGGCGATCTGGTAAAGCGGGTTTTGAATTAGTATCGGTCATGTTCGTGATCTGTAATAAATAAAAAGTAAGCTATTGTAGGCAATATAGGGCACTGCCTCAATAGCTGCGGTCATAATTATTGGGCGGCAGAATTAATTTAGAGTATTAAATCGCTAGTTTTATAAATATTGTCTCTTAAATACCTTAAGGAGAATATTTGTTTGCATTTAGATGCGGATAAACTACAAATAAATTGAAAGTAAAGATAATCAATTTTACATTACCCCCTTGCATCATTTGCTGATATTTAAGATAGTAAAGGCATTGATTTCAAATCACTAGTTCGAAAAATCCAAATAATAAAAGCAGAGGTAAGTATGAAGGCGAATATCTTTCCCTTAAATAAATTATCCTTTAAAAAGTCACTGCGATCGCTATGGCCAAAAGGTAAACTAATTGTATTAGTCGTTGTTATCGCTAACCTTAGTGCCTGTAGTAGTTTAGGGGTAGAACCTTGGGAACGTGATTTATTAGCAAAAAAAGAAATGGCATTGACATCTAGCCCTATTGATGCGGCTCTAGATGATCATATCTATTTCTCTAAGGAAGCATCTAGTGGCGGAAAAAGTTTTGGTGGCGGTGGCTGTGGGTGTAACTAATGATATGAATAAAAAAGTGAAAGACACCATTACCAAAACAAATAAAAAGATTAACTTAAAAGCCTCGTTGTCTTTAGCCGCAAGTGCTTTACTTGGTACTAGTGTTGTAACTGCCCCTGTGAGCCATGCAAAAGACGCTGACGAGTGGCAATTTGACAGTGCATTTTTAGTTTATTCAGAAGTCGACAGAGTCAGTGCCACTGAAGCTATTATTGCAGGCACAAAAACGTTTGATAATGATGAAGTGCTTAGTTTAAAGTTAACGGTTGATGCCTTAACGGGAGCATCAGCAAATGGTGCTATTGCTCAGCCGATGGCACAAACCTTTACTCGTCCTTCAGGTAATGGTCAATATGTTACTCCAGCAGGTGAAACACCCCTTGACGATACCTTTAAAGACACCCGCGTGCAGCTTAATGCCCAATGGGCACAACCGTTATCGGATAACATTACCGGCAGTGTTGGCGGCCATCTTTCGAAAGAGTATGATTATTTGTCTTTAGGCGTTAATGGCAATTTAGCCTATGACTTTAATCGAAATAATTCAACTATCTCAATAGGCTTAAGCTATTTTCAAGATACTTTCACCCCTGAAGGGGGCATCCCAAAACCACTATCATCTATGTTAATAGGCGACTCTAGTGCACCTGACTGGGACGCTGAATTTGCTAAAACAAGGATAGGGGATAGCGATGATAAAAGTACAGCCGATATACTTGTTGGTTTTACCCAAGTGATAAACCGTCGCATGATCACCGCTTTTAATTATTCATATTCTATGGTTGATGGTTATTTAACTGACCCATTTAAAGTGATCAGTGTTATAAATTTTGATGGCATAGCACAAGATTATATTTATGAAAACCGCCCAGATTCGCGGGTTAAGCAGAGCACGTTTATGCAAACAAAATATCACTTTGATGAGAGTTTGTTGAATACAGTGGCTGATATCTCTTATCGCTATATGTGGGATGATTGGGACATCACTTCGCATACGATTGATACGCGTTTTACCATTCCTGTTGGGCGAGCAAGTTATATCGAACCGCATATTCGATTTTATCAACAAGGTGCGGCTGACTTTTACCAGCCTTATATTATCGATGATCAAAAATCTGTAGATTTTGTTAGTGCTGATTATCGTATTGGCGAGATGACAGCGGTTACAGTTGGCGCAAAATATGGTGTGGTGCTTAATGGTGGTAATGAACTTTCCTTTAGGATTGAATATTATCGTCAAATGCCAACTGATGCTGGGTTTGTTGATCCTAATGGGCTAAATGGATTAGATAAATATCCTGTGGTTGAAGCGGTTATTGCGCAAGTAAGTTATTCATTTTAACGTTTTTAAAAGTAAGTAATTGGTGTCTAGGAGCTTATGAAAAATAAACGGACAGTTGAGTTAAATCAAAAAAAAGACGGCTATTGCGTTAACTTTACTGCTATGGCCAGCCCGTGCGAAGTACTAATACAAACGCAAGATAAGAATCTAGCTGAGCAAGTTGCTCTCTGTGTTAGTGCTGAGGTTTGGCGTATTGAAGATAAATATAGCCGATATGACCGTCGTAGTATTTGTAGTCAAATAAATAGCGGTGGAGGTAAACAAGTAGCCATTGATGAAGAAACTTATCTATTACTCAATTTTTCCGAGCAATGTTATCAATTAAGTGATGGCCTTTTTGATATTACTTCAGGCGTGCTGAGACAAGTTTGGTCTTTTGATAGCCTAAGTGGTGAGTGCCAACATTTCCCCAGTGCTACCGAGATTAACAAACTCATCCGTTTAGTTGATTGGAATAAAGTCACTTATGATCAGCACAGCATAATATTACCTAAAAATATGGAACTTGATTTTGGCGGCATAGGCAAGGAGTATGCTGTCGACCGCTGCATTTTGTTAGTAAAAGTATTAACGGATAAACCTCTTTTGGTTAATTTAGGGGGCGATTTAGCGGTAACAGGCCCCAGAACTAATAATCAACCATGGCAAGTCGCTATCGAACACCCTGATTGTGATGCACTTGGTCAGCCGCAAGATATGATTGTTGCCCTTAAACACGGTGCACTAGCCACTAGCGGTGATGCAAGGCGATACCTGATAAAGCAAGGTGTTCGCTATGGACATGTGTTAAATGCTAAAACAGGATGGCCGATAATCCATGCACCACGTTCAATAACGACAGTAGCGCCACAATGTATTCAAGCAGGGATTTTAGCTACCTTAGCGCTCTTACAAGGGGAGCAGGCCGAACAATTCTTAACAGAACAAGAGATTACTTTTTGGGCAAGAAGGTGATGTTTTAATTAGCTCTACGCCAAGCAAAGCGATTAAAAAGAATAGGAAAAGGCATTACTACCTTCTCCTAGGGGAAAATGAATCGGGACAGTATCAATTAATACCAAGTTGATTAAGTTCTTTCCCACTCAGCGAGAATTAAAAGGCTTACAGGCAAGGCATTGATTGCAGAGAATGGTTATTCCCTTGTCAAAATCAATAACGCAGCATGTAAGCCTTTTAAACTCGCCCTTTGGGAGCTTATTAGTAAACTGATAACTGCACAAAACTTATGAAATATAGAATGACTATGTTTAATTAATTTTACTTGTTATAAGCTCGCTAATACAGCTCTGAGTTGGGAAGAAATTTAATCAAATTGGTATCATATCATTAACTTATTTTCGCACGCGGTAATTTGGGTCAGTCCAACAACGAGGTAAGTCTTCGCCGGATAGAAAAGTTAGTTCTGCTTTTGCAAACTCTTGTGGGTCTTGCACCTCTTCGCCAACTTGATAGCAACCTAGCACTTTTTCATGATACAAATTAGTTAAATCTTGGATTTTGTCAATATCCACCATATCACCATTTTTTCGATTTTTTAAAAACATACTAAACTCCAGAAATCTTAAGCCCTGTGAATATTAGTATAACCGTTAATACGGCTGATGGCGGGGAGAAAGGCTTGGAAATAACAGATATTACCGGATAGATTGTTACAAAAAAACCGTTAACATTTAAAGAGGCTTAAATGTTAACTGTTACTGTCTATACAGGGCACGATTCGCTAGGTTTGCATGGTTCTATACGTTACTAAACTAGAGCAAACTAGAGCAAACTAGAGCAAACTAAGCATAACCAAGTTGAAAACCAACATGCTGATGTAATCTAACCATCATTTCTTCTTGCTCAACCACAACATCTAGTTTTTGGGCAAAAGTGCGTAACGCTTGCTCAATTTCATTAACAAATTTACCATAACCATGACTGGTTTTATCTTGCTCACTGGCAACAAAGATAAGCTGCACACTGTCAACTAACTTAGCTGAATTCCACTTGCAGGTATAACCACCACTGGTATGTTGCGGATTATAACTTAGCATTAACAGCTCACCTGATGTCACTACGTTTTCATCTTCGCCAGAGCGGATAATCGGAACTAAGCCGTTCGCGATAACAGCGCCATTATTTAAGTTTTGGTTTTTAGCTGCACCGATGAAAGCATCAGCGATGAGGTTGTAAAGCGGGTTGTAACGCTCTTGTTGATTCTCATCTTGGCTAACCAAGGCGCGAATTCGTCTGTTAATGGGAAAATCGACCACGGCATAAGTTAATGCTCTGGCTTGTGAAGAGATGGCTTGTTGATCTGCCATGTATCTGTCAGCGATAGGTCTAAACTTATGCGCCTGACTGCCTTCAATACCTTTATTTTTAGCAAATAAATCATAGGTTAAATGTTGATGATCGCTAACTCGAATTTGCTCTGGTGAAATTTCTATTTCACTAGCAAAGGCCGTTAAAGCTTTAGTGACTAGCTGATGAAACTTAGCCGATTGACCACGGATATCTTCACCGTTAGCCAAGAAAATCAAAGTGATTTTTTTCGCTTTGTTCGCGCCGTTAAAAAAAGTATTTCGGCTTGTGTGGTATTTCGGATTGTATAAAAACAGCACTTGTTGTTTTGTCTGAGCCGTCAATTTTTCTGGGCTGAAACGTACTCGAGCAAATTTATCATTAGCAATAAATTGTGAACTCTCAAGAGAGAATGTGTCATTAATAGCAAAAAACTTATCTGCGAGGTGCTGATATAGCGCTTCATAAGGCGTTTCACTGCTTTGGTCAATCAAAGGTTGATATTGTGCTATTAATTCATCGGTTAAGGCAATTTTAGCCATTAAATACTGATTTTCGCGAGCAGATGAAGGAATATAAGCTTTGTGTTGTAAATTTTTGGTACGTGAAATCGGCATAACGACACCTGTAATGTTGAATGAATTATTAATTTATGGGGTAATTATACGAGGCTATTTTTACAGAGATATGATGTAAATCAATAGATAGGCCGGCAAACTGTTAAAAGTTGTAATCGTCTGTTTATTAGTCACTTATTGGCACTGATCAAAGTGATTTAGCTGGGTTTATGCTTGTATTTCAACTTATTTTAAAGCATGGTTATAACAATCAATATTGCCACAAGGTCTAACTTCTATGAAAAAATTAAAAAATGAAGCTGAATTACTCAAAAAAGCATTAACAATTGGTGAAAATTATGCAGTTAATCGAGGTTATAATAGTTTTGCTGCAACAAATTCTGCTAAAGATAAAATAGAAAGTCTTTACCGTTTGTTGGTCAATGATAAACTTATTCAACCGTTAGCTGTTGAAAATGAAGACCAACCGAATATGAAGCACAAACTAGCACTTTGGATCGCAAAAAAGCTGCCAGAGGGACATGCTTTACTCAAGTAGCTGTTATGTTTGCACTGTTTTTTACTTTGTTAGAATAAATATTCTAAAAACTTACTCTAATCGTCATCTTTTCGTGGCATTCACCCTTTAACACTGCTAGATTGTTGATGGGATTCTAATCAGGAATTAATAATAAGGTACTCAAGGAAGTAAATTCAATTGGTCTGAACGTAAAGCCAAAGTAAAACTAATCCAGCGAGTATCGTTAACATTTGTACTAAAGTAGTACTGAATAAGCAGAGAGCAAACTATGTACCAAACTGACGATGTACGCATCAATAAAATTAAAGATCTTTTACCTCCAATTGCCTTATTGGAACGATTTCCTGCGTCAGAGCAAGCAACTAAATCAGTCGTTGCAGGCAGAACTGCTATTCACAATATTCTTAATGGTAGGGACGATCGCTTATTAGTGGTTATTGGTCCTTGCTCTATTCACGATCCTAAAGCCGCTCTTGAATATGGTCAACGTTTGGTTCAATTACGTGAAAAGTACAAAGACAGTTTAGAGATTGTTATGCGTGTTTATTTTGAAAAACCACGTACAACGGTAGGTTGGAAAGGACTTATTAATGACCCTTATATGGATAACAGCTTTAAACTAAATGATGGTTTACGCTTAGGTCGTAAGTTATTAGTCGAGCTCAATGATCTTGGTTTACCGACTGCGGGCGAGTTTTTAGATATGATCACTCCGCAATATATGGCTGATCTTATGTGTTGGGGCGCTATTGGTGCTCGTACTACTGAATCACAAGTTCATCGTGAATTAGCTTCAGGTCTTTCTTGTCCGGTAGGATTTAAAAATGGCACTGATGGCACAATAAAAATAGCGATTGATGCTATCGGCTCAGCAGCTGCATCACATCATTTTTTATCAGTAACAAAATTTGGACACGCAGCTATTGTTGAAACCACAGGTAATGGTGATTGTCATATCATTTTACGTGGTGGCAGAACGACTAACTTTGACGCTGATAGTGTTAAAGCGGTCACTGAGCAACTAACCAGCTCTGATTTAAATACTAAAGTGATGATTGATTTTAGCCACGCTAACTCAAGCAAGAAATTTGAAAACCAAATGATAGTGTCTACGGATGTAAGTGGTCAAATAAGCCAGGGTAATGACAATATTTTTGGTGTTATGGTTGAAAGTCACTTGGTGGAAGGCAACCAAAGCCTAATAAATGGTAAAGCTGAAGTTTACGGACAAAGCATTACTGATGCATGTATTGGTTGGGATGATACTGAAAAGTTATTAAGTCAGTTAAATGAAGCGGTGCTTAATCGCCGTAATATTAACGACTAAGCTACACCAACTTATTCACTGCTAAATTAAGCAAATAGGGCAATCAATTCCCTTTATTCTTAATTCATGATAAAACGTCTAATTAACTCCTTATAATTAGACGTTTTTTTATGCCTCAGACGCCGCCCGTTGTCGATCAAGTACAAGCCAACCAGCAGATCATTTCTGCAATTTTAACTAAAATTGAAAGCGTGGTTTTAGGTAAACCCCAAGAGTGTCGCTTAGCGCTTGCCTGCTTACTGGCTCAAGGACATTTATTAATAGAAGATTTACCTGGCATGGGTAAAACCACATTGGCTCATGTATTGGCTACTACACTAGGCTTAAGTTATCAGCGTACCCAATTTACCAACGACTTACTGCCTGCAGACGTGGTCGGATTTTCGATTTTCAATAATGAAACTAATCAGTTTGAACTGCACAAAGGGCCCATTTTTAACCAAGTTGTCTTAGCTGATGAAATTAACCGCGCGAGTCCAAAAACACAAAGTGCATTGCTTGAAGCGATGGCAGAGCAACAAGTAAGTATCGATGGTATTACCCATGAATTGCCGACGCCATTTTTTGTGATTGCCACTCAAAATCCGCTATTTCATGCAGGAACTTATCCTTTACCGGAATCACAACTTGATCGCTTTATGATGCGTTTATCCTTGGGCTTCCCCGATTTAAAAGCGGAAAAGAAAATTTTGTTAAGCGCTAGTCTGCGCACTAATCAAGCATCAAAAAATAGCAAGACCAATATCAGTGCTGATAATGAGGCGGTTATCTCACAAGAGGAGCTGATTGCTATACAAGATGCAGTTACTCAGGTTAACGTATCAAATGATGTACTTGAATATATTATTGCCTTAAGCCACGTGAGTAGACGTGCTTATAATCAGCAAGAGTATTCAAAAGTTAATTCACAAGTAAGCCCACAAGTGAATGAGCCCAAAATTACCTGTAAGCCGTTATCACCAAGAGCGTCAAAAGCACTACTGCAGGCGGCAAAAGCGATGGCGTTTATTAATAACCGTGATTATGTTTTACCTGATGATGTGCAAGCCGTATTTTATGTTGTTTGTCAGCACCGACTAGAAATGCAGCCAAATCAGCAAATAGGCTCAAGTCAAGCAGATGCTACAAGTGTCGCAAATCAAGTACTCAATTGTGTTGATGTGCTAAACCCCCTTGGTTATTCGTAACGGATTATATTATGGCTATAACAACCATTTTTTCCTTACCTAAATCGGTCAAAAAGTTTTTTGATAATAACTTTGAGCGTTGGCTGGCTCGTAGGATACCAGCAAGACAAGAACATCAGTTAAATAGTCGTAATATTATGATATATCCAACGCGTTTTGGTTTGTCCTACCTAAGCTTTGTGATACTGGTGTTTTTATTAGGGACTAACTATCAAAATAATATTATTTTATTGTTTAGTTATTTATTGGTAAGTTTGTTTATTAGCGTGATGTTACATAGTTTTTATAATTTCTCACAATTACGATTTTATAGCATGTCACAACAGCAAGGTTTTTCAGAAGGCACCTTATATTTTCCTATACAAGTCATAGCTAAAAAAACGCATTTTGATATAAATTTTTATTTTACTAACGCTTTGTCTGGTAATCAAAATCAAACTATTACTCAGTGTCATGAAGGAAGCCATGAAATTAAACTACCCTATCAAGCGTCAAGTCGTGGTAAACATCAGGTAGGCAGAGTCACTGTTTTTAGTGAATATTCCTTAGGTATCTTTAAAAGTAAATCCGTACTCGATTTTGATCATACGGCTTTGGTTTACCCAAAGCCGAAAAGACTTGTTGCTGGGCAATATCAATTATCGTCACAAAGTGAAGAGCCTAATACGGACACCAGACAAACAGTTAACATTGCAGGCACAGACGATTTTTCTGAGCTTAGAAGCTTTGTTCGAGGGGAGTCAAGAGCAAGAACAGCCTGGAAACAACTGGCAAAAGGGCAAGGACATTTCACTAAACACTACCAAGAAGGTCAAGGACAATTACAATGGCTAAAGTTAAGTGAAATGCCAAGTAATGATATAGAAGAAAAATTAGCTTATCTAAGTTTCTTAGTTATTGAGTTATCAGCATCAAATGAAACTTTTGGTCTAGAGATTTATACCGATACAGCCAATAATTCAGCCAATATAGCGCCAAACTCGGGCGCTATTCACCAACAAGATTGTTTAACTGCGTTGGCTTTGTATTGATGATTTTTTTTAAAAATAAAATAACTAAAGCCGACAAAAATAAACGTATGATAAACCCCTTTATTTTGAGTACAAAGAACGCTTGGTTATTATGGTTATGCCAATGTTTAAACATTGCGATAATTGCGCTAGAGCTCAGTACTTGGATGTTAGCGATTATTTCATTATCGTTAGCATGGCAGGCGCTGTTGTTACACAGCAGCCGAGATAATATTGATAAAATGTCGAGTAAGTCGGCTAATAAAAGTGTTGGCAATACAAAAGCAAGGGTAATATCTCCCATTATATTATCGACTTTTGCTTTAATGGGTTGTGTGGTTATTGCTATTACGGCTAAGCAAGTGGGTCTGCTGTTAAGTATGGTGCATTTACTTTGTTTTTCTTATGTACTCAAAGCCTTTGAATTAAGGGCCCGTAGGGATTTTTATCAATTACTTCTCTTAGGTTTGTTTATTTTAGCTTCGTCACTAATTTTTAGGCAAGATCTTGCTTTTTCAATGATAACTGTTGCACTATTAGTCATCAATTTAGCGGTATTATTGCAGTTATTTTCATCCCATAAGTCTTTTACAACGAATATCAAAGTGATCGCTATCTTATTGGCGCAAAGTACTATTTTGGCGATTGTACTTTTTTTGGTATTTCCTCGGATGTCACCTTTTTGGCAAGTTCCACTGGCAAAATCGGCCGAAACAGGATTGTCTGATACCGTTAAACCCGGCGATATAGCAAATTTAACTCGCTCAACTAAATTGGCATTTCGAGCTGATTTTGGACAACAGCAAATACCTGGTTATTCACAATTATATTGGCGTGCAATGGTGTTAGAAAATTACGATGGTAGACAGTGGAGCAGGCAAAAAACAGCGGGTAAAAGACAAGATAAAACTCACCGCTTAAAGATAGAGTCAGCCGAACAAGCTCTTCTTTTCGATGCTAATAAAATGGGGGTTTTGCCTTTAAACTATCAAGTGACAGTCGAGCCAAGCTTTCAAAAATACTTGTTTTCTTTAGCACCTGCGCTTGCCTATGGTGAGAGAAAGGGCATCATTGCCCAAGCTGATTATACTTTTAGCAACGAAAAAATTATCACCCAAGCTAAATCTTATCAATTAAGCAGTTATTTGACTGTACCATTAGCAATTGAATTATCGCTTAACAGTAAGCAGATAAACTTGAACTACCCAGCAGGGAGTAATCCAAGACTTGAGCAATTAGCATTACAGTTACAGCATAATTATGTTGATGTTCAAGCAAGAGCACAAGCAATATTAACCCTTATCAACAAAGGAAAATATGCTTACACGTTACAGCCTCCGCTACTTAAAAATAACAGCTTAGACCAATTCTTCTTTGATACCCAATCTGGATTTTGTGTGCATTATGCCAGTGCTTTTACCTTCTTGATGCGCGCTTCAGGCATTCCCGCAAGAATGGTTACTGGCTATTTAGGTGGTGAATTTAATGGTGTTGTTGATGCACAAAAATCGATAACAACAGGACATTTAAGTATTTATCAATATGACGCGCATGCCTGGTCTGAAATATGGGTGGCGGGTAAAGGTTGGCTTCGTATTGACCCAACAGGGGCTGTTGATCCACAACGCGTTAATTCTGGTTGGTCTTCTGAGTTGTTACAAGAGCAGTCAGCATTAAACAATGAGTTATTAAGCTTGTATCAAATGAAGAATAACGCCTGGTTAAGAGCAATACGTTTACAATTTGATGCGCTTGATTATCAATGGACCCGATGGGTTATTGGCTTTAACACTAAGCAGCAACTTGATTTATTCAACAGCTGGTTTGGCAAAATGGTCTCTTGGAAGTTAGCGTTAATTATGGCTATTTCTTTAGTTGTCAGCATGGTCATGCTTATGTTGTTTTTGCATCTGTTAAATCGTTCAAAGCGGTCTCAACTCCCTTTAGCTCAGTGGCAAGTTATTTATAAAAAAGCCTTGGGTAAATTAGCAAAACAGGGCTTAAATAAACCTGTTGCGATGACAGTTAATGATTTTTCAAAAAAGGTAAGAGAGCAATGTCCCGAATTAGCGATCGCCTTTACCCGCTTAAGCGCTAGTTATAGTTGCTTAAGTTATAAAGCCTTAACACTGGATGAACAAGATAAATTAATATTAACAATGCAGCGACAATACCGACACTTGCTTCAGACCATGAAAAATAAGCACTAAAAATATTTTACATATTTAATTCATAAAATTGAAACAATTAGCCGCTAGCCTACTAATCAAAGATAAAAGTTCCTTGTTGAATGCTCGAATTTTTCCTAAGTTTAAGGTAATACAAAGTTAAGTTTTAGATAATAAATTAGACTTTTGTATTTAGGTAATTTGTAGTTAAGTTATTTGTGATTTTTAGATACGGAGTGTCGTTTATGCCACATATTCCAAGTGATTATGATAATGTTTATGAAAAAAAGATGAGTTTAACTGAGCGTTATAGAATGGCGACATTAGTGGCTGTTATCAGTTACTTTACCCTCATTGGCTGGGTAGTCGCGATGATTATTTATGATAAACATCAATCATCACTGGCAAGTTTTCATTTACGACAATCTTTAGGTTTAATTATAACGGGAGCGATCCTCTCATTGATTCCTTTAGTCGGCTGGGTGTTAAATATTGGTGTTATATTAGCTTGGGCCGTAGGCATTTATGCTGCGATTCAGGGACAAGAATACAAAGTACCCTTGTTAGGTGATTTTTATCAGCAGCACCTAGACTTTATTCAATAAACTAATACCAATTTGATTAAATTTCTTCCCAACTCAGAGCTGTATTAGCTAGCTTATAACAAGTAAAATTGATTAAACATAGTCATTCTATATTTTATAAGTTTTGTGCAGTTATCAGTTTGCTAATAAGCTCCCAAAGGGCGAGTTTAAAAGGCTTACATGCTGCGTTATTGATTTTGACAAGGGAATAACCATTCTCTGCAATCAATGCCTTG
>MAAB01028994.1_pt1 | contig 28584 bp, 21 predicted proteins | sample 1115991 | NCBI WGS metagenome assembly MAAB01 (sample SAMN04961124, study PRJNA320927) | seawater metagenome | isolation source: sample BD02T18 sea water enriched with oil for 18 days | place: USA:Gulf of Mexico | collected 2013-07-27
GGTGAATAAGCCGGCACTGAGTAGAGCCCCCAGTGAATGAAAATACCAAAACGTGCATCACGCCACCACTGTGGTGTTTCACGGCTATCAATAGATTGCCAGTTTGCTTGATATTCTTGATCGGTAGCGCTAGCTGCACCACTCAGCGCAAGTAGTGATGCCATTGTGACAGAAAGTAATTTTTTCATTTTTATAAACCTATATACCTTGTGTAACTTTAAATATAAAAGTACAGTATACTTTTCATTCTTCATCGTCAACTGAATTTATAACAGTGCGCTTAGCTTAAGGGCAAATAAAAACAAGTGGGTAAAACAAAATGAAATCTTTATTGAATACACAAGGCAATAAATTTTATCGCTCGGTTAAATATTCTCTGTGCGCTTCGATATTAGCGACTTCACTTCAGGCGAGTGGCAATGATGATACGAATGTAAATACTGAACCAGATATTGATTTTTCACTGGTTGAAGGGGCACCAACCAAAACTCATTTCACTGCTGAAAGCAGGACGTCGATGCAGCGGCTTTATCAGGATAAAATTGGCATGTTTGTTCATTGGGGTCCTTATGCCGTGTTAGAGGGCATATACAGGGGCAGGCGAAGTGCTGGTGAATGGATAATGAATCGCGCTGCTATTCCAGTAAAAACCTATGAGCAGATGGCAGCAAAGAAAATAGACTTATCCAGTTTTAATGCCGATGAATGGGCACAATTAGCACAAGATGCCGGCATGGGTTTTGTTGTGGTTACCGCTAAGCATCATGATGGTTTTGCTATGTTTGATTCTAAAGTATCAAGTTATGATATTACTGATTTTGCTGGCACGGGTCGCGATCCTATGCAAGAGTTGTCGGTAGCGGTGCGGAAAAAGCATATAAAAATGGGTTTTTATTATTCACAAACGCAAGATTGGCATGAGGCAGGCGGTATAGGCAATACTTGGGATTTTACTAAACCTTCTGAACAAGCGTTCTCAGCTTACCTTAATAATAAAGCTATTGCTCAAGTTGGAGAGTTGGTAAAAAACTATGGTGATTTGGCTATGATATGGTTCGATACTCCTGGCCCTATTAATAGTGATGATGCTGGCAAGTTGATAGCTATGGTCAATGAAAATCAACCGCAAGTGCTGATGAACTCTAGGATTGGCGGTGGTCATGGTCATTTTGAATCGGCGAAAGATCACGGTTTTCCTCCAGGGGTCTATGTTGATGCTAAAAATGCCATTGAAAGCATTAAAATTCCTTGGCAAACCCATACATCGGTAGTTAACCCTTGGGGATATACCAGCTGGTCAAAAATCAGGCCGGCGACTGAATTCATTGATAACTTGGTCGAGGTTGTCAGTAAAGGTGGGGTCTTGTTATTAAATGTTGCTCCCGATGGCCATGGCAGTATTCCTGAGGCGCAAGCCCAGGTTTTACGTGAATTAGGCCAATGGTTAACGGTAAACGGCGATGCTATTTATGATGCTGACGCAAGTCCGTTTAGTCATCATAAATACCCGATGACAGTGAAAGGTAAAAAACTTTATATACATCTAAAAAATGCTACCGCAGGTCAGCGGTATGATATTGATGGTATATTAAATCGTGTTGAAAAAGTCTATTTACTTGCTGATACAAAGCAAGAGGCACTGACGGTTAATCAACAAGGACGCAGTTTACAAGTTACCTTGCCAATATCGATTAGGGCAGAAACTATCACTGTATTAGCTTTGTCTTTAGATGATGCATCGATTCGAATTGCCGATCAAACTATTCAGGCGCTTGATAATGTTTTTAAATTACCCGTTAAATTAAGTCATATTAATAGTTTGCGTTTTGGCTATGATAAAAAAAATGATGCGAGTTTTCATTGGACCCATAATGGCCAAAAAATGTCTTGGAATATTAATATTTCAGTTCCAGGGCGATATAATATCTTCTCTGAGCAAGCGGCCGACAATACCCGCGAAGGTATTGAATATACAGTTTCTAATGGTGATCACTCCATAACCGCTTTATCGGTGGCAACGGGTAGTAAAAAATCATTTAGAAAAATAGAACTTGGTACCTTGAGCTTTGATAAACCAGGGCATTATCAAATATCTACAGAAATAACAAAACGTTTGCCATTTGCTCAAACTAAGCAGTCAAGAAAGGATAAATTCAACTTGAGAAGTTTGACCATGAATTTACTGATAGAGCAGCAGTAAATTAGCAGCTAGTGCTTTATTCTTCTGTCGGCGCGATTGCTGGCGGTAACATTAAAGGCACTTGGTCTGGATAGCCAATGTATTAACGAAGCATTGGCATTTAACCTAACAATAATTAAGGCAAGTTTTTCATAATATTAAGGGCTATAATCATGCACTTATCTCAAGCCGAGCTTAACTTAACTTAGTTTCGTTTAGCTTAAACCAAGCTTAACATTTATCTTAGTTATCCCATTATTTAGAGGTGTATTTTGTTGTTTAGATTTTTTTATGTTGTTTTTTGGCTTTTGTTACTCGTTTCATTTAATCAGCAATTAATGACCACAGCGCAAGCCGTTGAACTCGGCAAACACTATTTTCAAAAAACTAAGCCAGTATCTAATCAAGTATGTACTAGCTGTCATCAGCAGCAACAGCATAGTTGGCAAGCATCTGATCATGCTAAAGCCATGGCTATTGCCAATGAAAAAACAGTGTTAGCCAATTTTAACCAAATTAAGGTTGAGCATTACGGCCAAAAAGCGTTTTTCTTTATTAAAGATAAAAAATACCAAGTAACGGTTTCTTATGATGACAAGTCAAATGCTTATCCGGTTAATACCTATCAAGTAAAATACACTTTTGGCCATTTTCCACTGCAGCAATACTTAGTTGAAACCGCAACAGGTAAGTTGCAAGTTTTACCTTTTGCTTGGGACTCTCGAGCCAAAGCTGAGGGTGGTCAGCGCTGGTATCATAACTACAGTCAAGAGGATATTAGTCCACAAGATAGGCTACATTGGCGTCAGCCATTACAAAACTGGAATGGCATGTGCGCGGATTGTCATTCAGATGGTTTGAAACGTAATTATAACCTTGATAATAATAGTTTTTCTTCAAAGTGGGATGGTATTAATGTCGGTTGTTTGTCTTGCCACAGCAACATGACAGCCCATGCACAAGCAGCTGAAAAATCATCAAAGTCAGTTAAACGCAACGTCAGCAAAGATACTATCTCGAGTAAACATCCAACAGGAAAGTGGCTTAGGGCTATAGGGAAAAAAACTGCCAGCTGGCAGGGGGAGCCACGTGATAATACCTTTATGGATACGTGTTTCGCTTGTCATTCATTACGCTCGCCATTAACCGATGGTTTTGATGCCAAAACGCCTTTCCTCGAACAATTTTCGCCACAACTATTGGCGGCGCCTTTATACCATGCTGATGGTCAAATTAAAGAAGAAGTGTATGTTTATGGCTCATTTCTACAGAGTAAAATGTTTGCTGCGGACGTTAACTGTTTAGATTGTCATGACAAGCACACCATGAAAGTAAAAGCCTTGGATAATGCTTTGTGTTTACAGTGTCATGGCAGCGAAGTGTACAACGTCAAGTCGCATCACCAACATCAAGATAACTCTAGTGGCGCACAATGTGTTAATTGTCATATGCCAACCAATCGTTATATGGGCGTTGATGATAGACGAGATCACAGTTTTAAAATTCCACGCCCAGATGTATCAAGTAAATTTAATAGCCCTAATGCTTGTATACAATGTCATGAGAAAAAAAGTAACCAATGGGCCAGTGATAACTTAAAAAAATGGCACGGCAAGCCAAAAGCGATATTAGCGAGCAAACAGTTTTTAATGCAGTTAAATAGCGGACAAGCCATTAACCTTGAAGATCACTTAACTATTATCGCTGACAAAAAGCTTGCGGTGATCAATCGGGCAACGGCCATTTCGCAACTAGCTTACACCACACAAACCATCACTAGCGATATCTTAAAACCTTTATTAACCGATAAAGAAAATCTTCTTCGATTAAGTGCCGCCAGTGCGGCAACACTATTACCACCAAGTGATAGAGTGGCGTTATTAGTGCCGTTATTAAACGATGAATATAAAGCCATTCGAGTGGCCGCAGCGCGTAGTTTGATAGACAGCCAGGTTTCAGCTATTGATCAAGCCGTGTTTGCTAGCGCTTTTAAAGAGCTACAACAGGCAAATGACATAAGCAGCTGGCGCGGAGAAGGGCGGATGAATCTGGGCATTAATGCCTTGCAAGGCGGGGATGTAGCCACGGCAGAAAAATCTTTTAAAGCTACGATTGTTGTTGAGCCATATTTTGATACCGGTTATATCAACTTAGCGGATTTATATCGCTCACTGCAACAACCAGCACAAGTGAGTTCAGTGTTGATGAAGGGCATGACAAACTTACCTAAATCAGGCGCAATAAAATATTCTTATGGTTTGCATCTTGTTCGTCAGAAAAACCTTGCTAAAGCAGTCACATATTTTGAGAAAGCGATGTTGTTATCTTCGGATAATTCCCAATATGCTTATACCTATGTCTTAGCAATGGACGGAACAGGGCAAAGTGCACAAGCATTAGTTAAACTTAAAGCATTGATTTTGAATTATCCAGACAAAGGGCAATTGCAAGAGCTTGGTTTGTACTTATCACAGAAATTAAATAGTAAAGTCGACTATGACTGGTTTATAACTTTATAATTATGTCATATACCCGCTCCACTTGAAGATGCTCGTTTCAGGAAGTCTGAGCGATTCATAATCAAGGCGCATTTTTTTATTAAGGGTTATTCAGGAGAATATGCTCCTGCATTCTCTAATAAGCTACATCCATGTAGCGTCCTTAAAAAGAAATGTAACGCAGAGTATGATTTGCTCAGCCTTCCCCAATGGGCTGGTTTATAAACGCTTTATGCTGCGTTATTGATTTCGACAATAGAATGACTATTCTCTTCAATCAATGCCTTGCCTAAAGGCGTTTCTAATTCCAGCTGAATCATGCATCTTCAAGTGGAACGGGTATATGACGCTTTTTGGGGAAAGCACCTTAGAATATTTAATCTAAAAGTTACAACTACATAGATAAGCAAACGGAAATAATTTAATGGTGAGAAAAGCCATTGATTATTTTGGTTGCTAATTCAGATATAAGCTATTGATCTCAAATGACTGGCCTTGCTGCTGTTTTTTAGGTGGTGGTTATATCCTAGTTTTTAGAAGCATTAGTAGTGCCTGTATCCTCTGAATGAATCAGGTATTAGTAAAAAGGCTAAAACAATTAACCTGCGTATTAATACAGAGGTAAACCACTATATAGTCAATGTAGAACTTTGTTCTTAGTAGAAAATTAAGATGGAGATGAAGATGGAGAAGGGGATACTGCCAGCTGAAGTCGATTGGGTAGTAATACCAATGACACTAATAAATTGATCAGGCATTATTTGATTGAATGTTTACATTCTCCAAATGAAGTAGCTTTGCATTAAAAAAGAGCTTTAAAATAAATATCAAAGCTCTTTTATCATTTATACTCAAACTACTCATGGTTATTTTAATGACTTAAGGTATGCCAATAAATAGTTTTGTTCTGCCATATCTGTAATTTGAACATGACGCATACGAGTACCAGGCACTAAAATATCATTACCTGCAATCCACCGGCGAAGGTTAGCTTCAGTCCAAGTTAGACCTGATTTCTGTAATGCTTCAGAATAGGCAAAACGAGGAAGAGATGCTGCTTTACGATTTATAACGCCAGCTAAACTAGGACCGAATGTATTTTTACTCGTATCAGTTGAGTGACATGCACTGCACTTTTTAAAAATCTCTTGCCCTGCTGCTTGCATCATCACTTCATTATTATCTTTCGAAAATGAAGTAAAAGAGATAGTCGCTGCTAAAATTGACATACCCAATATTTTGCTTTTCATTTTATTCCCTTTATATAACTGAAAGACTCAGTACTATTATATTATTTATTACCCCGTGCAGATGTAGACCTTAAGGATGAAATGAACCTACTCATAAAGTATGAGTTTGCTTCATCCTTCACCTTCTATCTAGTTACTCTATTTTCGTCATTTGAGTACTAATTCTGATAAATTTTACGCGGTAATATAAGTGATAAAATCAGTGTGAATAGCTTATAATAAGTTAGGTAGATTTAATCTAGCAATGGTTATGTTAACGTGGAGGCAATGGGCGTAAATGGTTGAAAATAGAAGTCAGTTAAATAGTAATTATCACGAACAAGGTTACTTTGTAATAAGAGATTATTTTGATGCGGCTGAAATATCAGCACTTAGAAAAGTCATATTAAAGTTTCATGAGTCATGGAAAAACGACAACGCTGAATTTTATCAGGAAGAAGCCTTTAATTCTTCCTTAATAACTGGAAGTCAGTATTTAGCGTATGACGATAGGGTGAAGCTTTTCAACTTTATCAGTTCGAAAAAAATAATGAGTATTGTCGATTCTGTTATGGCGGCCAATCCCTCTTTTATGAATACTCAATTATTCTTTAATCCCGTTAATCCTCAGCAAAAAGACTTTTGGCATCGAGATTGCCAATATGATTATGACGTTGAAGATCAAAAAAAGGTTATTCAGGAAACGCAAGTTGTACATTTTCGAATTCCTTTATTTGATGAACTCGGTATGGAACTGGTGCCAGGAACGCATAAACGATGGGATAATGATGAAGAATTTGATGTCCGACAAGAAGAAAAGGGAAGGTTGAGTAGTGAAGGCCTATCTACGGGTAAAAAGATTAAGTTAGCAGCGGGAGACTTGTTAGTTTTTTCGGCTGATATGATCCACCGTGGACTATACGGGTTAAATCGGTTAGCGCTGGACATGTTAGTTTTTGATTCAACAGGCGATTATGTTGATTATGTTGATGACGATTGTTTACCAGAGACTTCAATGTTAAATGAAATTGATGATCCAAGGTTATTTATGAATACCTTGGATTTAAAAATGAAGGTTAATTCGCTAGTTAATGAATGTTGATATGATATGGGCAGCCTAAGCCTCGGTGGAGTCTTAGAGTGACCATATTTCATTCTGGACTTTTACGCTCGGTAGATGGCGTTATTACTTAGGTCCTTTCTTCGCAATGATAATAGGCGAATTAACAGGGTTTTTGAGAATATGACCGGTCTTAAGTCCTTTAATAGTGCCCCATGCTGCTATAACCCAAGCACAGATTAATGCAGCAAATAAGATAATCGAAGCCCATTCAAACGCTGGCAACCCAGTATGTAAAGCCAACTGTACCTAAAGCGCCTGCTGCTGTAATAGATTGTCCTAATGGGCCTAACACCAACCATAATGTTGGTACGCGTGCGCCACCTGAAGTGCCTGAGTGTACTAATAAAACAATCACATCCAGTTTCCTGAATGTGGTTGCATAATTCACATTGTTCGATTATTTATTTTTCAGTACTTATTTCTAAGTAAAGGCAGCCAATGACCAAAACCCCAAAGCATGGTTTGAACAAAGCTTATTTCGATATTGCTTTTACTCTTCACTTTAGCTTTCATCGCAAAAAACTCAAGTAAGTGTACCAAAAGCACAACACCAGCTAAAACTAACGCATATAATTGATATTCTACTGGTAGAGGTGATAGGGATAATAGACCTGTTATCGCTAAAATCCATAAACCAATCAGTAACGCTTTAGTACTAACTATAATAAAATTAAACATTTATATTTCCTTAGTTGGCCAGCATCATATCTGCAACTTTTTCGGCAATAGCCATAGTAGGTGCGTTGGTATTACCACTGATAAGGGTTGGCATAATAGAAGCATCAATAACTCTTAAGTTATCTATACCGTGTACTTTTAATTGATTATCAACCACAGCCATCTCATCGTTGCCCATTTTACAAGTGCCAACAGGGTGAAAAACTGTGCCTATACGCTCTTTGGCTTTAGCAAATATTTGTTCATCCGTTTCAAAAGCATTACCTGGATGGACCTCATTTTCATAATGTTGTGCTAATGCAGGCGCGGTTAAAATTTTACGCAGCTGACGCATACCATTAATTAATACCGTTTTGTCTTTCCCTTCCTTATCAGAAAATAAGTTGAAATCTATCTCTGGCGCATCTTGATAGTGAGCTGATTTTAATGACACTGTGCCTGTACTTTCAGGGCGCAGCACACAAACATGACATGAAAATCCATGTTGTGATAAAAGTTTCAAATCTCTGCCATTGTCGTCATATAGTAACGGCAGCATATGCAACTGAATATCGGGTCTGTTTTCATTGTCATTTGACTTAATAAAACCACCAGCTTCTAAAATGCTATTGGCAAGTTTGCCTTTTTTACCTGTGAGGTACTTCATGGCATCAGGCGCCATTTTTAGTAACCCAGTAACAGATAAGGTAAAACCATCTGTTTTTTTACTTTTGACTAATACACAGGCATCTACATGTTCTCGTAAGTTTTTTCCAACACCTTTAAGCTCATGTACACAATCAATACCATGTTGTGACAACTCACTTTTATCACCAATACCAGATAACATTAATAATTGTGGTGAAGCGATACTACCACCACTTAAAATGACTTCTTTGTTCGCTGTTAAGGTCCTCTTTTCGCCTTTAACATAAACATCTACACCATAGGCTTGTTTGTCTTTTAGTAATACCTTACTCACTTGTGCGCGCGTTAATACGGTAAGATTAGGTCTAGACAATACGGGCAACAAATAGGCGTGAGCTGCAGAGCAACGCTTGCCATTTTTTATGGTGCACTGGTAATAACCGACACCTTCTTGATCACACCCATTAAAATCATCGTTAACTTTGAAACCAGCCTGTTGGCTAGCCTCAATATATCGTTTACTGATCTCATAGAAAGCAGGGCGATCAGTTACTTGTAAGGGACCTGCGCCGCCGTGTAATTCACTTTCGCCACGGCTATTGGTTTCCGACTTCTTAAAATAAGGTAAAATATCGTCGAATGACCAGCCATCATTACCAAGTTCTGCCCAATGGTCATAATCTTGTTTTTGCCCACGTATATAAAGCATGGCATTGGTGGCTGAACTTCCGCCTAAACCACGTCCTCGGGGTACAAACAAGGGTGTTCCATTACGGATGTCTTTTTTAGGCTTAGCGGTAAAGCTCCAGTTAAATTTTTTCAAAAACATAAACGCTGAAAAGGCACCTGGGGTTTTTACTAACATAGAGTTATTATCACTACCAGCCTCTAATAAACAGACGTTAAACTTGCCATCTTCAGTTAATCTATTTGCCAAAACACAGCCTGCGGAGCCTCCACCGACGATAATGTAATCAAATTCATTATGTTGCGATTTATTCATATACGTTACCTTAAATTTATACTATTCATGCTTAAAACACTCTTAAGAATATGCATTTCACATAGGGTATACCCGTTCCACTTCAAGTGGAGCGGGTATACCCCAAGCTACTTTAAAATACGTGTTGAGATTAACGTCCTAAACGTCTAAGTGCAGAGGTAGAAAAGTCTTTTCTTTTCACTTTTTTGCCCCAAACCATGAAGGTTGGCTCTTCATTACTTAACCCTGTAACCAGGTAACGTCCAGAGTTTAAGTCATATAAAGTTTCAGCAACCATCCACGGGGTGTCAACATCATAAAATTGAATGTTATGCGCTTCAGATAATTTCCATAGTTCACCACGGCCATCATATTGATCAATAACCGATGCGCCCCATGTATCTTCGTCTATAAAGAAAGTACGTTTTGCGTAAATATGTCTCGAGCCTTCTTTTAGGGTCGCTTCAACCTGCCAAACACGGTGTAACTCGTAGCGTAAATAATCAGTATTTAAATGACCTTTTTGAATTACGTCATCATATTTTGCTGTGGTATCAAGCAAGTTATAAGAATTATAGGGAATATAAAGCTCTTTTTTACCGACTAATTTCCAGTTATAACGGTCAGGTGCACCGTTGTACATATCATAGTTATCAGAGGCTCTTAAACCATCGGTACCTTGACCTGGTCCATCATAAGCAACGTTTGGTGCACGGCGAACACGGCGTTGACCAGAGTTATAAACCCACGCTTTACGGGCCTCTTTTACTTGATCCATGGTTTCATGTACCAACAAAGCCGTTCCTGTTAAACGTGCAGGAGCGGTAATTTGAGAAAGATAGTAAAACAGAATGTTGTCATCTTTTTTAGCATCACGGCCGCCTTTTAAAAATTCGGGCCACACTAATTGATCATTCATTTTAACGGGTACAAATGAGCCATTTGATTGCACTGGAATGGTGGTGGTAAAACGTTTAGCTGTGCCACCACGAAAGCGGGTTATGTGATTCCAAATAACTTCAGAGCCATTTTGTGCAATAGGAAAAGGTATCGTTGTCTCAAAATTAGCAACACCATTGCCAGATTGCACCAGTTCAGCGGTTGTGGCATTTTTCTTAACAACATCATAAAGTTCATTTGAATAGGCAGCGGTTCTTCTTGTTTTATAAATAGGCATTGTATAGCCTGCGTACTTCTCAAACATCGCAATTTGACCCGCACTTAAGTTAGCTTTGTAATCGCTAAAGTTAGCACGCGTTATTTCAAAGAGTGGCTTTTCTTGTGAGAATGGATTTTCAGGACGTCCTGAATCTTTACTCTTAGTTGAATTCTTACTCGTTAGTCCACCTGTCCAAGCAGGGATAGTTCCATCTGCATTGGCCGCCATTTCGGCACCTAATGGTGTCAGGGTGTTACCTAATTTATCGGCTTCTTGTGGGTTAACTTTTGCTAATGCGGCACTGCTTACTAGTGTTAACATCAGTAAACTTGCGGTTGTAATATATTTTTTCATCATGATTCTCTTAATGTTTTTGCACTATAATTAATATGAAATGCCAAATGACAGTGATACCAAGTCTTTATCTTCTAAAATATTATGACTACCACCTGAATAGTTGTTGTAACCTATGGTGACGGTATATTTTTGCTGATAGGCGGCTTCTAAAGAAAAGCCTAGGTTTTTCCGTCCTTCATGAAATTGTTGGGCGGGATCTGGCGAGTAACCATTAACATCATGTGCCCAAGAAAGTGTTGGCTTTAACGATACGCCGGCAAATACATCAGAATATTGCCAAACAGCACGCATGCGATAACCCCATGCGCTATCAGTAACAAAACCATCAGTGCGACAATCTCCCGATAAGGCGCCTGCATCGACAAGGTTGGTACAATTTAAGCCGCCACCAGCATCAAAATCCCCCAATCCAAAGACTGAGTTCCTCCCGTAATGTTGATCTGAGTCTTCAACGCCATCAGTTAAAATCATGCCCACCTCTGCAATAACGGTTAACCGAGAAGCACCCATAGTATTTTCAAAAAATTGAATAGCGGTCATCTGTAATTGGGTTACATCAAACTCATCCCAACCTTTTACTTCTTCACCATAACCAACCGCGGTTACTCGTGGAGTAAAACGTAAAAAGGGCGCTTCAGATAAGGTACCGTTGAGTAATTCTGGTCCACTAATTTGTACTGGAGTATCAGGCTTATAAGAGGCTTCGCCCGACAAAGCTACACCGCCAACATTGGTGGCAAAGCTAACCCCGTAAAACTTTAAGTCTTCTGGAAATTCAATGTCATAACCAGGATTCAATGCAGCTAAAGAGCCGCCTGTTGGGTCGAGGGCGCTAGGAATAAAAACGGGGGCTGCATTTCCTGTAGCGGTAGGAATGCTAGTGCGCACAGTATTAATGAGCGGTAGGCGAGAATGAATATTCATGTAGTATATTCCAAACTCGGTATCATTTAATTCTTCAGCATAATAACGCGCCGCTAAGCCATATTGACCACCGTCATCCGGTTCAACATCAGCTTGTCTTTCAACGACAAAGCCTGCAGCCAATCCCGCTTGGTCTCCTAAAGGGCCGACAGAAACGTAATTACATCCCGATGCAGCAAAATCAGCACCTGAAAAATAGGTACCACAACCATCAATTTGAGTTTTCTCCCACTCGTATTGATAAAAAGCTTCAACACTTAGGTTCTCAGTGAGACCAACGTTACCGTAAAGCATGCCAACAGGTAAGATACCTTCTTTTAAATCCGCGCCAGGACGCCTTAGGGCCGCGACATCAAAAGGGTTTGATGAGTTCATGCCACCTTGAATAAATGTACTTTCTCCCCAACTAACCACCTGTCGACCTAAGCGAATGTCTATCGGGGTTTCTCCTAAATCAAATGAAGCATAAACATAGGCATCTAATAAGGTGATGCCAGAAAATTTAGTATTATTTTCAAAACCATCATCACTTAATGGTGTATTCGGGACATAACCATTACCTGAGTTACCATGGTTCACATCACCTTCTTTAAGTGCATAGTCATACCAATATTTAAATCGAACAAAAGCGCCGAAATCCCCTTTGCTTAATTGGATATCATGCACACCTTTAATTATTTGCGAGTAGGCATCATGTTTGGAGTAGTTTAAATTTCCATCATCGGTAGTGGATGTACCACCAGTTCCGCCATTGGTTTTGCCAATAAATCGTGGGTCAGCATCGCCTAGTCGCCAACTTGAACCAATATCTAATTGAGAGTTTATTTGCAATAAAATGTCGTCATTTTCACCAAAATTGAAGTCTACAGCGTGTGCTGATGATGCTGCCAGCGCCATCGCGACAACCAGAGCTAATGGTTTGATTTTATGAATATTTTTTAGCATGTCATTCGCCTATTATTATCGTTATAATACTTATTGTAATGTTCGTTTCATCATTACATTACGACAATGATCAGTTTAATATTTCGCTAAATGTGCCAACCTCTTGTCATTTCGTGCAAAACTCGTAGAATGTAAAAATATGAAAAATTCAGGCAACGCAGTGCAAAATTATTACTCGACATTAACGGGCTGGATGAACCCTACTTCAAAAGCTATGGATGCCCATAATATTGATATCGCATCAGCATTAAAAGAATGTGATATTTCTCAAGATGTGATGGCCGATCAAGAATCTCGGATTGCCGCAGAAAAACTTACCCAATTGATTGAGTACTGCAACACACAATTAGCACGTCATGATTTTTCTATTTTAATCGCTGAGCAATTCCACCCCGGTATGTTTCATGCGCTTGGATATGCCATGATGTCTTCAAATACCTTGCAAGATGCATTAGAGCGCATTGCTCATTACAAGCGAGTAGTTTCAAATACGTGTAAATTAGTTAATTACGAAGAGAATGATCAGTTTGTTTTTGAGATGCAAATAATCACCTATGAAACAACCAACCGACCTGTCTTATCATTGGTGACGGTAGAAACTTTTTTAGCTACTATTCTTCGTTTTTCACGAGAACTGGTTACTTTAGATTTTTCACCAGAGAAAATTTGTTTTACTTATCCAAAACCCGATCATGATGTGAGCTACCTCGAAGACTTTTTCAATTGTGAAATTGAGTTTTCTAGCAATAGAACCGCTATTTTTTTCGACCTTGAACAAACAAAAGAAAAGTTGTTATGTGGTAATCCACTTATTACCCAAAGCCATGAAAAAATGCTTGATGAATTCATGGCAAGATTGGATAAAAATGATTTAACGCATGTTATAAAAAACAAAATTTTTGAACTGTTGCCACTCGGTGCGCCATCGCAAACTGAAATTGCCGATTATCTTGGAATGAGTTTACGTAACTTGCAAAGAAAGCTGCATGACCAAGGCACAAGTTATAAAGAAATATTAGAAAGTACCCGTAAAAAATTAGCAATGGATTACATTGTGCAGCAACATTTAAGTTTGAGTGAAATTGGCTATTTGGTCGGCTTTTCGAGCGTGGGCAACTTTAACCGTGCTTTTAAACGTTGGACAAATCAAACACCTGGCGATTATCGACATAGCAAAAAAAGCTAACCCTTCGAACAGTCCTGCTAAAAACGAAGTCAAAGATTAGTTGTGTTGCAAAGATAATCATTTGGCACGTTTAACACCTCTCAAGTTAACTTTATTCATCAATACTAATAAGTATAAATTTTTTACTTATTAGGTTTTCTATGCGTATACCCTATATCGACTGTGGTGTGATGAGCTTATTGTTCATTACTTTGCTTGGTTCATTCTTTACTGTCGCTCAGGAAAATAGCTCCTCCGATTTATTGGAATTACCAGCTAAAGAAAGTGCATTAGCCAATAAAAGTGTACTGATGGCGATGACGCCAAATAATGACGTTATTCTCGTGGTAGGCGAACGTGGGCATATTATCAATTGGCAAAATGATGATAACTGGCAGCAGCAGCAATCGCCTGTCAGTGTTGCTATAACCGATGTAACTATTTTATCTGATGGTAGTAAAATTGCTGTCGGCCATGATGGTGTCATTCTTAAAGTTGATAGTAATAGCACGACATGGCGCAAAGTATTCACGGGTAAAGAGATAACACAATTCAAAATTTTACAATTGAAAAAGCAATATCAATCCTTAGAACAAGTCATATTAAAAACTCAGGATGAAGATGAACTTGAAGAGCTAACTTACCAACTTGATGATTTAGCCTTTGCTATTGAAGACAACCAATTAGAATTAAAATCTGGACCAAATAAACCGCTGTTATCCGTTGCTAGAACGTCGAATGATACCTTATTTGCCACTGGCGCTTACGGTATATTACTCAATAGTAATGACAAAGGTGAGACGTGGCAGTTAGTAAGCAATCAACTTGATAACCCAGACAGTTTTCACCTTAATGCTGTTATAGCTACATCGGATGACCAGCTTTATATTGTTGGTGAAAATGGCACGGGTTTTTATTCTACTGATATCGGCCAAACATGGTCGGTCATGACATTACCTTATTCGGGCAGTTTATTCGGTATTCTCGCCAGCCCAATCAACACTCGTTCTTCTTCCTCTGACCATATCAATTCAACGAAAAATAAAACCCAACTGGTCGCGTTTGGCTTACAAGGAAACATCATGGTATCTCTTGATGGAGGAGAGCATTGGCAGCACAAAAAATTGCCAAGTAGTACTAGTTTGCTAGGCGGTAATTTCTCTAAGCAAGGCAACGCCTACTTAGTTGGTCATGGTGGCGTAATTGTTAGTTTCGATCCTGAAAGCTTAGCAACATTGACTATTAAAAAACATCCTTCCGGCGCGGCTCTTTCGAGTATTTTAGTGAAAGAAAATTCGTTAATTCTTGCTGGCCAATTCGGTATTTCACAATGGCCGATTAAGGAAGAGGAATAAGCTAATGTCGACTAAAAAAAATTCACACTCACCGAGCACATTAGAACAAATAATAGAAAACTTTGTTTTTAACCATCGTGCAATGATGATGACAATAATTGTTACCTGTATCGCCTTGTTAACTCTACAAGCGGTTAAGGTTAAACCTGAAGCCAGTTTCACTAAAATGATCCCCGGCTCTCATACTTATGTTACTAATTTTCTAACTTACAAAAAAGAGCTCGCTGATTTAGGTAACGTTATACGTATTGTGGTGGAAAATACCAATGCCGATAACAAAAATAGTGATATTTTCAATGCTGACTTTCAACAAACGTTAAAACAAGTAACGGATGAAGTTTTCTTCATCCCAGGCATAAGTCGTGATGGTTTAAAATCATTATGGACACCCAATGTACGCTGGCAAGAAGTCACAGAAGAAGGCTTTGTTGGTGGTGCTGTTATTCCTGACGGTTATGATGGCTCTGCTGAGATGATTGAACGCGTTAAAGCAAATGTGTTCAAGTCAGGACAAATTGGTGTACTGGTCGCTAACAACTTTCAATCGGCTATTATTATCGCGCCATTGCAAGACATAAACCCTGAAACAGGTTTACCGCTAGATTACCGAGCATTATCGAGCGTTTTAGAAGAAAAAATTAGGGATAAATACAGTAGTGAAAAGGTCACCATACGTATAGTTGGCTTTGCAAAAGTTGTCGGTGATTTAATTGATGGTGCTTTGCAAGTTGTTGCTTTTTTTGGCTTAGCCGTCGTTATTACGTTTGTTTTACTTTGGCTTTATTCACGCTGCCTACGTAGCACAATATCCGTGTTGGTTTTTTCCATTTTTGCCGTGTTCTGTCAACTAGGTATTTTAAATTTACTGGGTTTTGGCATTAACCCCTATTCTATGTTGGTGCCTTTTTTAGTCTTTGCTATTGGCGTGAGTCATGGCGTACAGATTATTAATTCCATTATTCATCATAGCGTAACCGGCGCAAGTAATATTGATTCGGCCAAGCTGGCTTTTCGTTCACTTTATATCGCGGGTATTACGGCATTAGTCAGTGATGCTATCGGCTTTACTACCTTGATGATCATAGATATAGCAGTCATTCGAGAATTAGCCATCGCTGCCAGTATCGGTGTTGCTATTATTATTGTGACCAATTTAATCGCCTTACCCATCTTAATGAGTTACATCGGTGTCTCTCCTGCGGGCTTAAAATACGCACAACAGTCAGCCCACAAAACAGGTATTGTTGAAGCTTTGTTTAAAAACTTCGCAAAACCGCCACTGGCAAAAATCGCCTTAGTTGTTGGTATATGCTGTTTAATACTTGGTTTATATTTTTCACAATCGATGAAAATTGGCGACTTAGATGCTGGCGCGCCAGAGTTAAGACCTGACTCACGTTATAACTTAGATAATGCCTATATCGTTGATAATTACAGTACCAGTACCGATTTATTTGTCATCATGGTCAAAACAGATGTTGAACAGTGTGCTCAATATCAAACCTTAGTTTGGGTAGATAAATTCCAATGGCAATTACGTAATGTTGCAGGCGTTCAAGCGGTTAAATCAGTCGCTGATGTTTCAAAGTTTGGTCTATTTGGCATGAATGAAGGTTCGTTGAAATGGTACGGTTTAAACCGTAACCAATTAATGACTAATGCTTCGTTGTCTAAAACACCACAAGGCTTGATGAATAAAGACTGCTCCATGGTGCCCGTACTCGTTTTCCTCAATGATCATAAAGCGAAAACCCTAGATAATGTGGTTAAGGCAGTAGAAAAATTTAACGCTGAAAATCAAATTGAGGGCATTGAATTTCTGATGGCTGCGGGTAATGCAGGGATAGAATCTGCCACCAATATGGTGATTGAAGAAGCAGAAACCGAAATGTTAATTTGGGTTTACTCTATCGTTATTATTATTTGTTTAATTACCTTTAGAAGTGGTCGCATTGTTATTTGTATCATCACGCCGTTAATTTTAACCAGCATTATGAGTCAAGGTTTAATGGGCGTATTAGGCATAGGCGTAAAAGTAGCAACCTTACCTGTTATTGCCTTAGGAGTAGGTATTGGTGTTGATTACGGTATTTATATTTTCAGTAAAGTTAAAGAAGCTCTAGGTCAAGGAAAGTCCTTGTACATGACCTACCGCTACGCGTTAAACCAAACGGGTAAAGCCGTGGCTTTCACTGGCATAACCTTAGCTATTGGCGTCGCCACCTGGGTATTTTCACCGATAAAATTTCAAGCGGATATGGGTATATTACTCACCTTTATGTTTATTTTTAACATGTTGGGTGCGCTTACTCTTATCCCTGCTATTGCTTGGTTACTTAATATTGGCTCGCACCGGACTACAAAATAATGAAAGAAATTACCTCACAAAAAGCACTAACAGAAACGTTCTTACAACAAAAAGAGTACTTTGCTAATAACACTTACCCAAGTTACCAAGATCGCATTAGTGATTTAACTAAATTGAAGGCGATTCTTGTTGATAATCAACAAGCCTTTATTGACGCATTGAGTCAAGATTTTGGTCACCGAAGTGCGGATGATACCAAGCTGGGCGATATCCTTAGTACGGTGATGGGGATCAACTATGCGATAAAAAAATTAAAAGCTTGGATGAAACCTGAAAAAAAGCATATAGGCATATTATTTCAACCAGCAAAAGGTAAAGTAATTTTTCAACCCAAAGGAGTGGTTGGCATTATCGCGCCGTGGAACTACCCTGTATTTCTTGCTTTTGGACCATTAACCACCGCGTTAGCTGCGGGTAATACCGCCATGATAAAAATGAGCGAATTTACGCCGAAGACAAATGTCCTCTTGGCTAAATTAGTGGCTAACGTTTTTCCTCGCAAAAAAGTGGCCATTGTTTGCGGTGAAGCTGATATAGCCGCAGCATTTTCAAGTGTAGCTTTTGATCACTTATTCTTCACTGGTTCTACCGGTGTCGGCAAATTGGTGATGAAAGCCGCCGCTGAAAATCTAGTGCCAGTCACCTTAGAATTAGGCGGTAAATCTCCGACGATTGTTGATGACAACATGGATATAAAAACCGCGGTGAGTCGACTGATTTTAGGGAAAACCCTAAACTCAGGACAAACGTGTGTCGCGCCAGATTACATCTTTTGCCCCGAGCATAAGGTAGCAGAATTAACGCAAGCATTTAAAGACACTTATCAAACCATGTACCCGAATACTCAGGACAATGTTGATTGCACATGCATAATCAATGATGCACAGAAAACGCGAATTGATAGTTTGTTAACGGATGCTAAAGCGAAAGGTGCCAATATAATTCCGTTAACATCAGACAGTAGTAATGATTCATCGAGAAAAATGCCATTAACAATTCTGACCAATGTTAATGACGATATGAGCGTGATGCAGCAAGAAATTTTTGGCCCGTTATTGCCTATTATGGGGTATAAAAAAATTGATGAGGCAATCGCTTACATCAACAGTAAACCTCGGCCGCTTGCCCTTTATATTTGCAGTTTTAATAAAGCATTTCAACAGCAAATTTTACTCAACACCCATGCTGGTGGTGTATGTATTAACGATGCTGCATTTCATGTTATCAATGACGATTTACCTTTTGGCGGTATTGGTGCATCAGGTATGGGGCAATATCATGGCAGTGAGGGTTTCAAAACCTTCTCACATGGTAAAGCGGTACTTTCACGAGGACGAATTAGTTTGGGATCATTATTGTTCCCACCGTTTGGCAAAAAAATTCATCAACTTGTCTATAAGTTATTTATTCGTTAGTCATTTAGCGATAGAAATAACGACAACAATTTACTTTTAAATACCATTTATACCAATGAGATTAATTAATGGTTCAAATTTTAATGAGGATCAATTTTCAAGAACAAGGCGCTTGATTGAGCAATAGCTGGCTATTGGGATTGAAAGCAACGATGTTATTGGATATTTAGACCATTTAAAAAGATCACTTAGTTAGTCTGATTGGTATTAATACTGTTTTGTTTCACTGCTTGTTCTACTATATTTATTATTAAGTATAAACAAAGCTATTTACTTAAGGAAAGCACATGACTAAATCTTGGTTTACCAATTATCCTGAAAACGTGGCACATACTGTCGACTTAAGCCGTTATTCTTCTTTAACCGATTTACTTCAACAAACCACAGCAAAATATCAGAAAAAAATCGCTTACAGCAATTTTGATGCTGAACTGACTTTTGAACAAGTAGATGAATTATCTCGTGATTTCGCTGCTTTTTTACAAAATAAATTAAGTGTCGTTAAAAACGATCGTGTGGCGTTAATGTGCCCTAATACCTTATGTTTTCCGATAGCCATGTGGGGCATCATTCGTGTTGGTGGGGTACAAGTTAATGTTAACCCTATGTACACGCCAAGAGAGCTAGAACACCAACTTAACGATGCGCAAGTTGATACGATTATAATCTTTTCACCTTCAACCGAAATGTTAGCCGAGATTTTAGACAATACTGGCATTAAGAATATTATCACTGTTGATTTAGATGACTTAGTCAATAAAGGTTTACCTTGTGCTGCTGTAGACAAACGTTTAACCAATACCATCAGTTTCACTGATGCATTAGCCCAAGGTAAAGTGCTTAGCTTGAATGAGCCAGCACTGTGCCAAGATGATTTACTGTTCTTACAATATACCGGTGGTACTACGGGTTTATCTAAAGGGGCTATGCTTAGTCACGGCAACTTAATCGCTAATATATTGCAATATAAAGAATTTGCTAAAGCGCATATTGATTACGGGAATGACATTGTTATTACTGCTATCCCGATGTACCACATCTTTGCTTTGATGGCGAACACGCTAAGTTATTTTAGCTTTGGTGCTAAAAATGTTTTAGTCACTAACCCGCGCGATATGGCCAGTTTTGTTGAGGTTTGGAAGAATACACCCGCGACTATGTTTACTGGCGTTAACACCTTATATAATGGCTTATTACATACGCCGGGCTTTGAAGAGGTTGATTTCTCCTCATTAAAACTTTGTATTGGCGGCGGCGCAGCCGTTCAGCAAGCGGTGGCTGATAAATGGCGACAAGTTACTGGTGTTAAGCTGCAAGAAGGTTATGGTTTATCTGAAACCTCACCTATTTTAACGTTAAATTTTGGTAGTGTAGATCACACTGATGATGTTCCAGGTATCGGTGTACCTGTACCTAACACCGATATTTCCATTCGTGATGAGATGGGAAATAGTGTTGAACAAGGCCAGCCAGGTGAATTATGCGCTAAAGGTCCGCAAGTGATGTCGGGTTATTGGAATAATGTTGCAGCAACAACTGAATGTATGACCGATGATGGTTATTTCAAAACAGGTGATGTTGCTATGCTCGACGAACATGGATTTTTCCATATTGTAGATCGCATAAAAGATATGATTAACGTTTCGGGTTTTAATGTTTATCCTAATGAAATTGAAGCTGAAGTGGCCAAAATGCCCGGCATCTTAGAGTCTGCCTGTATCGGTGTTGATGATGATAAAACCGGTGAAGCGGTTAAGCTTTTCATTGTTACTGATAAAGAGTCAGAAAATGCCAATATTACAGAGAAAGATGTCATCAACTTTTGCCGCCAAGGGTTAACTGCTTATAAGGCGCCCAAGCAGGTGGTCTTTATTGATGAAATTCCTAAGTCGAGTGTCGGTAAATTATTGCGCAGAGAGTTAAGGTAATCTTTAAATTTTAACCTGTTATTTGTTGAATAAATTGACTTAAGGATGAGGGAAATACCCCAAAGCCTATGACTAAAAATAATATAATGATATTAAGCGATCGGCTATTGCTATCGGAGTTAATATCATTAAATTTCAATTCATCTTCGGGTACTTTTAACATCGCCATAATGACTCTTAAATAATAGAATAATCCAATAATACTGCTGATCACTAATACAGTTAATACCAGCCATAATTGCTGACTGACGGCAGCCATGACAAGATAGAATTTAGCCATAAAACCTAAGGTTAATGGAATACCCGCTAATGAAAGCATTAACAGCATTAACGTGATGGCGATAAAAGGTTTGTACCAGAATAAACCAGTTAAATCATCGAGTGTTTTAATTTTTGGCAATTGAATAAAGATGGAAAAAATACCGACCAGGGTAAATAAATAAGCCACTAAATAAAAAAGCATGGTTTGTGCATTAAAGCTATGGCTGGAAAATGAAATGGTATGGTTATTTATTAATAACAAAGCTATTAATAAATAACCAAAATGTGCGATAGAAGAGTAGGCCATTAAACGTAACAGATTTTTTTGTAATAAGCCCAAAAAGTTACCTATGAACATAGAAGCAATCGCTACGATGGATAAAACATCTATAATAAGTTGATATTGTTGCCAATGTCCTAAAGTGACTAAGCGCCATAATATAATGAACACAGCTAACTTTGATAACGTTGCTAACATAGCCGCAGTCACCAGCGGTGCACCTTCAAATAAGTCAGCAACCCATAAATGGCAAGGCACTAAAGAAAGCTTAAAAAATAGCCCGGTAAAAATAAAGATGATCGCAGCTAGAATAGCCCATTGGGGTAAAATCTGTGCAGAAGTATTTTGTAGTAAATCTGAAAAAGATAAAGAGCCAAATTGAAGGTATAAAAGTGCCATGCCCATTAAAATAAAGGCGGAAGCGATGGCTGATAAAATTAAATATTTAATACCCGCTTCTTGTGCTTTTTGATCATGACCACAATAAGCAATCAAACCAATAAACGACAGGCTCATTAATTCTAAACCCATAAAAAAACTAGCAAAATGATTACTTGAAACCATAATCAAACCACCCATTGTGGTTAATAAAAAGAGTAAGTAATATTCTTCTTTTTGCTCATCTATTGTTTTAAGCCAGTTATAAAGTTGTGCCCAAATTAAGCCGACCACCATCAATAATAAAAGAGATACAAAGCTTGTTTGGGCATTAAAAATAAATAAAGCATCGCCTGAGTTAGACTGATTTTGTAAATATAGTTGCACTAATAAGGCCATCAATAAACTGAGCCCTGATATTAAATAGCTAGTGGTATGGTCTCTTTTAAAGCAAAGCTGAATCAATATCATCAATGCAGCAATCATTAAAATGAATGTGGGATAATAATAAACATTCATAATAAAGCTCCAATATCAGCGGTTAAAAAGGTTAGTTTCATCAATGAGATGGGCACTAAATCAAAAAATGGCTGAGGGTGTAAACCTAAATAAATTAAGATAAAGCACATAGAGATGAGTGTGAACCACTCTTTGCTATTGGTGTCCGCTATTTCACTCTTGTGAGGGCGCTTTATTTGGCCAAAAAAGGTTTTATAAATTAATAATAATGAATACACCGCAGCTAAGATTAAGCCTGATGCCGCAAATATTGTCAGTTTAGGGTATTGATCAAAACTGCCAACTAATATCAAAAATTCTGCCACAAAGTTACCCAACCCCGGCATACCTAGAGAAGCAATGCCAAAAAATAAGCCAAAAGCACTGAGCTTAGGTAAATTAATCCATAAGCCGCCTAGCTTATTGAGATCTCTGGTATGGTATCTATGTTGTATCATGCCAACCAAAACAAATAATGCCGATGTACTAATGCCATGTGCTAACATTTGCATAACAGCCCCTTGCAGCGCATATATATTAAAAGCAAAGCAGCCTAATAATACAAATCCCATATGACTGACACTTGAATAGGCAACTAAACGTTTTAAATCAGTTTGCACAAAGGCCATCATAGCGCCGTATATAATGCCTATAACACCTATCAACATCATAAAGGGAGCCAGTTCTATCGATGCCTCTGGAAATAAAGGCAGCACAAATCGAATAATGCCATAACCACCGGTTTTTAATAATACGGCAGCAAGTATGACACTGGCTGCCGTGGGGGCTTGAGTATGGGCATCAGGTAACCAAGAATGAAAGGGTAAAGCAGGTAATTTTACTAAGAATGCGATAGTAAAGCCCAGTGCAACCCAAAAGGCAAAGTCACCGCTAATAGGATTTTGTATTAAAATATTATAGTCGAAGGTTAATATGCCGGTTTGCTGAAAGTGAATACTAACTAAGGCGCATAGGCTCAGTAGCATTAATAGTCCACCAGCTTGAGTGAAGATAAAAAACTTAAAGGCCGCATAGTGTCGACTTTCGTATCCCCAAATGGAGATCAAAAAATACATAGGCACTAACATGACTTCCCAAAATACAAAAAACAGAAACAGGTCAATCGCTAAGAATACGCCTAATACACCGGCTAAAGTCCAAAGCAGGTTTAAATAAAATAAACCCGTACGTTTAGTTATTTCATGCCATGCAGAAGATAGAGCAACTAATCCCATTAACAGCGTCAGCACAATTAATAAAAAACTAAGACCATCTAGCGCTAAATGAGCATTGATATTAAAGAGTGGAATCCAATTATACGATTCATTTATAAGCCATTGTGATGTGCCTAAGGAGCTGGCATCAAACGGCATACTATTAAGCAAAGGAATTAAAGGTAACCAGCAAATTAGCAAAGATATAAAAGCAATTTTTTTGGGTAAATCAGCATTAAACCTTTCGCTGTACCAAGCAAGTACACCGCCCAATAAAGGCATTAATAAAAGTATAAACAAGCTCATAGTATTAACTCCCCACCGATAAACCAGGCAAAAGCTAAAATGCAAAATATGATCAGGCTGGCGTTATAACTTCTTAATTTTCCATTTTGAAATTGGCTAAAAGCCCTATGTAATTTACAGCTGGTTTTTTCTATTAAACGATAAAATAAATCAATAAAATCACGTTTGTTTAATTGGCATAAATAGTTAAAAGGGGATACAAAAATGGTTTGATAAATGTAATCAAATGCCCAGCCACTTTTAAGTAACTGATGTATACCTTGCATCAAAGAAGAAGATACAGGTTTGCCAAAACGTTTTGTTTTGAACATCCACCAAGCAAATGAAATCGCGATAAAGGGTAAAATAATAGGAAGCCAATGTTGTAAAGTGCTTAATTTTTCAGAAGTTAGTTGAGGCAGTAAGGTTTTTAAACCTTCAGGATGTATGCCGCCAAATAATGAGAATACAGATAAAATAACCAGCACTAGGCTCATTGATTTTGTTGGTGTGGTATTCGGTGATAACTGTGTTTGGCCTAAAAAGACGACAAAAAATAATCGGGCACTATAAAATGCCGTGATAAAGGCGCCTAATATTGCAGCCCACCATAATCCGGTATGACCGGAAGCAACCACTTGTTCTAAAATTAATTCTTTACTGTAAAAGCCGGAAGTAAAAGGTAGCGAGGCTAATGCTGCACAGCCAATGGCAAATGACACCGCCACAACAGGAAGTTTTTTAAGCAAGCCGCCCATTTTAAAAATATTATGTTCATGATGTAGGCTATAAATAAGCGCGCCAGCGGATAAAAAGAGCAGGGCTTTAAAAAAGGCATGTGTCATTAAGTGAAAAACAGCACTTGCCCCCGCGCCAACACCTAATGCTAAAAACATGTAACCTAATTGACTAATGGTTGAATAAGCTAATATACGTTTTAAATCAGATTGCACCATGGCGGCGCTGGCACCGAGTAACAAAGTGAAAGTGCCAATAAGGGCAACTAAATAAAGCACATCGGGAGCAAGTTGAAATAATTGACTGTTACGTGCTAGCAAATATATACCAGCGGTAACCATAGTGGCGGCATGGATCAATGCACTCACTGGTGTGGGGCCAGCCATCGCATCGGGTAACCAGTTTTGTAAAGGTAACTGCGCTGATTTACCAACCGCACCACCTAATAATAATAAGCAACATAAGCTTGCCATAGTGTTGTTATTGTTATCATTAGTGAGTGACCAAACCGAATGTGCTTTAATTTGAATTTCTTGTATGTCTAAAGTACCCAATTGGGTGAATAATAAAAACAAACCAATGGCCATGGCGGTATCGCCAATACGCGTCATTAAAAATGCTTTGTTGGCCGCTAAGTTATTGCTGCGATCTTGATACCAAAAGCCAATAAGTAAGTAACTACACAAACCAACACCTTCCCAACCTAAATACAGTAGTAAAAGATTATCAGCGAGTACTAAAAAGAGCATGGCAGAAATGAATAAATTCAAGTAGGTGAAGTAGCGTTTAAAATCACTGTCTTGATACATAAATCCAGTTGAATACAAATGAATTAACGCACCTACGCCAGATATGATAGTGATCATCACCAAAGATAACGGGTCTAAATATAAACCAAAGCTTATCTTTAATTGGGCAATGTTAATCCAAGTGCCTAAGCTGGCTGTTAAGACAAAGTCGCTTTGTTGCCAAAAGATAAAATTTAGAAATAAGCTGATCAGAGCAACACTGGCAACGGAGCCAACAGCTAAAATAGATACCCCTAGTTTAGGTAATTTTGAAAACAATAAAATAATTGCACTAAATAAAGGCAGAAGTGGAATAAGAGCTAATAAACTTGAATAACTTGTCATATTAATCCCTTAACTTATTGAGTTTATCTATGTCTAAGTGATGATGTTGACGGTACATATGGATAACTAAACTTAAACCAACGGCAATCTCAGATGCCGCTAATGCCAGTACTAATAGATACATAATTTGGCCATCACTATTTGCCATCGAAGCAGAGTGATAGCGACTTGCAGCAATAAATACGATAACGACCGCATTTAACATTAACTCCAAAGAAATCAATACAAATAATAGGTTACGCCTAGCTAGTACGCCAAATATACCAATAGTAAACAAACTTAAACTGAGGAATAGAATCCAAGAAATAGGGATCATAAATTATTTCCCTCGGTATTTGTCTCAATAGTCGCTGGGCTTTTACTGATATGAATGGCGGTGATCAATGCACTAAGTAGCATTAAAGCGCTGATCACAACCAATAATGAATACGGGCCATATAATTGTACGCCTATCTGTTTCACTGTGATAAATGGTGATGACTGCGCAGTTACCATATTAGTTGAGGCATCTGCCGGCGTTAAAAATAAAATGAAAGTTAATTCACAGAACAAAATACTAGATAAAACTAAAGCGGTTATTGAGGTAGAAAAGTGAAATAAATGTCGCTCTTGTGCTAAAGATTTGTCGCCCTGATGCAACATCATGGTGACAAATATGAATAACACCATAATGGCACCCGCATAGACAATAATTTGCAAAGCTGCGGCAAATGAAGCGCCTAAAATAAAAAATATTAAAGACACTGCTAGCATAGTGACCACCAAATATAACAAGGCGTGCACCACATTATGCGCAGTGATAGTCAACAGCGCACTGATTAAAATGATTGCGGCGGTAATAATAAAAACTGTGTCTAACATAACAATAAAGCCTTTTATTTCATGGTAGTAAACTTTTAATATCTATCGGTGGTGCTTCGTTATTCGCTTGACCTTTGGTTTTTCCTTCAATGGCTTTACCACATACCTCGTAGAAATTGTATTGGTGATATTTGCCAGGTCCGTTAATTAATAAATGTTCTTTCTCGTAGACTAAGTTCTGCCTATCGTATTCAGCCATTTCTACATCGGGAGTAAGTTGTATGGCATGTGTTGGGCAGGCTTCTTCACAAAATCCGCACATAATGCACCGAGAAAAATTGATTCTGAATGTTTTAGCTTGCCAGCGGCCACCTTTGGTTTCATCTTTTTCAACTAAAATGCAATCAACAGGACAGGCAGCGGAACAAAGATTACAAGCGACACAACGCTCATCTCCATTAGGGTCTCGCGTTAAAACGATACGACCTCTATACCTTGGCGATAAATAGGGCTTTTGTTCTGGATATTGCACTGTGTCAGGTTTAGTAAAAGTATGTTTGAGCACTTTTAACAAGGTTCTAATTTGGCTCATCATAATAAATGGTCCTGTTAACCTAAAATACTTAACTTAACTGCACCTGTGACTAATAGGTTCAGTAAAGACAAAGGTAATAAAATATACCAAGCGAATACCATTAATTGGTCGTATCTAGGTCTTGGTATTGCCGCGCGTAAAAGAATGAAAAACATGATGAAAAAACCAGTTTTTAAGATAAACCATAATAAAGGTGGTAGGAATGGGCCTTGCCAGCCACCAAAATACAAAGTTGTGATTAAGCTGGAAATTAAAATCACGCCTAAATATTCACCGATGAAAAACATGCCAAATTTCATACTGGAATACTCGGTATGAAAACCTGCGACGATTTCTGTTTCAGCTTCAGGTAAATCAAACGGTGCACGATGAATTTCGGCTATACCAGCAATTAAAAATAGCAAGAAACCTAATGGCTGATAACAAATAAACCAAACATCTGCTTGCGCAGCAACAATGGCAGATAAACTAAAATCATCTGATAGAATTACCACGCCCATTAACGCTAAACCCATAAATACTTCATAGCTGAGCATTTGAGCTGCGGTGCGCATAGCGCCTAACAGCGCATATTTACTATTCGATGAAAATCCCGCCAGCATAATGCTGTAAACAGATAATGAGCTAATGGCTAATAAAAATAATAAGGCATGATCAAATTGGGCAATTTGTATATCAGGCGCAAAAGGAATAATGGCAAATCCTAACAATGTCATGATCATGACTATCATGGGGGAGATGATAAATAGCACTTTATCAGCAAAGGGCGGTACCCAGTCTTCTTTAGTGAAAATCTTTATCATATCAGCAATGACTTGAAATAAACCAAAGGGACCGACACGATTTGGTCCTAATCTGTCTTGCCATAAAGACAGTACTCTACGTTCTAGCCATGTAGACCATGCGCCCAACAGGAGCAAAACGATTAGAATGATTAAGGGGGTTAACCAGTTATCCATTTGCATCTCCATCAGAGTGATTAGATGAAACTTGAATGTGAGTTCCTAAGCGAATGAAGTCAGGAAAGGGTACTAAAACGACATTGTCAGCAATGGTATTATTGATAGCGTATGGCAGTGAAAAACTAAAATCATCCGAGGTTATTGTTAGGTTTTCCCCCTGTTTTATCGATAAATCGTTTGCTTGCTTTTGATTAAGTGAAATTACCGGCTCAGGTGCTAGTTGTTGAATGCTTGATGAATAACCGCTAAGTTCGTCATTGGTATTTGAGTTACTGGCACTTCAAACCCTTGAATAGTGAGGTTTTCAAATATTTTAAAACCTAAATCTACACCAAACTTTGTGTTGGTGGTTGATTTTGTTAAGGTTTTATTCAGTGCTTGATTTGAGTTCCATTTAGGTGACCAGACACCCGTGACTGGCGTGGTTATTTTATGTTGGCTATTATTTAGGGTTTGTTGTCTAAAACTAGAAACTCCTTCCATGGAAAAGGTCAAATTGGATTTTTT